>Ga0157373_10001926_pt1 | contig 15766 bp, 8 predicted proteins | sample C65metaG_FD_113460 | JGI IMG/M metagenome (GOLD analysis project Ga0157373, IMG submission 113460) | Corn rhizosphere microbial communities from Kellogg Biological Station, Michigan, USA - C6-5 metaG | ecosystem: Host-associated > Plants > Roots > Rhizosphere > Soil | place: USA: Michigan... | reverse complement strand
TTTGACTTTTTAGGAATCCGAAAATTAAAATCCGCTTCCAACCTTCCTGCACACTATCAAAATGCAGATGTTTGTTATTTTGAAATTAAGCTTTTGTAAGCCCGTATGGGAAACGGCTCTTATGAAATCAAATTGACAGACATAGAATAGTTTCAACTTTTTAAAACAATCGTTACGTAAGAATAAACTAAACGGCGCTCCCGCCGGGTTTAGCAATTGTGACAGTTTCATTTGACACGCCTACCAGCTATAGTAACCGACAATAGCCATTCGCCTGCGCCAGTCGGTATCACCTCTGATTTCAGAAAACAAACCTGACTGGCAGCAGACAAAGAAATAAACCCGATTTTTATTTTATACCAAACTCATTTGGGTGGATGATTTTAATGCAGGATAATCAGTATATCCTTTTGCACCCGGCGTATAAAGTGTATTAAAATCTACCGCGTTCAGTGCTGCATTTATTTTTATTCTTTCTACAAAGTCCGGGTTGGATAAGAAGGAACGCCCAAAAGCGACAAGGTCTGCAAAGCCTGCGTGTAGTGCTGCCTCACCCGTTTCAGGCGTAAGCCCGTTGCTTAAAATAATAGTTCCTGAGAAATTTTCACGAATGGCCTTGAATGTTTTTTCCGGGATAACTGCATTGACGGCAACGTGTATATAAGCGATTTGCAGTTCATCTAATTTTTGCGCAAGCCATACATAGGTATTATTGGTTTCTTCTTCGCCATATTCTGCGAGGTCGCCCAATTTGGAATAAGGTGAAAACCGAATACCCACTTTATCGTTTCCAATCGCATCAGCAATGGCCTGTATTACTTCAACAGTGAACCGGCTACGATTTTCAATATTACCCGCATATTCATCATTGCGGTTATTTACATTCGGGTTTAAAAACTGTTCCAATAAATAACCATTGGCGCCATGAATTTCTACTCCGTCAAATCCTGCATCGATGGCATTTTTAGAAGCGGATACAAATCCATTGATCACATTTTGGATTCCTTCTCTTGAAAGATAAACCGGTGTTGAATAATCCTGCAAACCTTTGGTATCAGTGAATACCTGGCCTGTAGCTTTTATATCGGAAGCGCCGATTAAATTAATTCCCGCAGGCAAATTATCAGTATGCCCGATACGGCCGGTATGCATCAATTGTGCAAATATTTTGCTTCCATCTTTGTGTACTTTACCGGTTATTGATTTCCATGCCTCAGTTTGTTGCTGGCTAAAAATGCCGGGAATCCTGGGATAACCCAATGCTTCCGCAGCAGGTGCAATGCCTTCTGTAACGATCAGGCCTGCGCCGGTTCGCTGTCCGTAATATTCCGCCATCAATTCGTTAGCAAGATTACCGGTCGCCCGTGAGCGCGTCATCGGAGCCATTACCACATGATTTTTCAATTCGAATTTGCCTTTTAAATAAGGCTTTAATAATGTTTTCATCTTTGTTGTATTTATTTGATACAGCAAAGTTGATTTGAATTGCGTGGGCAAAATAACCGCGAAGGACTTTTAAATAGTCTTATCCGGCGGCGGCATATTTTTTTGGTGTGCTTCCATAATGCCTTTGAAATAAACGGCTGAAATGACTCAGGTTCGAAAAGCCAAGCTGGTAGCCAACTTCGGATACAGAATACCCGGCTTGTTTTAATAAAAAAGCCGCTTCTTCCATTCTTATTTTTTGATAATAATTGTAAATGCTATCACCAAATGTTTGTTTGAATAAAACTTTTAGTTTGGTTTCGCTCATACCAACTTTGTTGGCGAGATCGCGCAGAAGAGGACGTTTACCAATATCTTCCAGGATGATGTCGCGCACAGCTATCAGCTTTTCACCATCGGCACTGTTGATGGTTTTCTGAGAAGTATTTTCTCTTGTCGATAATTTATGAAATAAATGATACAATAATTCCTGCACTTTTATCCGGATCAAAAAGTTGCTAAGATCATCGTGTAAATTGATGGCTGCGATATTTTTCAAAATTTGCAGCGCCTCAGGCATCATACTTTCAAAATATAAAAAAGATGCTGATGGCGTGGTAATTGTTTGCAAGACCTGGTTAGGTTTTTCAATGCGCAACAGCGACTTTAATTTGGAAGAGGTAATACCCACGACTGCATAATGCGTTTCTGTGTTCGCCGGAAACCGGATAACAGAACTCAGATCATTGGTGGTAACCTGTATGGCCGATTCACTTTTCAGGGAGAATTTTACAGGCTGCTCTTCATTATATTCCAGATCAAGAGATTGCTCATTGTTATAAAAAAAAATACTCAGCAAATCACTGGGCTCAACCGCAGGATTCCTTTTAATGATAAAATCTTCTTTCAGTTTATAACGGTGGATCAATAGACGAAAATCATTTCCAAATGCTACTTTTCTTACATACCCTTCACCCATTGACGCAGGAATAGAAAGGTAATTATCCCGGAGAGGAATATCATACTTTCTGGAAAAATCAGTGATAAAATCAAAAGTGAATGAAGAGGTAAATTCAAAAATCATTTTAAATATTCGCGGATAATAATTTAAAAGAACAAAACCAGTCAAAGCAAATTTACCAAAAGGATATGGTCTCGCGGATGCGGGTAGCGATATATTTATTTAGATTTTTGGTAGCTGGCAGTACTTTGCCAAGGGGAGCCGATTTCTATCAGCAAACGAACAAATAATCAACTTTCTTATTCTATATTCGGCTAACGGTTCGGGCAGACGGGAACTCTAATTTCACACCTTCGCAAACCCTGGCCGTTATTGGTAATTTTGAAACGAATCTTGAAGGAAATGAAACCGATAGAAGTTAAAAAAATAGTATTCATTCATGGTGGAGGTAACGGTGGTTACGCCGCCGATAAAGCATTGGTTGCTTCCTTAAAAACAGCATTAGGGAAAGAGTACGAGGTAGATTATTCTGAAATAAAGTCAGACGAATCAGCGCCGGATTTTGGTTGGGTAAAACAGATTGCCGGTAAAATTTCTAAAATCAATGGCGAGCTCATTTTAGTTGGGCATTCTTTCGGCGCCTCGATGATTTTGAAATGCCTTTCCGAAATTCGGGTAACCAAAAACATTGCAGGAATTTTTCTTATTGCCACGCCATTTTGGAGCGGAGATGAAGAATGGAAACAAGGTTTAAAACTCAAAGAAAATTTTGCAGACAATCTGCCGGTTAAAGATTTTATTTTCTTTTATCAGTGCCTGGACGATGAAGAAACGCCCTTCTCACACTTTGAGCGCTACAGGCAAAAGATCCCCCAGGCTACTTTTCGGGAAATAAAAAGCGGCGGACATCAACTGAACAACGATTTGACTGTGGTAGCTAATGACATAAGATCCATAGAATAAAAAGTTATCGCTGAGAACTAAGGCTGCATTGAAGTTCATTTTGAATCGTCATTGCGAGGAGCCTGTATCATTTTCTTTTTTTGATAAAATGTAGACGGCGACGAAGCAATCTCTTAATTGTGACGTCGCCAGGTATTGGGAGATTGCTTCGGCAAGAAATCATTTAGTAAAAATTAAATTTCGTCTCTTGCCTCGCAATGACGCAGCGGTGTTGAGATAAGCGGGATAGTGGTTATTACGACAAAATATTTTCAAATGGACAAAAATGACATTCATTTCTTTTATCAGCGTGACATCCAAAGGGTGATTGACGAGATTAACCTGTTTAAAGATGAGGCGAATATTTGGAAGATTTGTGGCTCTATAAAAAACTCTGCCGGAAATCTTGCCTTACATTTAATAGGTGGACTAAATTATCTTATTGGAACTAATCTTTTCCATACCGGATATGTTCGTAATCGTGATGCAGAATTTACCACTAAAGGTATTGAGAAGGAACAATTAATGGAGCAGTTGAAGGAACTGAATTCGATGATTGACAAAACCATAAGCTCATTGACTGAAGAACAGCTTGAAAGTTCTTTTCCAATATTCTTTGATAAAGAGAACGCTACTATCCACTATGTGTTAATTCAATTGCTTCTCCATTTAAACTACCATCTTGGACAAATAAATTATCTGCGAAGAATGCTTGAATAAGCGGTTAGCAAAGGCTCAGGCTATCTTGCAAGTAACACTAAAACTAAGGCTTGGTTGAGTACGCAGCACCTTACAATTACTGCTTAATTTTCCTGCGCGAAGATGATGGGCTGTCTTATTTTTTGAACCACTGCCCTGTTATGTCTTATCGCAGGTAGCCACTTTGGAGATTTTTTAAAAATGATGAGGGCAATATTATCAAAAGCTTTATTAAAAGGGACTTCTACAAACGGATCCAACACATTGCCATCTTCGTCTATGGTGGCCGTTATGACTACCGTAACCTGGTCAGCATTCACCAGCTTGTATTGCGAAGGAAAGTAAATATGCTTCAAAACAAATTTCTTCCATCCTTCCTGTCCACCGGGAAAAGTCGGCGGCCTGTCTTCAATCGCCGCATTTACCGGAGCACCGGAAGCGTCAAAATACTCTTCCTTTTGAACGTCGTCCATGTTGTAAGTTATGCGGGCTGCTACTTGCCCGTTGGCATGAAAAAAAACCCATGGGCCGTTAAGCTTCCCGTTCATCATTCTTCCGGCGCTGGAAGGAGCGCCATCCCTTCGCCACGTTACTTCAACGGCAGAACCATCCGGGTGATAGGAAATTGAATCGGCGGTATAGCCATTGCTGTGCCATCCTAATGAAGTACCTGTAGGATTACCGTTGACATATACTGTGGAATCTTCCATAAAGCCGGTATGGTCATAACGGATCCATAAGCCTTCTTTTTTATTGTGTACGTTTTGACCAAAACTTTCCGGAATTCCATTTGCATAAAAAAAGCGGAAGTACCCGTTGGCGATCTTGTTGGCGCTGTCTTCGTAGAGGCCGCTCATCTGGAGTGTCTTTGTGCCCAGGAAATAATCATGGCGCAACCATCCGCTATCCGTCTTTTGTATTTCTGAAAAAAAACGCGCCTGCTCAGGAGCGCACGGTTTCCATAAGTAATCGTAATAAGCCTGGATTTTTTGGGCATTACCCATAGTTCCCATGAAAATCGGGATAAGCAGCAGAATAGCTTTCATGTTACAAATATATTTTGACCAGGTTAAATACGTACGCAAATAATAAATATTGTGAGAGGGATTAGGATGTTCATTTTTTTTAATCTTCATTTTGAGTGATTAAAGGTGACACCTTTTAAAAAGGTGTCACCTCTGCCAGCCAATCGTAATTGTAAGAAGCCTGTATAATTTTTTTTTGGTAAATGCAGATGGCGACGAAGCAATTTTCCGGTGCTGCTGTTCGCACCGCGCTAACAGCCATCCGTTAACATCTTAAATTTTCTAAGTGAAGGGTGTAAAATGTGGTTTGTCGCAGTGCCAGTTAAAAAAAATAATCAAATCCGCTAGTTCACCCGTTTCATATTGAGCACCTCAGGATCGTCCACCGTACCATAGTTCCCGTCCACTGTAAAATTCAGAAAAGCACCTGTACCATACAGATGCGGGTCACGGGAATTATAATATTTAAAACTGATCGGAGTCTGCTCCATACCGGTACCATGGATCATTATAAAAAATACTGACGCCGTACCTGTTTTGATCAACGAACCAAGGCCTCTGCACTCATCTCCGCAAAACGCACCTATCTGATCAGATTCCGAAATATCCGCCGCGATACTCACGGGCAACTTCACCACCGCCGTCATGCTAAGCGGATATTTACCCGTGGTATCTATTTCCCAATTGGGAGCGGAAACATTAGATAGACTTTGACCGTTATCCTGTTTACTGCAGCTATCTGCTCCGATCAACATCAGCAACAAGATCATTATCGAAATAAATCTCTTCATGTAATGTCCTTTAAAGTTTAATTACTTTATACACATGAGTCTTTCCATCTACAACGAGATGGATAAAATAAACGCCGGCACCGCTTTCCATTCCACTGCTATTCCTTCCGTTCCATACCTTCTGGTAATAGGAACCGGTAATTATTTCTTTGGAATAAGCCACCATCAATTGGCCGGTAATGCTATAGACTGACATTTGTACCTCATGATTTCCTGCGGGCAATTCTGCCTTCACCATAACTTCCTTGTGGAAAGGGTTTGGAGAAATATTTACCGCGATAGCACTTCCCGCAAACTTCAGGATGAATGGTTGTTGCAAAGTACCCATCATGCTGTTAGGTTTGTAATTTATTACCGAATCGGCCTGAGCTATTACGCTGCCAGCACGTTCGACCCTGAATCCAACCGGCTCCTGTACGCTTCCCGGGATGTTGAAGAAGAAAGTATTCGCTTTTGTCAATGGATTTTGCAACGGTATGGCTTCACCTCTTAGCTCATCTCCTGCATACGCCAGTATTCTGTCATTCGGTAGTAAAGAGAATCCTTTCACTTCTAAAACAACCGTCATATTCTCAGCGTACTTGAAGTTACTGGTAACAGGGGTTTGCAACTTATTTAGATTGCCGGACTGGCCGCCCATTGCACGCTCAATATTCAGACTTCCCTGATTCACCGGATAAACAAATTTCGTATTCGTATTTTCTTTCCTGTACAGCATATAACCTTTACCGGGTTCAAGATAAGTAAGATTACCTACCCAGCCATTCTGCGAACTATACATTGTAAAGCCGGTTTGTGATTTAATGACGTCCTGGTCAGAAGCTGCATAGTCAGCAAGCGCTTCCTCTACCGTCATATTTACCTGGGGCAAATAACTGATGTAGTTCCAGCGGTTGCCATTCACCGGAATATGCGTGGTATCTATAGTATTCCGGGTTCCGTTTACACTTACTATCTGTGCAGTTGCGGTATTGAGCATATAGAGTGATCTGTTGTTAAACCCGCCACTCTTCGTAAGTGATCCTTTCCATGCTATAGATTCAGAATATTGATCAAAAGCTCCTACTTCATTATTTTTAACCTCATCGCCTGGTGTCCATATCCCATTGTACAGAAGAGTTGCATTTACACTGCTTAAATTAGGGTTGTAAAGGTTAAATGATATCCAGTTCCAACCTTTATTCAGATTGAAATTTTCAAAAGTCATCTCCCTGCCATCAAAATTAACAGGATTATCAGAGGTGCCTATTACAGCATCATTAAGAAACTTAATACCTGGTGTGGAAGGAATTGCCTGGTATATCTTTCCCGCGCTCGCATCCCAGAGACGGAATTCAATATTATCAGTAATAGATAAAGAATTACTGTAAACAGTCAGGAATACATACCATAGATCCTTTTTCTCCAGGTAAGCATTATGTACCACGCCTACACACTTGCCATTTACAAAGGCGGCTAACATATCTTCTTTATCATCAGAAAAAATATTCTGAACACGGATCTTTCCATACACCGTCATATTGTATTGGAAATCCTCAGGATTTACTTTCCAGTCGGGCGTCTTACCATTCACTTTCACATTGATGGTAAGGGCCTGAGATTCTCCATTATCATTGCGCATATAGATTACTTCATCATAAGAGCCAACATTCAAACCTTCGTTCACCGTAAACGTGATCTTTTGCTTTCCTGACGGATCCACGGTGCCATCAGTGATGTCTGCGGTCAACCAGCGTGGCAGGTTATCTATTACGAAATGCTGAATACTACCTCCGCTATTTATGATATAGCTTTCAAACTGCAGCGGCTTGTAAACATCCCTGGAAAGATTAAGCTCATCATCGCTCCATTTCAGCGGATTTTGATCAATATAAGCTGTCCACGTAATTGGAGATACCAATGAGTTTCCATTTACATCCTGTACATTTTTAGCCTGGAAGGTTACAATGGTTTTATCAATAGCTTGTCTGGGCTCCAGCATATTAATGATAAGGGCATCATTATTTACCACAAAGTCAAAATTCAAATTATCCACAGGCCCCCGGTCTTTAATAGGTGCCATATCATTACTTTCTATAACATTTACTGCTGTGGCATCTGGCACCTTCACCTTCGGATCTTCCTGTAGCTTCATATCGCTGAGAGTAAAGCCCATCTCTTTATTATTTTGAAATTCAAAATATTTCTCAAAGGGATAATAAACCATTAAGCCTAATTCATCACCTTTCAAACGGGTATTGCTGTTTGCTGTAATAAATGCCTCGTTCAGATAAGTGTTCCAAATCCGGAATTCATCAACCTCGCCTTTAAAATTGCGATCGAAGTGAGGATTGACGAGGTCAGTTGAATCGAACCACGCTCTGGCGCCCAAATAAGTATATGCCGCAGCTATTCCACCTAAAGCCTGTGTATTGAAATACTTTTTCAAAATACCATCTACAAAAAGCTGTCCAGTGGCGGAAGTACGGTTGACTGCTATGGCCACATGATGCCAGTTGTTATCAAGATAATTACCATCAGCCTGCACTTTAAATCCGTTGTTGACAAAAGTGAGTAAGCCGTTTTCAAATCCGAGGGAAAAGGATTTTTTTGATCCTCCGGCAGGATCCGAACCATCTCCTTTACCATTAGAAGCCAGTGCTGCATCCGTCTGGCCAGGCTCTCCTTTGAACCAAAGCCCGATGGTATAATCCATTCCCGAAGTAATTGGCGAAACACCCGTTGCTATTTTCAGATAGCCAGTGCCATTCATTTCAAGTGATTTCCCCGCAGGGGTACTCCAGTTGCCAACCAATGTGGCATTGTTAGCATGTGCTTCATCAAAAGCAATATTACCTTTTCCTTCGGTAAGTGGATAATACCCCAGCAGGCCGTCTTCAGCGCCGGACAACCGGGTCAAACTGTTGATCTGCAACTGAATGGAACTGAGGTCTTGTGTCCAGATCTGAACACCATGCATTTTACCTGCAAAGAAGTCTCCTTCCTTACTGATGCTTCGCCCTAACTCGAAAGGACCCACACCATTATAACTACTTACGCTTACTTTGTGAATCACTTCTTTAAAATTGTAGAATGCAGACACAGTACTATCTTCCGCATCATATACCAGGGCCGCATGTGCCCAATTACCTTGATGGTATTCCAATGGTGAATCGCTGGTTATTTTTTTCTTACCAACGATTACTTTCATATGATTGTCTGCTGTAAAGCCAAGTTCCATAGATTCATTAATATTCCCCTGGCTGAACAAGGTTCCTTCCCTGATATTATCTGGCAATACCCACATCGCTGCAGTGATATTCCTGCCCGATAGATTTTTATCAAATTCAGTAAAGAGGTAGTTGCTCACTCCATCCAGATCTACAGAAACCGAATGATCACCTTGTGCACCATTTCGGATACCCGTAACTCTGAAGTCAGAAGGCGTTAATAAGCCTGCAGCGATAGTTTCATTGAAGTTAAGGCGAATGTCATCGCCCACTCCGAGTATGCCATTCCCAGGTTCAGGACTTCCAAACAAGCGTGGGTTATAAGTGTCTTTAATGCCACTGATCACATTTGAAGGGGTATTGATTAAGTTTCCCGGGCTCAACTCGCAATAGGCCACACCCCTGATGTCATACATCTGATCATTGTACGAAGCATCATCCATCTCCAGGGTATAATTGATACCCTGGGCATTCGTGATAAATGCCTTTTCACCTGAGGCGGCTTTGTATATGGCAGAATCTCCATAAAAACTCATGGCAGTGATCCACTGGCTGTTATTAGAGGATTTATATTGCAACTCAATATGATGGAAAAGACTGTTGCTCTCGTCAAACTGATCAAGAGTAACAGGCAGGTATCTCTTACCCTGTTCGTTTACTGCCGACTCCGTATTTAATACCCAGTGGTCAGTAGGTGATTTCACGTTGATATTTGAACATGAAGGAACAAAATGTGCCGAGATAAAAACGGTATCAGCAATCAGTTGCTGGTAACCTGTAATATCATACTGGCAGGCAGAATGTAAAATAATAGGAATGTTGTTGTAGTCCATCGCATCCGGCCCTTTAGTAAGGGTAAGCACCTTGTTCACCGTTTGTCCGTATATAACAGGAATATTTCTTCCGTTGGCTATCGAAAGGCCATCCACAGCTAAAATAGCCCCTTGAATGCTATCTGTATTGCCATAGTCCAGTACAAAAGCCGTGGACCATTCTGCTTCCGATGCATTTTCAAGATGCAAGGTGTAAGACGCGCTTTGTGTGGCAGGTACATTATTTACCACCGACCGGTCAATTGTTATCTGAGGTTTATCCATTTGTGACGTTGGCTGATCCAGCAGTGTACCCGGCTGGTAATATTTCGTTACACTTCCTCCTTCATAGGGGCATTCTGTTTCTCCACCCTTGGTACGGAGAGTGAAACTTCCGTCAGTTGCCTTTCCGGCATCTACGCTAATGTATTCCCCTACTCCATCTGCGGCTAATTGAAAACCAATAGTAGATGAATTTTCACTGCTATTTTCAAAGACTCCCCCCTGGGTGGTGCCTTCAGTTATTTCCGTCTTTATCGACAGGCCGGTACCCAACACCTCTACGCCAGCCTCAACGAAAACATGAGCCGCAATAATAATGTCGAAGGTATTGGTTTCTGTGCCCTTGGAGGAAGTTTGCTCTGAATAATCTATCGGGCTGCCCGCATGGAAAGAATAGTTTTGTAGTAAAGCTGAAGTAAGTTTTTGCTTTTCATTTTTTGCCAGCTCCTGCTCCCATTTCTGAACATACTGGTTAAGGATCATGATGGTATCGGTGCGATAATCAGATGAGCTGGGAAAATAGATGGTATAGCTGGGACCATCGTTGAATGGCTGGGTTTTTGCCGCTGATCCAAATGCGCTACTATCATTATTTGATTTACCAAAATTCGGATTATCATTTGTAAGTTTTGACACATAGACAGCCGCCTTTTGTGTATTGGCAGCTTCCTGTGCCGAAGCGGGTGATGTGCCGCGCGGTAACAGGATGGTATTCCTGATCCTTTTTAGGTTGGGGATTAATACAGTCTCAATATGTTGTTGTGGATAGGCGAATAAGGTTCCGAATTTTTCACCGAAGTTGATTCCATCTCTTTCAACTACAAGATACGGGGAAGCGGGACCGGGGTCCAGTATTACTATGTCGGTAGCCTGCAGGTTGTCCCGGTTAATAATAGTCAAATTATTGCTTTTTCCGTAGGTGATGTTAGTGGAATAACCAACAAACAAATCAGCAGGCGCTCCAACAAAAAGGGGATCATCTCCTGTTTGAAAACGGCTGGACAACGTAACTGTGGTTTCCTTCGTATTGCTGTTTGTATAATGAGATTCAAAGTGCGTTTTTTGCCCGTCATCATTAGTGGCATCCGATTCAACGATCACTCCGGCGCCAAACCCTGTCCAGGTTATATTTTTTAATCCCAATGAGGTTATATTGGTAACATCTGTTTCATTATCTACAGATCCTGAATAAGTAGCGCTGCTTGTGATCGTACTGCCGTTTTCTGCAAAGGAATAGCTACGACTTCCGGGAGGATCGCGCAGAACCATCAACATTCTATCAGGCCCTGCAGTCACAAAGTCAGTACCTGTCTGATGACTACCAATTACAAAAGCTTTCATTGGGTCAGATCCAAACCATTTCCAGCTTACATCTGCGGCCTGTCCAAAACGGACCGTTGCAGAAAAATCCTTTAACCCACTGATAATATTCGGGTCGCCTCCAATAAAATCGTAATAAGCAACACCGGTAGAGTCAAGGCTTAATGCATCCGGTCCTGCACTATTTTGAATACCATTATTAATGGAGACGTCCCCGTCTTGTGTTGGTACCTGGTCAACAACAGCTTTGCCATCTTTCTGTAAAGGCACCGGTGTACCATCGGGCATAACGCTTTCATAAAAAGGATATTCCTCAAAAGCTTTCAATTGAAAATGATAGGTGACTCCCTGAGTAAACACAGGATGGCCAAAGAGGTACATTTCCTCCCCGATTTTGCCGGTATTTAGCAGGGCAACAGTTTCCTTTTTACCCGCCAGGGACTGAGAATTATAAAGTGAATCGCCCAAATAATTCAATATCCTGCCATTACTAACCTGTGAGATAGTCACAGCCGGAAGCACTCTCTTGATAAACTGGTAAGAATCATTATAAACAACAGAATCAGAATAGTTGATATAACTCCATCTGCCCAGATTCGACTGGCTGGAGTCCACGTGATCATATACTGAGCTTACTTTTACAAACTTATTGCTGAAATCCAGCGATTGTGATTGGCCATCCAGCAGGTCGCCCCAGCCGGTAGCCTGCACATTCGAGGCAATAAACTTTTCAGGTATCAGGTCGGCTGCAAATTCTCCCGTCGCTGAATCGGGATAAATCATTATTTTATTCGCAGAATAAACCACCCTGGAATAATGAATTTTAGAAGAATCTTTGGTACCTGAAGGTAACAGGTGATCTATAATAACTGTTGAATCAGGAGAAGTACCGGCATACAGATTATATTTAGTTCCACTGGGCAGAGCCATATTAATACTTAACGCCTTACCTAAATTATTAGTTGACAAAGAATGCCCCAATGGATAAGATTCCTGGAGGGAGCCTCCGGCCACGCGGCCAATAAAACGAATAGTGGTACTATCATAAAGTGTACGTTGACTGATTGGTCCCTGGTAATTTAAATCGTTGCCAAACCGGTCAGTAATCTTACCATCATTAACAAATACATGATTGTTTTTTACCGCCTGTACCTTATGTATTCCTATGGGCACCGAAAAAGTAAATTTTCCTGTGGCGTCGGTAGCAATAATATTCCCATTGCCTTCCTGAGCATACAGACCGTCTATTTTAAACTGGACATCAGTTACCGGCACGGTGCTATTTCTGTAATAAACATATCCGGAAACAGCAAACGCAGACTTATCTGTAAAATCTACTGTAAACGAATTTGAACCGGCGGAAACAAGGCGATTCACCAGGGTAGGTTCAAACTGATGGGTTTCAAACAAAGGCACTACCGTATAAGTGGTGCCACTACCTGTATAGGGAATACCTGCAATCAAATAATTTCCAGTGGTATCTGTGTAGGCTTTTAGCGAAAGCTGATCTTCTGAAGGAATTATATTCGAACGCTTTACATAGGTCGCACTCATGATACCGTCATTCTGGTTGTATTTTTCATTAAAATGTGAAATGTCATAAAACTGGTTGGTAATGGTTTCATCGAAACGCCAGTAAGCAGCAAGGCCTGGCTCACCCCCAGTTAACAGGCGGGTATAATCTCTTGCTATCTGCTTCTTATTTAGAGCAGTATTCCATACGCTCATCTCATCAATGTATCCTTTAAAAGAATTGCCCGTTGTATTGCGCCCGATATAAACGGCAATTTCCGCATTATCAGAGGGACTGAATGAGTTTCTTACAGAAGCGATTACAGATTCATTTACCATGATGGAAATTGAATCGCGGCTATGTATTCCGGATACATGAATATAAGATTGATTTTCGTTTACATAATCGCCGGTTACGGTTTTACCATTGTAGGTAAAATACAATTTACCATTGGCATCAAAGCCCAGTTCATATTGTGTACCCTTACTGAATATGACCTCATTTTCAGGAGAGATATTATCGGGTTTGATCCATGCTTCTACGGTAAAAGCAGAATCTTCAAAGGAGGTGTGAAGAGAATTAATCTCCAGGTAACTGGAATCAGTGCCGTTCAGATAAATACTCTGACCCAATTTAGTATTCTCATCACTTTGAAGCCTCACTGCCACATCCTGTACCGACTGACCACCTTCATAAGTAACCCGTCCGTAAATGTTACCGGTCGGCGCGCGAAAGCCAATTGCATACAGTGTATCTTTTGAATACTTCAACACATCGTTACAATTTACCGCACCCAGTACCATATACTGGTAGTAAACCCCAGGCATCCCTTTGGAATCTTCTGCCTGTAAATTAACGCTGGGGGAAGAAGGCACATTAGCTATCTGAATAAAGTTGTCTGCAGATCCATACACTTTGCGCTTCACAATATAATTATCAAACGCGCCTTCTGTGTCCCAACTCAGTTCCACCCGATCGGGGAAATAACCTTTCGAAGCAGTTATGTTCCGGATAGTGCCTATGGTGTAAGGGGTAATGGAATTTAAACTCTGAAAAGCTTTTTCCGCCACAAAGCCGAGGTTATCCGCCGGCTTAATTTGCAACGTATAATAATATTCATTGCAAGGCCTGATAAGGGAATCTGTAAATGTACCATTAAAATAATCTTCCATCCCGAGCTGGAATGAATTAGAAATACCGGTGGTCTTATTAATACGGGAAATGATAAACTGGGCACCTTTCGTCCATACACCAGAGGGTTGCCATTTCAGTGTTGCCAGTAACCTTGAATTGTCTAATGAAAGAACCACCTGCGATGTGATGGTAAAGGCGGCATGGATTAGCGTGCTTTGTACCGACTTGCCAAGTTCCCATCCCCAATCCTGGTTTACGTTCCTCGCTACCCTATAATATACATTTGCATAAGGCGACTCTGAATAGGTGTATGAGGTAGAATCAGGATAATATTTAGTGCTTTCATAGGATGAAATGCTAATATCTGTGGCATCACTGAAATCCGGCTTCGTGGCACGTTGTAATTTAAAAGGATACTTCTGAACAGAGTCTCCGCTTGCAGCGGGAATAGTCCAGTTAATATCCACTTTTTGGGTTGCCGGGTTATATACGGCTGAAATTGCCGACGGATGAGTAAAAGCAGGAACAACAATTGAAGCCGTGTCCGTAATCTTTCCTGAATAAGTGTAATGAACCAAATAATATTTCTGCGACTGGTTACTTTGGTTTACATAAAATGAACCTCCACTAAGTCCTTGCCCCAGATCAGCTATCTTATTTCCCGCGCCATCAAATTGACTGGTATGACTGTTGGCAAGCAACAATTCATTGGCGGGACTCCATTTACTATTCCAATCTATTTTAACACGGTTGTCTTCAAGATAATTATATCCATTAATATGGAAAGTTACCTTTGGGATCTCATAATTGATTACTGCAGAATTGCCATCCTGCCTGTCATCACCATCCGAATTCATAAGAGTACATTCTATCTTGATGCCTTTTATATCTCTGATACCATTAAATATATTCAGATGAATAATCCGGTCACCGGAATTTTGTCCTCCATCAGTAGCATGGCTATCTAAAGAATGAACGTATACAAACCCAGACTCATTCGGCGTATCCTGCCAATGTGGGTTATAGGAAAACTCGAAGAAGGGAACATAATTGTAGCCATCGGTAGTGTAAGACAATTTCGCATATGTAGTAGCCAACGTACTATGCGGGAAATAGCCCATGTCGATAGCAAAAGCCCGGATGGTGAACCGGCCACTGGTATTATCAAAGGACACTTTAAAACGGTCTTTTACCGCATAAGGCTCCCCATTTGTCGCATTCCACCAATTGGCTCTGGTAGCCAGGGACGACATCAAAAAGCCACTCAAAAACAAAAGAGACAACACCAAAAAATGCAGGGATATTCCGCTGCACTTTGACCTGTGGTCAATTGTGGAACAGTTTTGAGAAAAAAGCGTTGGCTTTGTAGCTTTATAAAAATGAATAGCCTTAAAATACCCAAAGATATATTTCATTATCAGTTGTTTTAATCAAATTAAATGGAGAAATAGCATGAACGATGATTATAAGAATTGTGTGGACTGAAAATTCAAAAAATTTATGCCGTGGTAAACCTTGCAGTGTTTTATTCATCTTTCGTAGCTAAATTTATTACTACCGGGTACAAGTCATTGCATAAGCTCTCACTTCTGAATTCCAAATGGTTTTCAGTCAATAATTAAATTTGTCAGTTTTCCGAAAACTTTGTCAGCC
>Ga0157373_10001923_pt1 | contig 15780 bp, 17 predicted proteins | sample C65metaG_FD_113460 | JGI IMG/M metagenome (GOLD analysis project Ga0157373, IMG submission 113460) | Corn rhizosphere microbial communities from Kellogg Biological Station, Michigan, USA - C6-5 metaG | ecosystem: Host-associated > Plants > Roots > Rhizosphere > Soil | place: USA: Michigan... | reverse complement strand
GAGAATGCGCTCTCTTTTTTTCCCCTCTCGATGGTTAACCACGCGCAATGACTGCACAACTTATCGACGGCAAATCGATCGCCGCCAGCCTGCGCCAGCAGATCGCCCAACGCGTCACCGAGCGTCGCCAGCAAGGCTTGCGCACCCCGGGCCTCGCGGTGATCCTGGTCGGCAGCGATCCCGCCTCTCAGGTTTATGTCTCGCACAAGCGTAAAGACTGTGAAGAGGTCGGCTTCCTTTCCCAGGCCTACGACCTGCCTTGCGAAACCACCCAGCAAGCGCTGACCGATCTGATCGATCGCCTGAACGATGACCCGAACATCGACGGCGTTCTGCTCCAGTTGCCTCTGCCTGAACACCTGGATGCCTCCAGACTGCTGGAGCGCATTCGCCCGGATAAAGATGTCGACGGCTTCCATCCTTATAACGTCGGTCGCCTGGCCCAGCGTATCCCGCTGCTTCGCCCCTGCACGCCCAAAGGCATCATAACGCTGCTGGAAAGCACGGGCGTGGACCTTTATGGCCTCGATGCCGTTGTCGTGGGCGCGTCCAACATCGTTGGCCGGCCGATGGCCATGGAGCTGCTGCTGGCCGGCTGCACCGTGACCGTGACCCACCGCTTCACCAAGGACCTGGCCGGCCATGTCGGACGCGCCGACCTGGTGGTCGTGGCCGCCGGCAAACCAGGCCTGGTCAAGGGCGAGTGGATCAAGGAAGGCGCCATCGTCATCGACGTAGGCATCAATCGCCAGGACGACGGCAAGCTGGTGGGTGACGTGGTCTACGAGACCGCCCTGCCCCGCGCCGGCTGGATCACACCGGTGCCTGGCGGCGTGGGCCCGATGACGCGTGCCTGCCTGCTGGAAAACACGCTCTACGCGGCCGAGACGCTGCATAGCTGAGTTCCCCCGGCCAAAGCAAAACCCTGTGGGAGCGAGCCTGCTCGCGAAGCGGTGTGTCAGTCAGCCATCAACTCGCTGACACGCCATCTTCGTGAGCAGACTCGCTCCCACATTGGTTTGGTACCCTCTTTCATTAAACTTTATTTATTCTCGAGGCCCAGCGGTACAGGCATGTAGCGCTGTTGTCGCCCATACTCATAAAATGCAGCGCTTTTTTTCAAAAGCCGTTGCTGAACGGCCTCTTCAATTCTATCGAGTCTATTCGCGTGAAAATCCGTCTTTCGATCCTCAGCCTGTTCATCGCTTTCTCAGGCGCGCTTATCACGCAGAACATCAACGCGCAGGAAACCATCGCAGCCCCACGAGACACGTCAAAATTGCAAGTCGCTTCGGGCAGCGCGATGTTGCTGGATCTGCAGACGGATAAAGTCGTCTACTCCAGCAATCCGGATGTGGTGGTCCCCATCGCATCGGTGACCAAACTGATGACCGGGCTGATCGTGCTGGACGCCAAGCAGGACCTGAACGAGTACATCTCCATCACCATTACCAACACCCCGGAAATGAAAGGGGTGTTTTCCCGGGTCAAGCTCAACAGCGAACTGTCGCGTCGTGACGTCTTGCTGATTGCGCTGATGTCTTCGGAGAACCGCGCCGCCGCCAGCCTCGCGCATCATTACCCGGGCGGTTACGCAGCGTTCATCGCCGCCATGAACGCCAAGGCCAAGGCGCTGGTCATGACCAGCACCCACTATGTCGAGCCGACCGGCCTGTCGATCCATAACGTTTCCACCGCCAGGGACCTGACCAAGTTGCTGATCGCCGCTCGCAAATACCCCCTGCTGAGCGAATTGAGCACCACCAAGGAAAAAACCGTCACCTTCCGCAAGCCGGTCTACAGCCTGGGCTTTCGCAACACCGATCACCTGATCCACAAGGACAACTGGGATATTCAGTTGACCAAGACCGGCTTCACCAACCAGGCCGGTCACTGCCTGGTGCTGGTGACGAAAATGGGCAATCGCCCGATGGCCCTGGTTATTCTCGATGCCTTTGGCAAATACACCCATTTCGCCGACGCCAGCCGGATTCGCAGCTGGGTGGAAACGGGCAAGAGCAGCAACGTTCCAGCGGTCGCGATGCAGTACAAAGCGGCGAAGAACCTAAAGAGTCGCCAGAGCGGCGTGGTCGAAGCCTCCAAGTAATTGATGAATGCGACGGCATCTGTGGCGAGGGGATTTATCCCCTCGCCACAATGGCTCATAAATCATAGAGAGCAGCATTACCCGCCCCGTTGGGCTTTCTTTCGCTCAATGCTTCAGGTCACCGAGCGGGTCATAGGCCTTGGCCCGGGATTCGCCGTGCTCGTCCTTCTCATCACGAGGAGCCTTGGCCGGCCCGATGGGATCGACTTGCGGATCATCGAGATCCGGGGAATCGGGATCGAACCCCAACTCATCATCAGCGGACGAGTGCTCGGAAGAATGGGGCCCCGTGGGCGTTTTCGACTGTGCCATACCTGCCTCCTTGAATCACGGCCCGGACAGTCCGGACCCTGACGATAAGAGTTTCAGGCGTACCGGGTCGTGCCCGGCAGGTGACGAACGGGGCAAGTCATCAATGCGCTGCACCCAGAGCCTTGGTGGCACGCGCCGCTGCCTGCTCCTGCCCTGCCCCGGCCAGCTCATCCGCCGCTTTCAACCAGCGCTGCGGGTTGACGTTGACCGGAAGCTGCGTGGGGTGCTGGAGCAGTACCGCCCAACCGCCGGCGTCCTTGAAGGCCGACTCGAAGCCGCTGAAGCTCATCAACAGGCGCCGGTTCATGCCCGAACGCAGCAAGACCGTGCGCTTCTGCCGGTTATAGCCGGCAAGAATCCCGTAACGAGGCCCGGACCATAACGCCGTGCCCTCGGTGTAGCGCAGCAACACCGGGTTCCCCGCGGCGACCTGCTCCAACAAGGCGGACAGTTCACTGTCGAGGGGATACACCACCAACCCATACTCTCGCGCCAGGGTCTGCATAGTCTGCTGCAAGCCGGCTTCGCCACCGGGAAGGTGCAGTGGTTTCTCCAGCAACCCCGGGGTAATCACCGTACCTTGCGCGGTCAACACGGCGGCCAGGGATTGTGGCGCCCCCTGGTACATATCGCCGCGATAGAACGGCACGCTGTTGAGTTCCACCCGTTCGGGCAGGCGCTGGATCTGAGGCGACACGCTGCCTGCGCAACCCGCCAGGGCCGCAAGGCAGGCGGCCGCGAATACCAGTGATCGAAAAGAGGGAATGACCGGCAACATGATGAGTCTCTAGTTCAGGTACCCGATGAACGGGACAGGCTTGGGCCGTCGATCATAAAGCGCGCACTGGCCCGGGTATAGCCTTAAACAGCAGTCTCACTGCCGCGATAGAACGAACCGGTCCGTCGGCCGGGCATCGCGAACGACTGCCTGCAACACTTGAACGACTAGACTGTCCATTGAACTGAGTGCGTTGCCCCTACCGGGGCTGAGGGAGGCCCACATGAGCCTGACAACGACAATCCTGATGCTGGTATTCGGCTGGCTGAGCGTAGCGGCGGCCATGCTGTGGGGTGTGCTGCGGATCACCCGTCGCCATCATCATCCGTCCCCATCGAGCACGGAAAAGACCACGGAAGCCAGCCAGCGCCACGCCGCGGCCCACTGACCGCCACTTTTCAAAGAACTGCAAAAGCCGCCCTGGTTGGACCCGGGCGGCTTTTGCATGCCTGGTCACTCAGGCTTCGTTGCCCAACGCCCTTTGCCGGGCCCGGCGGGCCATCATGTTCAGGACCTCGATCGCAGCCGAGAACGCCATGGCAGCGTAGATGTAGCCCTTGGGCACATGAGCACCGAAACCTTCGGCGATCAGCGTCATGCCGATCATGATCAGGAAGCCAAGCGCCAGCATGACCACCGTCGGGTTGTTATTGATGAATCGGGCCAGGGGCTCGGCCGCCAACAACATCACCAGTACCGACACCACCACCGCGATGATCATGATCGGCAAGTGTTCGGTCATGCCCACGGCCGTGATGATGCTGTCGATGGAAAACACCAGGTCGAGCATCAGGATCTGACCGATTGCGGCGGCAAACCCGAGGGTCATGCCAGACGTGGCCGACTTCGGATCATTTGGCGCGGGGTCCATGCTGTGGTGGATCTCGGTCGTGGCCTTCCCCAACAGGAACAGGCCACCGGCGATCAGGATCATGTCCTTCCAGGAGAACGCCTGGCCGAGGATTTCGATGACCGGCTCCGTCAACTGCACAATGAATGCGATTGTGCTCAACAAACCCAGGCGCAGGATCAGCGCCATGCCGATACCGATCCGCCGCGCCTTGGCACGATGCTGCTCGGGCAGCTTATTGGTCTGGATCGAAATGAAGATCAGGTTATCGATACCCAGCACGATTTCCATGACGACCAGGGTCGCCAGGGCGATCCAGGCAGTGGGGCTGGCAGCGAGTTGGAGAAGATAATCCATGGGTCAGTCCTGGCTCAATGTGACGAAGTTAGAGGGTTTGGGTGGAAGGTTCGGTTTTGTCAGCGTCGTCCGCCGGTTCCTTCTTGGGGCTGATCAACCCGCCGGTAGCGTCGTTCAGCGCCTGCTCGGCTGCCTTGTGGGTATCGTCAATGGCTTTCTTGGCCGCATCGACCGCTTGTTCCTTCAACTGCTGGGCCAATTGTTCCGCGCTTTTTTCAGCCTGCTCACAGCCCACGAGAGCCAGTGAAGACATCGCCAGCAAGGCTGCAAGCCCCAAGGATTTGTATGTCATGGATAGATGCCTCTGAGGAAACACGGAGCCCGAAGATGGCTCGCCAATGGCCAGGGATTCTAGAGACGACGATACTTCAGGAAAATTCGTATTTTCAGCGGTTATACTTCGATTTTTACGAATCCAAGTGAACCCATGCTCAATTATCGACAACTGCATTACTTCTGGGTGGTGGCCAAAACGGGCAGCATCGTGCGGGCGTGCGAGCAGTTGAACCTGACTCCACAAACCATCAGCGGGCAGATCTCCCTGTTCGAGCAGACGTATAACATCAAATTGTTTCGCCGCGTCGGACGGCAACTGGAGCTGACCGAAGCCGGTCGCCAGACGCTGCCCTACGCCGAGCACATGTTCCAACTGGGAGGCGAACTGGAGCTGATGCTCCGGGCCCAGCCCAACGAACAGCAGACCCTGTTCCGGGTCGGGGTGGCGGACGTGGTGCCCAAGTCCATCGTCTATCGACTGCTGGCGCCGACCATGGAACTGAGCGAACCGCTGCGCATCACCTGCCGCGAGGACAAACTCGAACGGCTGCTGGCTGACCTGGCGATCCAGCGCCTGGACCTGGTGATTTCCGACAGTCCGATGCCCAGTCACCTGGACATCAAGGGCTACAGCCAGAAACTGGGGGAATGCGGCATCAGCTTCTTCGCCACCGCCGCACTGGCCGAACGCTACGGGCAGGATTTTCCCCGCGGCCTGCAGGACGCCCCCCTGCTGATTCCCGGCCCGGAAACCGTGGTCCGCAGCCGCCTGCAACGCTGGTTCGCCGAGCAACAGATCCAGCCGCGCATCGTGGGTGAGTTCGACGACAGTGCGTTGATGCAGGCCTTCGGTCAGTCAGGCAGCGGAATTTTCATCGGCCCGAGCGTGATCGCCGAAGAAGTGAAGCGCCAATACGGCGTGCAGGAGATCGGCCAGACCGACGCGGTGAGCGAGTCGTTCTATGCCATCTCCGTGGAACGCAAGGTCAGTCATCCGGGCATCGTCGCGATTGCCGAAGGCGCACGTCGCGAGTTGTTCCACTAAGCGTGGACGGGTCGGGGCTTGAACGTCATCAGCAACAACGCCAACAGGATCGATACCAGAATGAAACCGGCCGCCGCAAAACCGACGCTGCCCAGGCCCAGTGTATCGATGACCCGCCCGCCGACCATCGCCCCCAGGCCAATGCCCAGGTTGGCACCGGCAATATTCAGCGACGCGGCAAAGGCTGGCGCTTCGGGGGCGGCCTTCATCAGTCGCACATGACTGACCAGGAACAGAGCGGCCTGGGTCACGCCCCAGATCGCCATTGCTGCGGCCAACCACAGGGTCGAATGAATGCTCGGCACCAATGCCACCATGCCGCCGATCATGAACAGGCAGAACACCATCGATGCGATCAGCGGGTGCCGGTCCACCGCTCGGCCTCCCAGGGAGTTGCCCAGCAGCCCCACGGCGCCGAACCCCATCAGGCACCAGCCCACGAGCGTGCCATCGAAGCCGGCGAGGCGCTCGAGGATGTCGGCCAGGTAGGTGTAGGCCGTGAACATGCCGCTGAACACCAGAATCGACAACAGCACATGGCCTTGCATCAACGGGCTGCGCAGAAGCTTGAACTGCGAGCGGAAGCTGACCTGATGCAAGTGCAGGTTGGTTTTCGGCAGGTAGATAAACAGCAGTAACGCCTTGGCGAAAGCGATGACGGCCAGGATCGCGAACGCACTGCGCCAGCCGAACGCATCGGATATCAGCGTACCCACCGGGATCCCGAATACCGTGGCGCAGACGATGCCGAAACCGATCCGGGCGATGGCGCGCCCGGCGTACTGCGGCCCGACGATGTCTACCGCCGTTTCGCTGGCCAGCGCCCAGAACACCGGCAGGCCCAGGGCCGGGATCAACCGGGCAACGGCCATGACCCAGATATCGGGGGCAACGGCCGCCAATGTATTGGCCAGGCCGAACATCAGCAGTACGCTGATAAACAGCCTGCGCCGCTCGAAACGGGCAAACCAGGCTGTCAGGAATGGACCGAACGCCGCCACCGTAAACGCGAACAGTGTCACCAGCAATCCCGCCTGGGGAATGCTGACGTGCAGGTCGCGAGCGATGGATGGCAGCAGGCCGACAATGATGAATTCCGTGGTCAGCACGGTGAAGCCGGCGGCCGACAACAGGAAAATGGGTAACAACATGCAGAACTCCGGCAAAACGACAACACCAGCGTTGGCTTGAGGGCCCGCTGGAAGAAGAGAGAGATGAGAGGACCAAAGCCTAACAGAATGTGGGCCGCAGACAAATGTGCTTAAACACCTGAGTGACGGATCGTCACAGGTCCGTCAGATTCTTTACCGGGCTGTGCTAAAGTCCGCGCCCCGCAAACGTTGAACATTTTTTCCGGTCCCGCTCACGTGGCCTGCCCGCTTGTTGCCCTGAACGCCGACCGTCGCCCACAACAAAAAACACATGGATAGCCGTTATGACTGCTTTATCCCCCTCCCTTTTGCAACGCTTCAAACGCACCGGCCTGGTGACGCAAATCATCATTGGCCTGATCATTGGTATCGCCCTCGCCTGGCTGGCGCCGGACGTGGCGAAATCCACCGCATTCATCGGCAAGGTCTTCGTGTCCGCCCTCAAGGCCGTGGCCCCTATCCTGGTGTTCGTGCTGGTCATGGCTTCGATCGCCAACCATAAGCAAGGCCAGGAAACCCATATCCGGCCGATCCTGTTCCTGTACCTGCTGGGCACCTTCGCGGCGGCGGTGGTTGCGGTCGTTGCCAGCACCCTGTTCCCCTCCAGCCTGGTGCTGTCGGCCCAGGACGTTGCCGTCACCGCTCCCGGTGGCATCGGCGAAGTGTTGCAAAGCCTGCTGCTCAGCGTGGTGGACAACCCGGTCCGCGCGCTGACTGACGGCAACTTCATCGGCATCCTGGCCTGGGCCATCGGCCTGGGTATTGCCCTGCGTCATGCTGGCGAAACCACTCGCACCGTGCTCGATGACTTGTCCAACGGCGTGACCGTGATCGTGCGCTTGGTGATCAGCTTCGCCCCGCTCGGGATCTTCGGACTGGTGGCCTCGACCCTGGCCACCTCAGGCTTCGGCGCCCTGCTCGGTTACCTGCATCTGTTGACCGTGCTGATCGGCTGCATGCTGTTCGTCGCACTGGTGGTCAACCCGCTCATCGTGTTCTGGAAGCTGCGGCGCAACCCCTACCCGCTGGTGTTCACCTGCCTGCGCGAAAGCGGCATCACCGCGTTCTTCACCCGCAGCTCGGCGGCCAATATTCCGGTGAACCTCGAACTGAGCAACCGCCTGGGCCTGCATGAGGACACTTACTCGGTATCGATACCGCTGGGTGCGACCATCAACATGGCCGGCGCCGCCATCACCATCACCGTGCTGACGCTGGCCGCGGTGCATACCCTGGGGATCGCGGTGGACATTCCGACAGCGGTGCTGTTGAGCGTCGTCGCAGCCATTTGCGCCTGCGGCGCGTCCGGCGTGGCCGGCGGTTCGCTGCTGCTGATCCCCCTGGCATGTAGCCTGTTCGGTATCCCGAGCGAAATCGCCATGCAGGTGGTTGCCGTGGGATTCATCATTGGCGTGCTGCAGGATTCGGCGGAGACGGCGCTGAATTCTTCTACCGATGTGCTGTTCACTGCGGCGGCTTGCCTGGGTGAGGAAGAGAAACTGGCTCGCACGGCATAACCATTGTGGTGGGTGCACCACCGTCATCGCGAGCAGGCCCGCTCCCACAGGGGCCAGCGGTAACCACGGAACCAATGTGGGAGCGAGCCTGCTCGCGATAGCGGTGGTATATACGCCGAGGACATGACAGACAGCCACAAAAAAGCCCGGAACGGCTCACACCGTTCCGGGCTTTTTTCATGCCGGCGGGCTTAGAACGCGCCCATGTAGTCGCGCTTGCCCACTTCCACACCGTTATGACGCAGCAGCGCATAGGTGGTGGTGACGTGGAAGAAGAATTGCGGCAGGCCATAGGTCAGCAGGTAGTTCTGACCGGTAAAGCGTTTTTCCTTCGGCGTGCCCGGGCGGGTGACGATCTCGATGTTTTCCTTGCCATCGATCTGCTCTGGGCTGATGCCGTCGATGAAGGACAACACCTTGCTGATCAAGGCTTGCAGCTCCGCGAAGGTGGTTTCGCTGTCGTCATATTTCGGTACTTCAATCTCGGCCAGGCGCGCGGACACGCCTTTGGCGAAATCCACGGCAATCTGCACCTGACGCACCAGCGGGAACATGTCCGGGTACAGGCGGGCTTGCAGGAAAGCGTTCGGCTCGATGTTTTTTGCTGTCGCGTGGGCTTCGGCCTTATTCAGGACGTCACTCATGGCGTTGAGCATCTGCTTGAAAACCGGGATGGAAGCGGCGTACAGAGAAATAGTCATGGCGATCTCATGCAGGTGAAAAGAAAGGGACACATCAAACGGATGCGATTATAGCCACGGCTTGTTGCACACCTTGTCTTTTATTGCGCAAGGATTAGGCTAGGCGGCTTCACAGCATAGGGGACGCGCGATGAGCATCGAAGAACAAGGCCAGGCCGAAGAACCACGGCTCAACAGCACGGAAATCCGCATCCTCGGGGCCCTGGTGGAAAAACAGGCCACCAACCCGGAAACCTACCCATTGACCCTCAACGCCCTGGTACTGGCCTGCAACCAGAAAACCAGCCGTGAGCCAGTGATGAACCTCACCCCCGGCCAGGTCGGCCAGAGCCTGCGGGCGCTGGAGGGTCGCGGCTTTACCAAACTGGTCATGGGTAGCCGTGCCGACCGCTGGGAGCATCGGCTCGACAAGGCCCTGGAGCTGGTACCGGCCCAGGTTATCCTGATGGGCCTGCTGTTCCTGCGCGGCCCGCAAACGGTCAATGAACTGCTCACACGCAGTGGCCGCATGCATGATTTCGAAGACACCGACCAGGTGCTGCACCAACTTGAACGCCTGATTGCCCGCGGGCTAGCGCTGCTGGTGCCACGCCAGGCCGGGCAGCGAGAGGATCGCTACGTCCATGCCATGGGCGACCCGGCGGACGTCGAAGCGATCCTCGCCGCCCGTCAGCACCCGGTGGAACGCGGTGCCGGCAGCGGCGTGTCGCTGGAGCGCATCGAAGAACTCGAAGCGCGGATCGCGGCGCTGGAAGAACGGCTCGCGCGGCTGGAATAACCCTACGCGGACCGGGCAAACGCCACGGCTTTCTCGAACTGTTCCAGGCTGGGCCGCACGCCGGTATACAGCACGAACTGTTCCAGGGCCTGGATCGCCACCACCTCCAATCCGGTGATGACCCGTTTGCCCTCAGCCCGGGCACGCACGATCAGCGGCGTTTCCGATGGAATGGCCACCACGTCGAACACAGTCTCGGCTGCGGCGATGGTGTCGGGCTCGAACGCCAGTTGATCGGCCTCCGGCCCACCGGTCATGCCGATCGGCGTGACATTGATCAGCATCCGGGGCCGCCGCTCGCCCAACTCGGCCTGCCACTCATACCCCAGGGACTCGGCCAGGGCCCGCCCGGCGGTTTGGTTGCGAGCGACGATCAGCCCCTGCTGGTAGCCCTCGTCACGCAGGGCGCTGGCCACCGCCTTGGCCATCCCGCCGCTGCCGCGCAGGGCAAAGGTCGAATCCTTGGGCACGGCATGGGCTTGCAGCAGTTGGGCGACGGCGATGTAGTCGGTGTTGTACGCCTTCAAATGGCCATCGGTGTTGACGATGGTGTTGATGGACTGGATCGCGGCGGCGGACGCGTCCAGTTCATCAACCAAGGCAATGCAAGCCTCCTTGACCGGCATCGACACGCCGCATCCGCGAATGCCCAAGGCGCGGATACCACCGACCGCACCAGGCAAATCCCGGCTGCTGAAGGCCTTGTAATAGAAGTTCAGGCCCAACTGCTCATACAGGTGATTATGAAACCGCAGGCCGAAGTTCCCGGGCCGCCCCGACAGCGACATGCACAATTGGGTGTCTTTGTTGGGATTGATTTGCATGTTTGTTTCCTTGCATTCACTTTCTGACAAGCGGGATCACCGCCCGACCGACCTTACACAATATTTACCCAACGGCGCTGCCAATCCTGGGAAAATCGTTGTCAGAGCAAGTACCCCCGTGACCTTTTAGCGGTCTGTTACAAACGGGGCCAAACGAGGAACCACCATGAATCGTAAACTCCCTGTCATCGCCCTGCTCGTGGGGGCACTCGCGGTCACCGGCCAGGCATCCGCCCATGGTCGCGGTGGTTGGGGGGGGCCCGCAGTGTTTGGTGCAATCGTCGGCTCGGCCATTGTCGGTTCGGCGCTCATCAACCGTGACCGGCCGGTGTACGTACAACAACCGGTCTACGTCCAGCCGCAACCGGTTTATGTACAGCAACCCCCACCGGTCTATTACGAGCCACAGCCGGTGTACATCGAGCGGCCTGTCTACTATCGCCCAGCACCGGTGTATTACGGGCCACCACGGGGCTACTATTACGGCCCACCCCACGGCCATTACGGTCGCTGGTAACCGGACAAAAAACAGCCTGTGATCGAGGATCACAGGCTGTTTTTTATTGGGCGGCAGTACAGTTCAGCATTGATGTGAACTGATCCACCGCTATCGCGAGCAGGCTCGCTCCCACAGGGGACTGGCGGTGACGCAGAGATCGGCTTCAACCCGATCAACTGTGGGAGCGAGCCTGCTCGCGATAGCGGCAAGATCAGACATGCTCACCGCTTTTCAGTCGTGCCGACCCATGCTCTGCCGTCGAGTGGGAAGGCTCTGCCAGGACCGGAATCTCGTTGCCATCGCAATCATGCAGCTTGCCGTCGCTGAAGTAATCGCCTTCACGCAGCGCCGCCAGGTCCTGATAACGCAATACCCGCTCGGTGCCGGCGGCAAAGACTGATTGCTGGTCGGAGTTGCCTGCAGTGAAGTGGTTGAACGCCAGGTTCAGGATGATCGCCATGATTGCCGAGGAACTGATGCCCGAATGGAAGATCGTCGCGAACCAGCTCGGGAAATGGTCGTAGAAGTTGGGCGCAGCGATAGGGATCATGCCGAAACCGATGGAGGTGGCGACGATGATCAGGTTGACGTTGTTGCGGTAGTCCACTTTCGACAGGGTCCGAATGCCACTGGCGGCCACGGTACCGAACAGCACGATACCCGCGCCGCCCAGCACCGAGGTGGGCACCGCAGCAATCACCCGCCCCATGAACGGCAACAGCCCCAGCACCACCAGAAACACCCCACCGGTGGCCACCACGAAACGGCTCTTGATCCCGGTCACCGCCACCAGGCCGACGTTCTGGGCAAAGGCACTCTGGGTGAAGGAGCCGAAGATCGGCGCGATCATGCTCGACAGCATATCGGCCCGTAAGCCATTGCCCAGGCGCCTTGAGTCGACCTTGGTGTCAATGATCTCGCCCACCGCCAGGATGTCGGCCGAGGTTTCCACCAGGGTCACCATGATCACGATGCACATCGACAGGATCGCGGCAATGTGGAACGTCGGCATGCCGAAGTGGAACGGCGTGGGGAAACCGAACATCGGGCCTTCGCTGACGGATGAGAAATCCGCCATGCCGAGAAACACCGCGATCACCGTACCAACCACCATCGCCAGCAGAATCGATAAGCGGGAAATCGTCGCGCTGCCCATTTTGCTGAGCAACAGCACCAGTACCAACGTGACGGCGGCCAAGCCGATATTGGCCATGCTGCCGAAGTCAGCGGTATGACTGTTGCCACCCATGGCCCAGCGCGCCGCTACCGGCATCAATGTCAGGCCGATGGTGGTGATGACGATGCCGGTGACCAGCGGCGGAAAGAAACGGGTGATTCGCGAAAACACCGGGGTGATCAGCAAACCGATCAGGGACGCGGCGACCACGGCCCCCAGGATGGCTTGGAAGCCGCCCTCCCCGCCGGTCCCGACAATCGCGACCATGGTCGCGACGCCGGAAAACGATACGCCTTGCACCAAGGGCAACTGGCAACCGAAAAACGGCAGGCCAAGGGTTTGCAACAAGGCCGCCAGCCCCCCCGCAAACAATGACGCCGCAATCAACAGGCCGATGTCCGCCGATGACAGACCGGCCGCCTGGCCGATGATCAAGGGCACCGCGACGATGCCGCCGTACATGGTCAACACATGCTGCAGGCCGTAAGCCATATTCGCGCCGACACCGAGATTTTCGTCTTCGGGCCGAGGGAGTGAAACATGGGGCGTTTTCATGGTTCGGGGGTTCCCTGTTTTTTGTTATGGGCACACTGTATTCAAAACTCAGGACAAATGTCCATAGAGTTGTATACAATTTCCCACAAACAAATCAGCGTCGCAGAGGCTAGAGGAGCCCGGCCATCGCAGGCCGTAATAATTCCCGGGGTGGCACTCGCAGGCCGAACTCGGCTTCCAATAGATCGATCAGCTCATCGGCGTCGGTCATCACCCGTCGCTCGCTCTCCTGCCCTATCCGGTGCACGGCATAGCTGTTGCCGTTGAGGGTCTTGCGCAAACCGTCCCCGGTGCGAGCGACCATCAACCGGCCCATGAACGGCGAGTCAGGGTGAGTGCAGACGTACCAGTTACCCAGGATGTAGTCGATGTCTTCCTGGCGCTGCAGGTCGAACAGGTACATCGGTCGCCATTCGCCCGCGACGTTGGCGCGCAGCAGGTAGCCGTCCGGATGATCCTCGATGCGATACGGCTCATGGGGGGTGGCCTGGACGTCGCGGCTGTCCAGCAGCAACGGCCCGGTGGGCACCATCCCGCCGAAGCCGACATCGGTGATGTAGCGCACGCCGTCTATCGTCACCAGGCTGAGACGATGAGTCCGGGCGGTCCAGGCACCTTCGGGCGCGTTCATCACCACCCGGCCAGTGATACCGTGGACGTCAAAACCCAGCTCCTGCAGCAGCGCCAGGAACAACTGGTTGAGTTCGTAGCAGTAACCCCCACGTCCCTGCTCGAGAATTTTGCGCTCCACCGATTCCAAATCGATAGACACCGGCTGGCGCAGCAGCGTCGAGAGGGTTTCAAAGGGGAATTCCGCCGTGTGGCGGTTCTGGAGCTGACGCAACGTATCGAGCGTCGGGGCTGGCGGGGTGTCGAAGCCCAAGCGTTGCAGATAGCGGCGCGAATCGCTCAGTCGAGGCTGGCTCATTAGGGTGTCCTTTTCCTGGTCCGGTGCAGGGCTGATGGGCAGCACGCTGCTGTTGGCGCCAGATATAAGGCATTCCCCCTTCACAGACTACAACCGACCGAAATGCGCCGCTCTTTCAGCGCCGCTTGCGTGAAGCCAGCCGGATCCAGGTAGGGGCATGATCGCTGGGGTGCGGCTGGTTCCTGACCCAGGCGTCTACGCCCGCCTCGCTCAGATAGGGGCTTGCCGCAGGGTTCAGCAGCAGGTGATCGATGCGCAGCCCGGAGTTTTTCTGCCAGTGCTGACGGAAATAATCCCAGAAGGTGTAGATCCGCTCGTCCGGGTACAAATGACGCAGCGAATCCGTCCAGCCCTGGTCCAGCAAGCGTTGATAGCACTCGCGGCTTTCGGGTTGCAGCAGCGCATCCTTGAGCCAGGAACGCGGGTTGTAGATATCCATGTCAGTGGGAACCACGTTGTAATCGCCGGCCAGCACCACGGGGTGATCGCTGGCCTGCAACGCCTGGGCGTAATCAATCAACCGTTCGAACCACGCCAGTTTGTAATCGAACTTGGGTCCTGGTTGCGGGTTGCCGTTGGGCAGATAAAGGCAGCCGACCAGCACACCATGCACGGCCGCCTCCAGATAGCGGCTATGGCTGTCGCTCTCATCGCCGGGCAAGCCGCGACGGCTCTCCAGCGGTTGCGCGTCACGGGCCAGTATCGCGACGCCGTTCCAGGACGCCTGGCCGTGCCAGATCGATCCATACCCCACCGACTCCAGCTCGGCCGCCGGGAAATCCTTGTCGACTGCCTTGAGCTCCTGCAGACAGACGATGTCGGGTTCCTCCCGCTCCAGCCATTCCAACAGGTTGGGCAGCCGGGCGCGAATACCGTTGATGTTGAAGGTCGCGATCCGCAGGTTTTTCATAGGCCAGAACCTCGAAGTATCAAGATGCCAAGGGTTTCAGGAGCCGGTTTTCGACAGCGGCTGAGGGTTTTCCAGCAGGTTTGAAAAGGCCTGTTTATCGATCGGACGACTGAGGAAATAGCCCTGGACCTCATGACATTGGTCCGAGCCCAGCGAACCGAGCTGAGCCAGGGTTTCCACGCCCTCGGCCGTGACGGTCAGGCCCATCGCCTTGCCCAGGTTGATGATCGCCTGGACCACCGCGCGGTCGTTGCTGCTGTTGCTCATGGAGGCGATAAAGCGCTTGTCGATCTTGATGCCGTCGAAAGGATAGGTGCGCAAGTAACCCAAGGAAGAGTCGCCGGTCCCGAAATCGTCCATGTTCAGACGTACACCCAGTTCTTTCAGGGCATTCATGACCTGCAGGGCGCCGTCCACATCGTTGAGCATCACATTCTCGGTGATTTCGAGTTCCAGGCGACTCGCGGGGAAACGGGTTTCGATCAGTACTTGGCGTATGTCTTCAACCACATCGCTGCGCTCGAACTGCGCCGGCGACAGATTGACCGAAACCATCAGGTTCCCCGGCCAGGTCAGCGCGGTTTCGCAAGCCTCGCGCAGTACCCAGCGCGAAAGCGGAACGATGAGGTCGGTCTGCTCGGCCAGCGGAATGAAAGCATCGGGACCGAGCAGGCCCTGGGTAGGATGCTGCCACCGCACCAATGCCTCGACGGCCACGATCTCCCGGCCGTCGACTTTGTAGCGCGGCTGGAAGTGCAAGATGAATTCGTTGTTCTTCAGCGCCAGGCGCAGGTCGCTTTCCAGCTGGCGTCGATGCTGGATCTGGTCGTTCATCTGTGGGGCGAAATAACACCAGGTCTTCTTGCCCTCCGACTTGGCCTGATACATGGCAATGTCGGCACAGCGAATCAACTCGCCGGGCACATACCCCTGGCGACGACTCACGGCAATGCCGATGCTGGCGCCGATGTGAAGGGCATGGGTTTCGTAGTGGATCGGTTGCTGCAGGCTCTCG
>Ga0157373_10001922_pt1 | contig 15789 bp, 17 predicted proteins | sample C65metaG_FD_113460 | JGI IMG/M metagenome (GOLD analysis project Ga0157373, IMG submission 113460) | Corn rhizosphere microbial communities from Kellogg Biological Station, Michigan, USA - C6-5 metaG | ecosystem: Host-associated > Plants > Roots > Rhizosphere > Soil | place: USA: Michigan... | reverse complement strand
GGCCAGCAGCCATTCGGAGGCGCAAGAGCAAGCGGCACCAATGACAAAGCAGGATCTCAACTAAATTTATACCGTTGGCTGAGTGCAAGAACCATCAAAGAAACATTTGTTCCTCCAACAGATTATCGCTATCCTTTCCTGAGAGGTGAGAGTGAAGGAATTTAATCAAATAACAAAAAGAGGGTGTCTCAAAAGCAAAATGAAGGTGCTGAGAATCGAATAAATGAAATTTGATTCCATCACCACCTACCCGAATAAAAAGAGGCTGACTCGGACTTTTGAGACAGCCTCTTTTTTATTATCTGGTCTGGTAAATTATTTCTTTGTACCAGGCAAATGAATTTGGAAACCAATGTTCAATCCAATATTGTTATGCCTGTTATCACCATAGTACTCTCCGCCTGCAGATGTGTAACCTACACCAAACTCGAGAGCTGTAGCCGGTGTTAAGAAAATGGCTGCTCCGCCGGTGATCCCAAATTGATTGAAGCTCTCTGTCTCAGTCCCTCCAATGGTATTGAACTTTGCAGAACCAAATCCGTAGCTGCCATCAAGAAACACATTTACTTTTTGAGAAGAAGGCAGAAAGTAATACCGGACGAATGGCGCTGCTGATAATTCTTGTTCTGCATCACTTCCTTTTTCCTTAACACTTGTAAAAGACAGACGTAATCCGCCGGCAAGGTTGTTTATAAAGAAATAACCTACGTTAGGGCTTACTGTTAAAATTGTTGTCTTGCTTGCATCAATGTCTTCAATTTTAGAAGAATTGAAACCTGCATTACCACCGAGCATCCAGTCACCTTTGTTGATGTTGCCTTGAGAAAACGCTGCACTTACTGATCCCATCAATAGGGTCGCGAATAAAACTTTCTTCATTTCCATTTCAATTTAAGGTTTAAAAATCGGTCGCAAATGTAGGAGGTAAATCAAAGTGAAGAAAATAAAATCAAAGAATTTTTTCAAACGTAAAAAGACTAAGAGAAGTTGCGATCTTTTACGTAAGAATACGGTTCATTAAAAAGAGGAGAATCCACAAAAAAATTTTATTAAACGCTGTATTACTTTGAAATCTTACTCGTAAAAATATCTTTGTTCTTTCTAAACCAAATTTAAACTCTATGAAGAAAATTACATTCAGTATCCTATTCCTATGTGCAGTAATTATTTCCAACGCACAAACTTTCAAACCCTTTAAAGTAGATATCAGTACCGGTTATGCCATTCCTGGAGGAAAGGGGGCTAAGGGTGGGATATTATTTGCTGTTGAACCAAAGTATGCAGTAATTCCTAATTTATCAGTAGGCTTGCGTTTTGAGGCTGCGGTTATGGCTCGTGGTTATTCAGACCAAACCGGAAGTAATACCGAAGTAGATGTAAAAGCCGCAGGTTCTTATCTTGCCACTGCTGATTATTATTTGACTGAAAACACCGTTCGTCCATTTGCCGGGGCTGGTGTGGGTATCTTCTCTTTAGCAAGTGCATCTGCCGATAATAGCAGCGGATCTGTAGGAGCCGGTTCTAAATTCGGCGGTTTGGTAAGAGCGGGGGTTGAAATCAGCCACTTCCGTCTTGGAGTTGAGTATAATCTTGTTCCTACTACTACTGTAACTGTTTTTGACGGTAACAGTACGTATGAAAGCAAAGCCAAAAATGGCTATATCGGAATTAAGATCGGTGCTGTTATTGGTGGTGGAAAAATTAAAAAATAAGCCTTTCACTGTTTAAAATTCATTTTATTAAAGGGCCGCATACATTGCGGCCTTTTTTTTGTTCTATGGAACAAAAAATACACTTTATGAAAAAGATCAGCTTGTTTTTGTGCGCTGCATTTTTTGCATCAACAATCTTCGCTCAAGGCTCAAAATTTGGGATCAAGGCCGGTGTGAATATTTCAACTATTGACTGGGACGTGCCGGGAGTTAACTTCGATAATCGTATCGGATTTCATGTGGGTTTGCTGGATCATATTCATTTATCTCCGCAATGGGCAATACAACCTGAGGTTACTTATTCAACTGAAGGTGTTAAACAATCGGTTCCAAGCGGAGAGTATACATGGAAGACAGATTATGTCAACATCCCTGTGATGCTTCAGTATATGTTTGATAATGGATTTAGAATAGAAGCAGGTCCTCAGTTAGGGCTTATGGTAAGTAGTGATGACAATGATGATATTTTTAAATCAACCAATCTTGGAGTTGGATTTGGATTAAACTACCTGAGTTATTCAGGACTGGGTATTGGTGGACGTTATGTTCTTGGTTTAAGTAAAATAAATGAGGACATAGCACCGGAAGCCAAATCACGAAATATTCAACTTGGCTTATTTTATATGATCGACAGTCGCCATAAAGCCAAGTCAAGATAAGAACTGCACTAAAATATTCGATGAAAGAGAAAGTTCCATTTTGTTTAATCCCCAAAGAAAGCTTTCTTAAGAAAAAAAGATCGAACTTCTGTATTGCGGGCAAAATGAGGCCACTTAAGTTGGCCTCATTTTGCATAGAAAAGTAAATAATGAAAGAAATCAGTTTGCTTTTGCTGACGATAGTATTCACTACCAGAATCTTTGGCCAGCATCTGTCAGCCGGCTTACAATTTGGATTAAATATTTCCAATTTAGGCGGTAATAACATTTATGACATGAATTCTAATCCTGGATTTTACAGTGGTTTATTGCTGTCAATACAATCAGAGCATCGATTTGCATTACAATCAGGAATCATTTATTCTCGTCAGGGTTCCAAATACGTTACAGGCGACGGATCAAAGCATACTCTTTTTTTGCACTGTGTTAATCTTCCATTACGATTTCAATACAAGATCAACGAAAATGTTTATTTGCAAACCGGTACGCAGGTAGAATTTTTAGTTAACGTAAAAGATAAGGTAGGAGGCAATGAAACGGGCTTCTTTACTTCACAGGATTTTAAAACTGTAAACCTGTCATTGAGTGCCGGTTTCGCTTATTCAGGCAATTCAGGTTGGGGTTTTGATAGCCGTTATAATTTTGGCATCAACAATATTAGTAACGGGGGGGTTTATACATTTAAGAATAATGTATTCCAACTCGGCTTATTCTACATGTTCAACAACAATCACAAAGCCGTTTCTGCACGCAGAGGATATTAATATCTCATGACAATTGATTCAATGACAAAGCAGCAAGGTCCCGCAGCGGCGGGACTTTTTTATTTCTTAAAGAGGTTGAATAAGTATTTTTATAAAAATTTCTGAATTGAAGTCATTACTCAACCACCAGCAAATACAGCTTACCATCAAGCGTTTGGCTAACCAGGTTTTAGAAAATAATGTTGAACTTGAAAATACAGTGCTCATAGGAATTCAGCCGCGGGGTATTTTTTTATCGGACAGGATTGTGAAAGAACTTTCTTCGCTAACCAACCAGATACTTTACGGAAAATTGGATATTACTTTTTACCGAGATGACATTCGTAAAGAGCTGCACATTCCCAACCAAACCGACATTAAGTTTTCAATTGAAGGGAAAAAAGTGGTGCTGATTGATGATGTTTTATACACCGGCAGAACCACAAGAGCTGCATTGGATGCTTTAATGGACTTTGGCCGTCCGGATAAGGTGGAGTTAATGGTGTTAATTGACAGAAGATACAGCAGGCAATTGCCGATACAAGCCGATTACATTGGAAAGTCTATCGACTCCATAGTAACCCAAAAAGTAAAAGTATTGTGGAAGGAAAGGGACGAAAAAGATGAAGTAATACTGATTGATTGAAGCTGAAAATTTATTGTTGAGTTAATTTTTTGTTACCGGATGGTTGGATTCTTCGGGGAGCAAGTAACAGAAGTTAAATAGCAACAATAGCGATTGGTATATTAAATTTTCACATTCACCCCCGGATAATGTTGATAAAAATCAACCTGCGCTCACTCGCTAATCCCTCTGAGGTATTCTTCCACACCTTATCTTTGATTTTTAATGAGGCTTTCTACCCGACATCTCCTTGGTATAAAAGATCTTACCACCGACGACATCTCCATTATTCTCGATACCGCTAAAGAATTCAAAGAAGTTTTACAAAGACCCATCAAAAAAGTGCCTTCGCTTCGTGATGTAACAATCGTGAATTTATTTTACGAAAATTCTACCCGTACAAGGATTTCGTTTGAGTTGGCGGAGAAAAGATTGTCTGCAGACACCATTAATTTCAGTTCATCCGGTTCCTCCGTATCAAAAGGGGAAACTTTACTTGATACCGTGAACAATATTTTATCCATGAAAGTGGACATGGTGGTGATGCGTCATAGTGCAAGCGGTGCACCGCATTTTTTGGCAAAGCATATTCCTGCCGCCATCGTTAATGCCGGCGATGGAATTAATGAGCATCCCACCCAGGCCTTGCTCGACGCTTTTTCAATTCTTGAAAAATTTGGTTCGCTCAAAGGCGTAAAAGTTGCCATCATCGGCGACATTATGCACAGCCGTGTGGCACAAAGCAATATCTATTTACTCGGAAAAATGGGTGCGGAGATCACCGTTTGTGGTCCCCCAACGCTGATACCAAAATATATTGACAAGGCTTTCAACGTTCGGGTGGATTATAATCTAAAGAGAACATTGGAATGGTGCGATGTTGCCAATGTTCTTCGAATTCAACTGGAAAGACAGAACCAGGTTTTATTTTCTTCGCTGAGAGAATACAGTCTTGCTTACGGGATCAACAAAAAATTGTTGAACAGCTTATCAAAGAAGATCTCGATCATGCATCCGGGTCCTATTAACCGCGGTGTGGAATTGGATAGCGATGTTGCGGACAGCGATCAGTCAATCATTCTGCAGCAGGTAGAAAATGGAGTTGCCGTAAGAATGGCGGTTCTATACTTGCTGGCCGGTGAACGTGAATCGTAAGACAAGGCTTATTATTAAATTACTGGTGGAACGCATAAGAGGCGATTCGGCTGCGAATAATCAATAATTTTACAATCGAACTTAAATAAGGGAGAAACATTGACTGTGAAATTCGCCTTAAGCCTTCTTCCTTCAACCTTAAACCTTTCTTATGCGTATTGCTTTATTCCCGGGCACTTTTGATCCCATAACGTTTGGACATATCGATATTATTGAAAGGGCCATGCCTTTGTTCGACAAATTATATATCGGTATTGGTCTTAACGCCAATAAGGCCCCGATGTTTTCTGACAAGCAGAGAAAAGAATGGTTGCAGGAGATCTTCAAAGACGAGCCAAAAATTAAAGTGGTAGTATATGAAGGATTAACAGTAGAGTGTTGCAAAAAAGTAAAAGCAAGCCACATTGTGAGAGGCATTCGCTACGTAAACGATTTTGAATACGAAAAAGCTATTGCCGATATGAACCGCAGCCTGGATGAAAATATAGAAACGGTTTTTCTTACCTGCCTTCCAAAATATACTTCGGTTGCATCAACCCTGGTTAGAGATGTGATTAAAAACGGGGGAGATGTTTCGCAATTTGTCCCTGATGTCGTTTTGAAAACGATCCGGCAAAATAATAAACAGGAGCTGTTTGTTTAAACGTTTTTGATTTCGTGCAAAGCCTTCACACCTGCATGCATCACATCAAGTATGGAGCTATGTGTATTTTCCATATAAGGAGCTAATTGATCTGTCGGCACCCACTCGCATTTTTCAATGTCTTCTTCCAATTGCGGAATCAAATTGATTTGCTTTTCTGATTTCATCAAATACCAGTGTGATTCTTTGAGAATGTGTTTTCCATCCTGGTGATAAGTGTGGTAAGTAATGCAAAGTGGTTTTTCTATTTCAACTTTTATCAGCCCGGTTTCTTCTTTTGCTTCTCGAACAGCACAAGTTTCCATGTCTTCATTCTCATCCAGCTTTCCTTTGGGCAGGTCCCATTTGCCCCGCCTGAAAATGAGAAGCAGATGATCATCTGCAGTATGGATCAATCCGCCCGCAGCTTTTACCAACACAAACTTTTTTTTGAATGATTTCAGAACGGCATCAACATCTTCATGCAAAAAAATGCCCGTATGAATTTTGGATAATTCCATTTCATGCACCATCGCTTTTACCGTATGAATATTGAATTCATCAATGAAAACGGTGTCTTCATGATGGAGGTATTCTTCCAGCTCTTTGGTGATTTGGTTCGTGATAAAAAGAGGCTTGTTGTCGAAGTAGATTTTGTGCATAATCAAAGCTAAGTGCAAAATACAGTTTATTTTCTGCCACGCTTGCACTTACCTTCGCCGCATGACCGACGCATTAGTAACAGCAGAAAAATTATTGCAGGCTGAAGCCGTAAAACTAAGCCCTCATCAGCCGTTTACCTGGGCAAGCGGGTGGAAGAGTCCCATTTATTGCGACAACCGGAAAATTCTTTCCAAGCCTTTCATTCGTGATTTTATTAAAAGTGAGTTGTGCAATGTTGTTTTTGAAAAATTTGAAGGCGCAGAATTAATAGCCGGAGTAGCGACTGCAGGAATTGCGTGGGGAGCCATGGTAGCCGACCAGTTAAAGCTGCCGTTTATTTATGTTCGCCCAAAACCAAAGGAACACGGTTTGGGAAATCAAATAGAAGGAGAATATATAGCAGGACAAAAAGTTATTGTGATTGAAGACCTGATCTCTACCGGCAAAAGCAGCTTGCAGGTTGTGGACGTGCTCAAACAAGATGGAATGGAAGTGTTGGGGATGGTTTCTATTTTCAATTACCAGTTTGACATAGCTAAAGAAGCATTTGAAAATGCCGGTATTCCTTTTCATTCGCTAACCAATTATCCAAGTCTTTTGAGTCTTGCAGGACAAAGAGGTCTCATTCGTTCTGAAGACGAGGAAATTTTGTTAAAGTGGCGATCAGACCCTGCAAACTGGAAAGGACTTTTGTAGATTCGTCGAAAATAATTCCGTATGAAAAAACTGTTGCTGTCTTTAGTTTCTTTTTGTTTGATAGCCATCGCTGCTTCTGGACAACAAAAAGCTGTACTCACTGCAAAGATCAAAACCCCTACCGTTCAATGCGAAATGTGCAAGAAGACAATTGAAGATCTTTTGAAGCGCTACGATGGGATAATGTCAGTGAATGTAAAGCTGAGCAAAGATTCCTCGAAGAGAGAAACAGTAGTGAAATACATTACCGATCGTGTCAATGAAGAAACTATTAAAGCGGCAATTGCCAATGCAGGATACGATGCCAATGAAATTGCTGCCAATCCGGAATCCTATAAAGCGCTGCCGAAGTGTTGTAAGAAACCGGAAGACGGTGGTGGAATGCCGAAATAAAAGCGATTTAATGATATCAATAAAACGCACTCTTCAGGAGTGCTTTTTTATTGCTCCGCAAAACGGTTCACTGATATTTTCCCTGTTTGAATTATGGAACCGGCATTTGTACCGATTCCTTTAACGACTCATTAATAGCTTTTGATAGCTCGTTCTCAAAACCTACAATCCATTGCGGAGGTTGGGGTGCGTTGATGATTTCCCATCCTCCTTTAAATTCCTGCATAGTAAAATGAACATGCTGGCACGAATCACAAAGCACAGAGACATGGAATTTTCTTCCATAAATGGTATCCAGTCCATTAAAGTGAAATTCAACAAATCCTGCCTGCCTGTTGAAAAGCTTCTTAGTGAAATATGACATAGGATAAAAATTGTACTGCAAAAATATTGTTCAAGAGTCGGCCATAACACTGACTACAATCAGTTCAAAATTTGACTGTTGTTTCCTAATAAATCATAGTTTAAAAAATATGGATGCCTGCAATAATGTTTGGTTGAGGCAGCCTTACTCATATTTTATTCGGCACCTATTGCTTATCTGTGGGCTATATGTTTGCCCGAAATTAATTGCCTATTTATGGGGAACATATTCATCCTTTAAAGGAAGAAATGAACATAACGTAAGTTATCCGTCAAATTTGCGTTTTGAAATGGGAAACCTTCTTACGGATAATCAAAAACTTTGGCACCAACTTTTCTCTCTTTTCTCAAAGCAAATTTTATGGCGAAGAACAGGAAAACTTCACCCGACGATCCGCAACATCAGGGTACAAGAAAAGCTAATTATAAAAACGTTGAAACTTCTGTAAATAATCCAGCTTCTTTTGATGACAGCTATGAATCAAATGCAGAGCATGAAATAACAAGAGAAGAATCCAGGACTGAAAAAGAACAACGGTCAGGAAAGAAAGAAGCATTAATCGCTGACGACTTCGTTAATAAAACCTGCACGATAAACATTGCATAGTATTTGTTTGACTAAACAGGAGAAGGTTTTGTATGAATTATGTGGATATTATTCTCCTTCTTGTAATGGCATTAGCTGTTTGGGGAGGATGGAAGAAAGGATTTATTATCGGCAGCGTTAATCTTATTGTCTGGATTGGCAGTTTGCTTGCGGGATTCTTTTTTTATCAGTACGCCGGCAATTTTTTGAAGGAACTATTTCCACGTATGGGTGTATGGACATTACCCGTTGCATTTTTATTGATGGTGGTTCTTTCCCGGCTTCTTCTCGGCGCCATTTTTAATTTGATATTGAGAAGCACTCCTCACGAAACCCATGCACATGGTGTGAACAGGTTCCTGGGCATTTTGCCGGGCATCATTAATGGAATTATTTACACCACAATTATTGCTGCGCTGCTGCTGAGTGTTCCTTTAATGTATGGCATCACTCAAAAGGCGAGAGAAAGTTCACTTACCAAAAGACTTGCCGTAAATGTTGGCTGGCTTGATGATAAGCTTTCACCCATTTTTGATGAAGCGGTAAAAAGATCATTGTCCCGCACCACCGTTGAGCCTGAGTCGGATGAAACGGTAAAACTGAATTTTAAAGTAAACGATGCTAAGGCAAGGCCTGACCTTGAAATGAAAATGTTGCAACTCGTGAATCAGGAAAGAACGAAGCGAGGATTGAAACCTTTGAAATGGGACCCCGAAATTCTTCCTGTTGCAAGATCGCATTCCCAGGACATGTTTGCAAAAGGTTATTTTTCTCACTATACATTGGAAGGAAAAGATCCCTTTGATCGAATGAAAGCAGCCGGGATTAAATATTATTCTGCAGGTGAAAACCTTGCACTGGGGCCAACTTTAAGCATTTGCCATGAAGGCTTGATGAATTCACCAGGCCATAGAGCAAATATTTTGAATCCAACCTACGGACGTGTAGGAATTGGAATATTAGATGGCGGTGCTTATGGTTTGATGATCTCCCAGGAGTTTAGAAACTGAAAGGTGAAACATCAATCGTGAAACGTGAATTCAGGAGAACCTTCAGGCTTATCATTTCTTATAATGGCGTATGTCAATAGATTATTGATGATTATCAATGATTGGCCGGCTTCAAACTATTTGTCTCTTCGAATAATTAGTAATTAATAATGAGTAACCAAGTACCAAGATTGGAATCTATCCCTGATTGACAATTATTTCTTCTCAAGATATTTTATCACAGCAAGCCTTACATCCGATCTCGGATCGGCAATAGAAGTAACGGCATTGTATGTTTTTACGATGTCCACGTTCGTTGGATTGAGATAATCCAGGTTGGCCTCTTTGCCCGTTAATAAGAAATCAGTGATGGCAATGTGATAAGTTTTTGATGGTTCGATCTCTGCATTATTCAACAACCATTTGTCATCAGTGTTTACCAGGTTTTCATTGTGCACTAAGAATCCGCCGGTGCCAACATTTTTTTTGCCTTGCTCAAGAGTTTTTATCAAAAGGCTTCCTTTCATATCCACTTCGCGAATGCCCCCTCCAAAAGGAAGGGTGCGAATAATATCATATTCTGTTATTGGCGCCTGTAAAATATCATCAACACGAATAGAGCCTGAGTTCATTAAAACTACATCAGCATTGGGGACAGCATCGGCAATGGAAGCTGCAATCAGTTTCGTTAGGTTGGTAGGATGGCTTCTGATCTCAGATTCTCTTCCGTCCAAAGGCTCACCTTTGCTGATCAAAATCTTTTTAGCATTAAATCCGAGTGAGCTGTAATTTTTTTCCGCAATGTCCTGCCATTTTTGAACCACTGCATTGGCAACACTGTCAATGGCAACGGTTTCATTGATCTTTTCGAGTTTGGGAGTGACTTTTATTTTGTGCTTCTTTTTATTGATGGCGAGATTCACCACGTAAGCAGATTTTGCATTGGCCATTGCTTTGGTGATATAGATGTTTCCAACTTTTTCAAATCGCTGGTCGTGTTCATGACCGCCAAGTATCATTGCCAGGCCCGGAATTTCTTTAGCCAATGTTTCATCATCTTCTATGGATTGATGTGTAATAGCAACTACGGCATCCACTGAATCTTTCAATTGATTGTAAAGATCTTTCGCAGTGGATAATGCATCGGTGTAACTTACATAATCGGCTTTATTGAAGGGAAGCACCAAACCAATGAAGCCGATTTTTGCAGAAGTACCGTCCGCATCTTTTACATTCAATACAAAAGTTTTGGGTATAGTGGTATTGCGGTAAGTAAAGGGGACAATGCCCGAAGCCGTTTTATGAAAAGCATTGGCAGAGACCCATTGAAAATTGGATTCGTTGATCCTTTCCTGCAGTTCACTTTCCTTAATATCAAATTCATGATTGCCAAAAACCACGAAATCCATTCCTGCTGCATTCATGGCTTCAACCATTTGCTTGCCACGGATGGCTTTGCCTTCGTATTGCAGGCTGTTGTAAACAGAAGGGCTTATAAAATCTCCGGCCATTATTAAAAAAGTATTCGGGTTTTTCTGAAGATAGTTTTTCTTCAATGTTGCCACTTTTGCCATTCCGCCTTCTTTCCCTCCCGATAAAGGAGCGATCTCATAAACATCGTTGACCTGGACAAAATTTATATTGATCTTTCGGTCATCTTTTAAAGCAGCATTACGGGTAGCGGTACAGGAACTGAGCACCAGCAATACAAGAGCCAAACGGGAGAAATATTTCATGGTACTTATTTGGGGCGGCAATTTAAAGAACAAACCATTACAATGTGATGGGAGATGAAGGCAAACTGTATGAATTGTTTTTTCGTGGATAGGGTATGAAGTGTTTCATCTATTGTCTTATACTTGCGGCTATTTTTTCCTGCAACCAAAATAAACCGATCGTGAAGGAAGCTTTATTGACAGCATGGTCAGAAATTATTCACCGGCAGCAGCAGCCTTTACCAAATTACAAGCCGTTTTTCTTTTTCCGGATAGAGTCAAGATTTTGCTTCTTTACGTCTTCTAAACTCATCTTGTTTTCGCCGTCGTAGTAGTTGTTTTTATCAAAAGCAATAAAGGGAGAATAAGATGTATCCAGCACATTGAAACTTGTAAGGTCGGGGTGCCCGACTGCTTAGCCAAATAAACCTTTCTATTTAGTGATGACCGTTGCAAAGTGCCGAATAGAGTTACTGAACGTACAAGAGTGTGAACAACGAAAGTCAAATGGCAGCAATGCGGTTGGCCCATAAAAATTCACTCATCATCAATTTATTTCATTCCTAATCTCAGGTTTACCAGCGTTTATTTCCTTACGCAATTTAAAATTCACCAATCTCATTAGCATTTAGATTCGGGGCAAACGGAGCGGCATAACCATTTAAAACTCACCGAAAGGGGATTACATTACAATTTGTAGATTTACCAGGCAGTAAAGGCAACCATTTGCCAGGCTGTTCGTATACACATTTAATCGATCTGGATTGGACTTACAAACTCTCATAGCCGGCTGCATACGGAATAACCAGAGGGATCAAAAATTCCTCTACGAAAAGTATTATGGCTACTGCCTCAAAACCGTGTTCCGTTATATTTACCATTATGATAAAGCTGTTGACGTGGTGAATGATGGTTATGTGAAAATTTTCAGGAATTTCGAAAAATTCCAGTTCCGGGATATTGAGAACCTGGAAATGGTGCTGATGGGATGGATGCGGATGATCATGATCAACACGGCCATTGACCATTTGCGCAAAAATAATTTTTTGCCTGAGATCGGCGATATCTCGGAAACTACCTGGGCGCAGGAAGATAAAAGCCAGGCTTCCGACCAGGTATTGATGTATAAAGAACTGGTGAAGCAAATCAAAAAATTGCCGCCATCGTACAGGACTGTTTTCAACCTTTATGTAATTGACGGACTTACCCACCAGGAAATTGCCAATCTGCTGGGCATTTCTGTAGGAACTTCTAAATCTAATTTATCAAAGGCAAGAGTGATCTTGCAAAAAATTGTAAAGAATAACGACAGGGAAGTGTCGGATGTATGCAGTATGTAAATGACGATATGGACGAACTGTTTAAGAGGGCTGCTGAGAACTACCCGTTGGACACCAATAGTGCCGACTGGAACAAGGTATTGGCCGCTTTGCAAAATCAATCACAAACCCAAACAATTTCTGAAAAGAAAGGAAATAAGAATGGCCGTTTCTTATGGCTGCTTCTTTTATTGCCTATAGGCCTCATTTGTAATCAGCTCTATTCTCCGGGAAGTCTGAAAAATGAAGGTATTTCCAAAACTGGTGTGGAAGGGAATCATTCTTCGAATAAAATAACTACACTGCCCAAGGATATTAATAGCAATAAGGTTGAAGATGCTGCTACCGATAACAATAGTGTTACTAACCATATTGAAGACCTGACAGAAAACAGCCAGAAAGATCCGAATACAAAAGGGAGCACTGCAAACCTTTCCAACCGTTTGGTTCAAACACAAGAGAATCCTTCTTTGTCAAAATCAAATTCTTCAAAAACAAAAGCACCGGGTTATTATTCAGGTTATAATGATGCATTTTCTTCCAGTCAAAAAAGAAACCAATCTGTTTCTAATACGGGTTTCATAAATGAAGGGCTGTTTCATGACAGGATCTATATACCGGGTATTGCTGTTAATAAAGAGCCGTTGGATGAATTCTCAACTTCTGTCAGTAAAAGCATGAATCCTTTGTTTCAATCATCGGAACAGGAGGTTAAACAGAATATACAGATATCGAGAAGAAAAAAATTTTATACAGGGGTAATGGGAGGCATTGACGCTACCACTGTGAAATTTCAGAAAATTGAGAATGCAGGATTCAGCTACGGCTTATTATTCGGTTACCAGGTCAATAAAAAATGGAGTATTGAAACCGGCGCTTTCCTCGAAAGAAAATACTATTATAGTGATGGTAAATACATCAATACTTCAAAAATTTATTTACCAGCTAATACCAGGATCGATGATGCTTCAGGTAATTGTAAAATGATTGAAATTCCTCTTGCTGTAAAATATAATTTCAGTACTCATAAAAATTCGAATTGGTTTGGTACGCTTGGCACTTCTTCCTACATCATGAAGAAGGAAAGCTATAGCTACAATTATTATTATGGAACAACAGGCCCGGTTCCTCATAAAAAGGAGTATAAAAATTCTTCCACAAATTTATTTACTGCTCTAAGCGTTTCCGGCGGCTATACGCATCGCCTTGGCAATTTTGGTGATGTCCGGGTTGAACCGTATTTGAAATTACCAGTATCCGGAATGGGAATTGGAAAATTACCGTTCTTAAGTACCGGATTGCAAGTTGGCGTTACCAGGAAATTTTAATTCACTTCTTCTCAGCATTTTAAGCAACCCCGCTTAACAACCTGCGTATTGAATTAATGGATCTGTTCTCAATGATCACAAACCATTGATTAAACATTTAACTGCGCAGAAAGCATTGAAAAATTCAACCGTAAAACAAATTGAACCTCTCGAAGTTTTGAATGTTGCTGCGGCGCATGATTTCAATCTTCTGTATGTAGACAGGAATATTCCTCTGGAGCAAAGCGTCAATTCATTTTTCAAACGTTTTTTTGATTTAGTTGCTTCCGCACTGCTGCTTGTCAGTTTGTTCAGTTGGCTCTTTCCTTTAATTGCCTTGCTTATAAAATCAGATTCAAAAGGGCCGGTTTTCTTTTTTCAGAAAAGAAACAAAAAGAATGGAGGGCTTTTTATCTGCATTAAGTTCAGAACAATGGTTGTAAATGATAAAGCCGATGTTTTGCCCGCAGCAGAAAATGATAGCCGCATTACCAGGGTTGGTGCATTTTTAAGAAGACATCATTTGGATGAACTGCCCCAGTTGTTTAATGTTTTATTGGGTGATATGTCTATGATCGGGCCGCGTCCTTATATGGTGAGTGACAATGAGAAATATGAGAAGCTTATAAAAAATTACCTCGTGCGGCATAGAATAAAGCCGGGAATAACAGGCCTCGCACAGGTGATCGACTATGTTGCTCCTGTTACTTCGATTGAGTATATGGAACGAAGGGTAAATAAAGATGTGTACTATGTTTATAACTGGTCGCCGGTGCTCGATGCCAAAATTATCATCCGTACTTTATTTAAAATGGTTGGTGTAAAATAAGCAACATGATCCCTCTTGTCACATCTGCATCAGACGTTTTCTTTAAACCGGCAGCCCGTCTTGCAAAGCCGCCCGTTCCAAAGAATAGAAACATTTTCAAAAAAACAATAGCTGTCCTTCGCCCGGAGGAAAAAAGAAGATTCAGCTTTATGATGGTCCTCGATGTGAGCATCAGTATTGTTGACATTCTTTCACTAGCCTTTTTGTTGTGGATCGTTCAGTTTTATATACAGCCTTCAGAAGCAAGATCTTTGATTTTCTTACCGGAGTGGATGCAGGACAAAAATTCAATTGCACCAATTGCAGTTTTTCTTTTGCTTTTCAGTAGTAAAAACCTCCTTGCTTTTTTTATAATAAGAATACAAAATGATTTTATTGCGAAGGTGGCAGTAAGAATTTCAAAAGATAATTTACTTAGTTACCAGCAGGGAAGGTTTGAGGAGTTTGTTAATACAGATTCGTCGGTACATGTTCGAAAGATTGCTTTCCAGCCGTTTGAATTTTGCCAGAATGTGCTGGGAGGCCTCCAGCAGATCAACACACAGGTTTCTCTTATTGTTATTGCCGTTGCTGCAATTCTTTTTTTTAATGCAAAACTTTTTCTTTTACTCCTGCTGACCTTATTGCCGCCGGTGGTTGCTGTCTTCTATTTCATTAAAAAAAATCTGACCAAAGCAAAGCTTCAGATGAGGACCAGCAACCAGGTATCGCATCAACACCTTATGGATGCACTGAAAGGTTTTGTAGAGGGAAATATTTTTGGGAAAAATGATTTTTTTCTTAACCGTTTTCTATTTCATCGAAAGCAATTTAGCAGCCAGCTTTTTCATTCGGTCAGTATTCAAACTTTGCCCGCACGGCTGGTTGAAATATTCGCTGTAATGGGATTGTTCATTTTGATTGTTATTGTAAAATGGACGGGAGATAATGACTCCGGTACATTGATCACCATCGGCGCCTTTATGGCAGCGGCATATAAGATCATTCCGGGAATTGTGAAGATTGTGAATACACTCAGCCAGATGAAAGCGTTTGAGACGTCATTGGATGATATAGCACCGAATCAGGAGAGGAAACTCCAAAGCCAAACACAACGTCAAAACATTCAATCCTTCGGGTTTTCAGATGTTAGTTTTCAGTATGCTGATGTGCCGGTGATAAGCAATTTGTCGTTTTCGGTTTCCCGGGGAGAGTTTGCGGGCATTACCGGATTGTCGGGACGGGGCAAATCAACCATACTCAATTTATTGCTTGGTTTTTTAGAACCGGATAAGGGTGAAATTTTGGTAAACGGCATATCGATTAATAAAGAAGACATAAAGAATTTTTGGCCTTCTGTTTCCTATGTAAAACAACAGCCGTTCTTTATACACGATACACTGTTACGGAATATCACTTTGGAAGAAGACATTT
>Ga0157373_10001917_pt1 | contig 15800 bp, 16 predicted proteins | sample C65metaG_FD_113460 | JGI IMG/M metagenome (GOLD analysis project Ga0157373, IMG submission 113460) | Corn rhizosphere microbial communities from Kellogg Biological Station, Michigan, USA - C6-5 metaG | ecosystem: Host-associated > Plants > Roots > Rhizosphere > Soil | place: USA: Michigan... | reverse complement strand
CTGCATCCGGCCGATGGCGAGGCGCTGTTCGAAGCCTTGCAGCGCTTGAAGGCCGACGGCAATACGCTGTTTGTGGTCGAGCATGATCTGCAAACCATGCGCCGCGCCGACTGGCTGATCGATGTCGGCCCGGCGGCGGGGGAGAAGGGCGGCCGGGTGCTGTACAGCGGTCCGCCGGCAGGGCTGGCCGAGATCGACGAGTCGCAGACCCGCGCTTACCTGTTTGCCGACACCCAAGGCCCTTCACGTAGCGCACGCCAGCCGAGCGGCTGGCTGAAACTCGAGGGCATCAGTCGCAACAACCTGAACCACCTCAGTGCCGAATTTCCCTTGGGCTGCTTCACCTCGGTGACCGGGGTCTCCGGCTCCGGCAAGTCGAGTCTGGTCAGTCAGGCGTTGCTGGAACTGGTGGGCGCGCACTTGGGGCGTCCGGCGGTTGAGCAGGAACCTGAAGAGCTCAGTCTTGAAGACGATGCGCCGCAGGTCAGCAGCGGTCAGGTGACGGCGGGGCTGGAGTCGATCAAGCGGCTGGTACAGGTCGATCAGAAACCGATTGGCCGTACGCCGCGTTCGAACCTGGCGACCTACACTGGCCTGTTCGACAACGTGCGCAAACTGTTCGCCGCCACCCCAGAGGCGCGGGCGGCGGGGTACGACGCCGGGCAGTTTTCCTTCAACGTCGCCAAGGGTCGTTGCCCGACCTGCGAAGGCGAGGGTTTTGTCAGCGTCGAGTTGCTGTTCATGCCCAGCGTGTACGCGCCGTGCCCGACCTGCCATGGCGCGCGCTACAACCCGCAGACGTTGGCGATTCAGTGGCAAGGCTTGAGCATTGCGCAAGTGCTGCAACTGACTGTGGACGAGGCGGTTGAGGTGTTCGCCGAACAGCCGGGGATTCGCCGTTCATTGGAGGTGCTGCGTGATATCGGCCTCGGTTATTTGCGTCTGGGCCAACCGGCCACCGAGCTGTCCGGCGGTGAAGCGCAGCGGATCAAACTGGCCACCGAGCTGCAACGCAATCAGCGCGGCGCGACCCTGTACGTGCTGGATGAGCCGACCACCGGACTGCATCCGCGAGATGTCGATCGGCTGCTGGAGCAATTGGACAACCTGGTCACGGCGGGGCACACGGTGATCGTCGTCGAGCATGAAATGCGCGTGGTCGCGCAGAGCGACTGGGTAATCGACATCGGCCCGGGGGCCGGGGATCAGGGTGGCAAGATCGTTGCCGCCGGTACGCCGCAGAAAGTCGCGGCGAGCAAGAAGAGCCGGACGGCGCCGTTTCTTGCTCAGGCATTGAGGCGATAGGCGAGCTGCTCCCATCGCCAGCAGGCTGGCGATGGGCGGCTGTCAAGCACCATCCAGGGTGCGGCGGACCTTGTCCAGCAGTTCGCTGATCTGGAACGGTTTGATCAGCATTTCCATGCCGTCGCCCAGGAACACCTGACGGTTGATCGCGGTCTGCGCGTAGCCTGTCATGAACAGGATCGGCAGCTCTGCGCGCCAGCCACGGGCCACATCGGCCAGTTCGCGGCCGCTCATGCGCGGCAGACCGACATCGGTCAGCAGCAGGTCGATGGAGGGATCGTTCTGCAAATGCTTCAGCGCCGTTTCGATATCGGCCGACTGGGTGCAGCGATACCCCGCATCCTCCAGTACTTCGGTGACGAACAGCCGCACCGCAGGCATGTCCTCGACGATCAGCACATGCTCACCGCTACCCTGCGGATCGACCAGGGCCGGGGCCAGATCGACCGCCGTCGGATCGCTGGTGGCCGGCAGCATGATCGTCACTTCGGTACCGCGTCGTGCCACGCTGCGGATGTGCGCATCGCCTCCAGACTGCCGGGCAAAACCGTAAATGGTCGACAAGCCGAGCCCGGTGCCCTGGCCCAGTGGCTTGGTGGTGAAAAACGGGTCGAACACCTTGTCGATCACGTTGTGTTCGATCCCGGTGCCGTCATCGCGCACGGACAAGGCCACATAGGCGCCGTCCGCCAGATTCGGATCGCCATGGGAATACGCCGCATAGGTGTTGACCCAAATGTTGCCGCCCTGAGGCAAAGCATCGCGGGCGTTGATCACCAGGTTGAGCATTGCGCTTTCAAGTTGACTCGGGTCGACCAGGGCGATGGCCGGTTTGCTGGTCAGTTCAAGCTTCAGGGCAATCCGTTCACCGATGGTGCGCACCAACAGCTCTTCCAGCGAACGTACGTGTTCATTGATGTCCACGGGGCGCGTGTCGAGTGGCTGCTGGCGCGCGAACGCCAGCAAGCGATGGGTGAGAGACGCCGCACTCATCGCCGAATTCAACGCCGCTTCGGCATACAACCTGACCTTTTCCGGACGGTTGTCGGCAATGCGTTTCTGGATCAGCTCAAGGCTGGTGATGATGCCGGTCAGCAGATTGTTGAAGTCGTGGGCGATACCGCCAGTGAGCTTGCCCAGTGCGTCCATTTTTTGCACTTGCAGCAATTGCGATTCGGCGCGGGCCAGTTGCGAGGTGGTGTCGTCCAGCCGCGCCAGATGCGAACGCTCACGGTGGCGATGCTCAGTCACGTCTTCGACGAATACCAGGCTCAGGTGCGGCGTGCGGTAAGGTGAAATCTGCCACAGGGTTTCACGAATCTCGCCCTGCACCCTCATGTTCAGCGTGCCTTTCCAGCGCTCGCCATCGACCAGGCGCAAGCGTAGTTCATTGAGGATGGCGCTCTGCTCGTCGGCGAAGCACTCCTTCAGGCTTTGCGGATCTCGGTTGTCCAGAATCAGTTGGGTAAAGGCATGGTTGCATTCGTGCACTTTGAGGTTGGCGTCGAGCACCGCAATCGGTGCGGACACATTGACGAAAATCTCGCGGAATCGCGCCTCGCTCTCACGCAGGGCGTTTTCCGTGTCACGCACCCGCAGCAACGTGCGCAGGGTCGCCAGCAATACGTCCGGGTCCACCGGGTGAATCAGGTAGGCATCGGCGCCGGCGTCGAGGCCGGTGATGATATCGCCGGTCTGGATCGAGGCGGCAGACACGTGGATCACCGGCAGCAATGCGGTGCGCGCATCGGCGCGCAGGGTGCGCACGATGTCGAAGCCGCTCATGTCCGGCAGGTTGACGTCGAGAATCAGCGCATCGGGCGCCTCGCTCTCGATCAGTGCCAGGCCCTCGGTGCCGGTGCCGGCCTCCAGCACCCCATAATCGTGGCGTTCCAGGCGCTTGCGCAAGGCATAGCGAGTGGCGACGTTGTCATCGACGATCAACAGGCGAATGTCACGTTTCATCGACGTTCTCCAGAGCGATCGCCAACGGAATGATCACGAAAAAGTTCGAACCGACCCCCGGCGCGCTGTCCATGCCGACCTCGCCACCCAGCAGGGCGGCAAAGCGTTTGCACAAGGACAGCCCCAGGCCGGTGCCGCGCAAGCGTTTCTGCAGCGGCGAGTCGACTTGGGAAAAGTCCTCGAACAATGCGCCATGCAGTTCCGGCGCGATACCTATTCCTGTGTCGCTGACGGCAAAGCGCACCTTGTCGGCGCCTTCGAGTCGCGCAGAGACCCGCACTTCGCCACGGGTGGTGAATTTCAGCGAGTTGGAAATGAAGTTGCGCAGGATCTGCGCGAGCTTCTTGTCATCGGTATACAAACGCGGCAGGCCGACCGGCTCTTCGAAAATCAGATCGACAGCGCTGGCGTCGACAATCGGCCGAAACATCCCGCGCAGGGCAGAGAACAGATCGAACATGTCGAACCAGGCGGGTGAGATGCTGATCCGTCCGGCCTCGATTTTTGCCAGATCAAGCAGGTCATCCACCATGTCGCTGAGTTCGCGGGCGGCGCTGCTGACGAATGCCACTTGCTTGTGCTGCTCGGGGCTCAGCGGGCCGTCGATTTCGTCGGCGAGCAGGCTGTTGATGCTGAGGATCGAGCCCAATGGGGTGCGGAATTCATGGCTCATGTACGACAGAAAGCGGCTCTTGAGGTCCGACGCCTGACGCAGCTCTTCGGCTTGGGTGTCGAGTTCGGCATACAGGGCCAGCACGCCCTGATTGGTCTCATCGAGTTCTTCGCGCAAGGCGGCGGTTTCGCTTTGCAATTGAGCGATAAACGCGGCCTGTTCGGCACTGCTCAGGTCAGGCAATTCAGCCATGGGCGGCCTCCAGGGCGACAACCAGTACCGTGACATCGTCGCGCCCGCGACAGAAATCGCGGTGCAGGACGCTGGCGATGACGGCAGGATGGCGGTGCGCCAGCCCCGGGTAGTCTTGAAGGTTCCAACGGGACTGCAAGCCGTCGCTGTACATGATCAATAGATGTCCGTTCACGTGAGCATAGTCAAAGGGCTGGGCTTTCCGGTACTGGCCACCGACGATACCCGGATGCGAAGCCAGACCGCGGGATTTGCCGCCGGCAATCAGGCTCGCGCCAATGTTACCGACACCGGCGAACGTCAGGCTGGCCCGATCGGCGCGGAACTGGGCAAACGCCACCGCGCCACCGCGGGTGCCGATCATGTCGCGGTGCAAATCTTCCATCAACAGTGTCGGTGCGCTGAACGGTGCCCGGGCAAACGCGTCCTCTCCGGCTCGAGCCGCACGCTCGGCGTCTTCACCGTGACCGAGGCCGTCAATGATCATGGCGCTGATATCACCATGGTGATACGCCAGATGCCAGACATCGCCGCAAGCCGGGTCGTCATGCAGCGAGTGCTGACTGACGCCATAGGCCAGATCCGGTTGACGGTCGCTGCGCGGATACAGACGAGCGAGAAGGACGGCGCCACGGTGATCGGCAAATGCGTCGAACACATCAGCCTGTCGGGCTACCGCACCCAGACCGATGCCCTGGGTGCCGCCAGTGGAAAAACCGTCGGTCAGACACGCGTCCAGATCGAAGCCTTGCGCCCGGTCGATCGCGATCATCTCGATACCGTTGTCGCCCTGGCGTGGCAGCACGCGCAAATGAATTTCACCGCGAAGGGCATGCTTGAGCACATTGCTGGCAAGCTCCGTGGCCACCAGGGCCACGCGGCCGGCATCACTCTCACCAAAGCCATTCTGTTCGGCGAGCCGCTGTGCCGTGCGCCGGGCAAAGCCGATCTGGCTGCTGTCTTCGATCAGCAGCACCTGGGTCATTGACCCTGTGATATTCATGTCCATCGGGTGATCGTTATACGTGTACCCTTGCCGGGCTCTGTGTCCAGTTCGAATTCTTCGACCAGGCGTTTTGCCCCGGTCAGGCCCAGGCCCATGCCGCTGCCGGAGGTCCAGCCGTCGGTCATCGCCAGTTTGATGTCGGCGATGCCCGGGCCTTCGTCGCGGAACGTCAAGCGCAGACCGACCTTGTGATCTTCATCGAGAATCTGCCAGTCCATGTCACCACCGCCACCGTAAACCATGGTGTTGCGGGCCAGTTCACTGACCGCCGTGACCATTTTGGTCAGGTCGATAAGGCGCATCCCGCACTCGGTGGCCAGCTTGCGGGCGGTCTGGCGTGCGAGCACGACATCCTGCTCGATATTGATCGGTTGAGTACCGCTGCTGCGTACGGTCATTGCCGGTTCACTCGTTCCTGCAGCAGTTTCATCCCGCGCTCGACGTTCAGTGCGGTGCTGACACCCGGCAGGGTCAGGCCGAGTTCGACCAGGGTGATCGCCACCGCCGGCTGCATGCCGACCAGCATGGTTTCGGCGTCCATGATTTTCGACAGGCCGGAAATCGTGCTGATCATCCGGCCAATGAACGAATCGACCATGTCCAGCGCCGAGATGTCGATCAGCACGCCACGCGCCGAGGTCGTGCTGATGCGCTCGGACAAGTCGTCCTGCAACGTCAGGGCGAGCTGGTCATGCATGTCGACCTGAATGGTCACCAGCAGGAACTTGCCCATTTGAAGAATCGGAATGCGCTCCATCGGCTCAGACCGCTTTGCCGAGGCTGATGCCCAGGCGGGTGAGGGCGAGTTTCAGGGCGTCGGCCAGGTTGGCCTTGGTCACCACGCCTTGCAGGTCGAGACCCAGGTGCACGATGGTCTGGGCGATTTGCGGACGCACACCGCTGATGATGCAGTCGGCGCCCATCAGGCGGATTGCGGTCACGGTTTTCAGCAAGTGCTGGGCGACCAGGGTGTCGACCGTCGGCACGCCGGTGATGTCGATGATGGCGATTTCCGAACCGGTGTCGACGATACGTTGCAGCAGCGACTCCATCACCACCTGCGTGCGTTGCGAGTCGAGGGTGCCGATCATCGGCAGGGCCAGCACACCGTCCCACAGCTTGACCACCGGCGTGGACAGCTCCAGCAGTTCTTCCTGCTGGCGCTTGATCACCGCTTCCCGGGATTTCTGGAACGTGCGGATGGTGTGGAGGCCGAAGGCGTCGAGCAGCTCGGAGACTTCCCACAGCTGTTCGGCCAACAGCGCTGGCTGCTCGCGATAGTGATTTTGCAGCAGTGAAAACAGCGGGCCTTTGAGGGCGAAAATGAAACTGGCGGTCTGTTGTGAATCCTGACCCAGCTGTGCGCGGCTGTGGGACAGCTTTTCAAGGAACTGGCGAGTCTCCTCCCAGCCTGGTGCATTGACGTTATTGCCGTTGTCGTTTTCCAGACCGCTGACGATCAATTGCAGGAACTCGCTGGTCTGTTGCTGCAGGTCGTGATCCTTGAGGTTGCGGCTGGCACCGCTGGTTTGCAGTCCGTTGATCCATTCGCCCAACAGTTGCGCCTGTTTGTTTTTCATCGCATCTAGTGTGCTGTTCTGCAATGCTGCCATGTGTCTGTTGCTCCGTAGCGAATTGGGGCCGGTTCTGCAAAAAATGACCGACGCGGAATCAGTGACATTTGCCGTTCGAAATAGTTGTTCGTGCCCGAAAGGATATTTTGATCGGGCACAAGGAGCGCCCCGGTAACTGTAGTAGGCGTGTTTGAAAGCCGTGATGTTTTGAACGTTGGCGCCGCACGGGCTTCGAATCTTCAAGGCCGGACGGTATTGGTCTCGCCGGTTTTGAAAAACGAGGTGAGTATGAACGAGCAAACGAAACAGCAACAGAACCAGAGCACAGAATCGATCAATCGCAATGACCCGGCGATCGACCCGCAGGTGCCGGGGCAGAGCCCGGCCAGGCCACCCTCGGGAAACACCGAACAGGCACAGAGTGCCGATCCGGCGGTCGATCAGAAGAACAAACACACCGACAACGACAACGAGTTCAGCCCGGGTTTCGAACCTGAGCCCGATCGTCCGAAGCCCGGTGAAGAAACCGATGCCGACATCGATACCGACGGCGGTTAGGCCGCACTGAAATGGAAAGAGGCCGCATTCACTGAATGCGGCCTCTTTTTATGAAGCGCCCGGTTTATTTGCTCGGGTGCTTGGCCTGCAGCTCTTTGGCGGCGGTCAGGTGTTTTTCCAGCGCCGGCAACATTTTTTGCGCGAAGGCTTTCAGTTCGGGAGCGCCTTTGACCTTGTCATCGGTCACGGTATTGGCTTCTTTCTTGAACAGTTCGATGGTCTCTTCGTGGGCCTTGACCTGGTTGTTGGCATAGGCCGCGTCGAAGGATTCATCGCGCATGTCGAGGATCTTTTCCTTGGCCTGCTTGACCAGGGTGGTGGTGTCCGGAACCTTGATGTCATTGGCCTTGGCAATGCTGGCCAGTTCATCGTTGGCCTTGCTGTGGTCGGTGATCATCATGTTGGCAAATTGTTTGATGTCGGCCGACTGGCTTTTCTCCAGGGCGAGGCGACTTGTCTCGATCTCCGAGATGCCGCCGGCCGCAGCGTTGTCGACGAAATCGTTCGAAGTGGCGGCGAAGGCACTGCCCATGCCGCTGCTCAAAGCGACAGCCAGAACCAGATGACGCAGGTTGAATCCGTCCATTGGTGTTTCTCCACACAGGTTTTTGTTGACGATATTCAATGGAGGGAGCGAAGCGGGCAAAGGTTTGATCGCGTTTCCGACAGGGCGACGAACGGCAACCGCTGGTCTGACAGGTGGTCGACAGAACGGCGCGAGCAAGGCCATTCTGATACTGGCTGACGCCATCGGTCGCGTCGGCTGCCGATCAACTGACGGAGGTGTTCCATGCCGGTTTCCCATGACCTGTTTCAGGACTTGAGCTGCACGAAGGAAGAGATCCAGCAAAAACGCACCCAGGATCCACGACTGGATTCACTGATCAACAAGTACTCCCAGGCTGACGCCGAGGTGGTCAAGGCCGAAACGGCCAGCTCGGATGCACCCAGCGACGACGCACTGAAAAAACTCAAAGAGAAGCGTCTGAGGGTCAAGGACGAAATTGTCAGCCATTTGCAGGCGCCATCCTGATAACCGGATGATCCGCCGACCCACGGTGGCGGATTGATTGGAACGACAACCCTCCTCGGCACCTCGAATGTTCAGAGTCTTCATTCAGCGACTCTTTGCGAGGTGCCTCATGAACAAACCCAGATTCCCCAGTGAAGAGCAGGGCGCATTCGACCCGGTGCCGACGCATCCGGAGTCCAACAGCCCGGCGCACACCACGACCCTGCCCGAAGAGCCGGACCAGGATCTGCCGGAAGACGAAGATCCCGACAAGTTCGACAGATCCGGAAACTGATAGTCCGCTATCGCTGGCAAGCCAGTTCACGTGAGATTCTGGGTGTGCCGAAAATTATCAGGCACTCGCAAATCCTCTGGGAGCTGGCTTGCCAGCGATGACGTCAGTCAGTCCAGCACCCATTCTGCGGCCTTACTTCAACGCATCCGCAAGCGGCAACCGCGCCATGTGCGATGCCTTCAACGAACCCAGATACAACCAGTCCCCATACTCGCGCGCCGTGGTGATCGGCGAGTAATTGCCGCTGCTGGCGTCCTGCAGATTGGCAATCACCTTGCCTTGCAGATCCAGCCCCAGCACAAACCCGCGTTTCTCCACCGGTTTGGGCAACACGGTCAATGCCCGCACGATCACCTTGCGTACCCACGGATGCCCGGCGGTGCCATCGAGCAAGGCACTGCGCGGTGCATAGAGCGCCACCCAGAAGCGGTTGCTGCCATTGAACGCGAGGTTGTCCGGCAGGCCCGGCAGGTTGTCGATGAACAGGTCGTGGGTGCCCGCCTTGGGGCCGCTCAGCCAGTAACGGCTGATACGGTAGGCACCGGTTTCGTTGACCAGCACATAGGCGTCATCCGGGCCCAGGGTCACGCCGTTGGCGAACTCCAGCTTGTCCAGCAGCACGCTGGTCTTGCCGCTCTGAAAGTCGTAGCGCAATAGACGCCCGTCGCCACCGTGTTCGATGATTGCCTCGCCGTCATGGCCGTAGCCCCAGCGGCTGCTGGCATCGCTGAAGTAGGCGTAATGCCCGGACTGGTCGATGGCCACATCGTCGGTGAAACCGAACGGCACACCGTTGGCCTCGGTGGTCAGCGCGGTCAACCGGCCCTGGGCGTCGAGCGATAACAAGCCCTTGACCCCGTCAGCGATCACCAGCAAACCGTTGGGATGCCGCGCCAGGCCCAGAGGGCGGCCGCCAGTGTCGCTGAGGACCTGGCGTTGCTTGCCGTCGAGGCTGGTGCGAAGCAGGCGTCCGTCATGCAGGCCGGTGATCAGGAAATCGCCTTCCAGCAGCAGGGCTTCCGGGCCATCGATGTCGCCCGGGCCGACCTGTTTGGCCGCCTTGAGCCGCTGGTTTTCGGCATACACCCCTTCACTCAGTGACGGTGCCGGTGGCGGCTTCCAGGCCACCGGTTGCACCTTGGTCGGCATCAGCAACAGAAACCCGATGACCAGAATGACCAGCAGCAACAGCACGCGCCTCATGGATGTTGCTCCGTCACCGCCAGGTGTTTGAGCGCCATCTCGCGCAGGGCTTGCATCGACGTGGCCGACTCACGCTCGATGCGGCGTTTGAGCAGCAACCGATTGGCAACGCGCATGCCCAGTCCGTCGAACTGATAATCCAGGGTGCGCACGAACCGCGTGCCATCCGCTTCGGCCGCGCATTCGTAGGTCAGCAGCAACGACAAACCATGATCGCCCCGCGCCCGTGCACACCAGCGCCGGCCCGGCAGGTATTCGCTGACTTCCCAACGCAAGTGACCGGCGCGGCCGCCGGCATGGATGTCTTCTTCAAAGCGTGCCCCGGCATGCAGCGGGCCTTGCGGGCCGTCGATCTTCAGCGACGACGGGTGCCATTGTGGCCAGTGATGGACGCTGGCGGCGTAGCGGAGCACGGCGATCGGATCGCCGGCGATGTCGATCTGGTGCTGCATACGGGTCATGGGCGATCTCGAATAGCGCAACGGGGCGGGTTGCGGCTCCCAATACAGGGTGCCGAACAGGTAGTCCATCAGCGGAAAAACGATATTGAAATTGCGCTCCTGCATTCGCTCGCGACGGTGATGCAGCGCATGCAGATGACGCATCTGGCGAATCCACGGCAGGCGGGTCAGCGGATTGTTTGGCGGCAGATGCTCGCAGGCGTGAAACACCTCGTAGGTCAGGTAACCCAGCACCATGCAGCCGCCGAACAGTCCGGCGACATTGGCGTTGACCTGTGCGAACAGCCACCACAACGGCAGCGTGATGAGCAGCGTATGCACAACGATCAGCCACGCTGGAAACAGAATCACCCGCCAGTCGCGAGCACTGTCGTAGGTCATGTGCCCGGGGGTGAAAAAGCTGTGGTGGTCACCGGCATGCCGCGCATAGAACAGCTTGGCGAAGGTCTTTTTGTGGTGGCCGAGATGGCGATGGACCATGTACACGCCAAAGTTGAAGAACAGTAACGTCAGCGGCACCGTCAGCCATTCCAGCGCGCGTACCTGCTGCACGCTGCTCCAGAACGCGCCAATCGCCAGCACGCCGAACAGCAGCACGAAAGCCCCGTGCAGCCACGGGTTGTAGCGCGGATGAATGGCCGCACGGTAGCGGCTGCGGAATGCCTCGGTGGTCTGCCTCACTGCGTTCACCTGTGGGTATTGTTGTTATACCCGGCAGATTAGCCGATCCGCTCGTTTGTGCAGCCCGGACCTTGAGGCCACTTGCGCCATGCTTCGGTGTAAAGCGGCCGATTCAGCTCAACGGGTTCCAGCGCTGTGACCAGTCGTCATCGGTCGCGATCACCTGACGCAGCAGATCGAAGGCCTGCTGCAGCGTCGCAGAGTCACGTTCGCGGGCGTACACCAGATAGGTCGGGTAGCCGAATTCCGGGGCCTTGGTCACCGCTTCCAGTGCGCCGGTTTCCAGATAGCTGCGCACCACGCGCGTGCGGAAGTAGCCGCTGCCGCCGTGTTCGAGGATGTATTGCAGGGCCAGCGGGCCGAGGTTGAAACTCAGTGCAGCCTTGGCTTTGTCCGGCAGGGCGGCGTCGTGCTGACGGCGGAAGTCCGGCCCCCAGTCGATGTAGACGTAGGGATCGGGGCGGTTCGGCGCACGCACCAGAATCAGTTTTTCTTCCAGTACCTGCTCGACCTGCAGGCCGGGCCAGTATTCCGGTTGATAGACCAGCGCGGCATCGAGCACGCCGAGTTCGAGCTGGCGCAGCAGGTTTTCACCGTCGCGGATTTCCATGCGCAGGGCGTGACCGGGGATTTTTTCGCGCAGTTCGGCGGCCCAACTGAGCATCAACGGGTTGCACAGGCTGACTTCGCCACCGATGTGCAGCACGTTGTGATAGCCGTCCAGCAGCGGCAGGTCGCGCCGCGCCGCTTCCCAGGTCTGCACCAGTTGATTGGCGTAGACCACGAAGGCTTCACCGTTGGCCGTCAACTTCGCCCCGGCCCGGTTGCGCACGAACAGCGTACTGCCGAGCTGACTTTCGAGTTTCTGCACCCGGGCGGTGATTGCCGTTTGCGTGACAAACAGCTTCTGCGCAGCGGCGGCAAGACTGCCGTGGCGGACGATTTCCAGAAAGGTGCGGGCGAGGTCGATGTCCATGGGCGGGCCGGTATTTGAGGTGGGGGCATTGTAAGTGCCGGCTCGACATCCCGTCATCGTCCATCGCGAGCAGGCTCACTCCTGCAAGGGTTCTGCGTCGTTCGCAAAAAACCATGTCCATCGCAGGACCCTTGTGGGAGCGAGCCTGCTCGCGAAGAGGTCCGCCCAGTCACCCAGGCATCAGCCCGCCAACTCAACCTTGCGCACCCGCGCCCAGTCCGCCACCAGCCGCGCCGGCGTGCCGCAGGCCTTGCGCTTGTAGACGAAGTGGCTGCACTTCTCGGCAAACTGGTTGCGGTTGTAGAGCATGTCTTCCTGCATTTCCTGCAGTTCGCTGTCCCGGCATTGCTCGATCAGCACCTGATCCACGCGCAACTTGCGTTCACGCACGGCGGCATAGGTCGGATCGCTCAGCACGGCGTTGGCCCGCTGCAGCAGCCACAGCGAAAACTCGTCCGGGCAGCGCGGGCCGATTTCCTGGACCATGCCCAGTTGCAGCGCCTGCGTGGCGCTGACCGGCAGACAGGCCTGGGTCAGTTGCTCGGCCATTGCCGGGCCAACCGCGCGCGGCAGGCTGTAGGTCCAGTATTCCGAGCCATACAGGCCCATGCTCTTGTAATGCGGATTGAGCACGATGTCGGCCCGGGCAAATACGATGTCGGCGGCCAGCGCCAGCATCACCCCGCCAGCCCCGGCATTGCCGGTCACGCCGCTGACCACCAGTTGCCGCGCGCTGAGCAGTTCGGCGCAGACATCGTCGATCGCTTGAATATTCGCCCAAGCCTCGGCGCCCGGATCCTGTGCGGCCTGAATCACGTTCAGGTGCACACCGTTGGAAAAGCTGCCGCGTCCGCCCTTGATCAACAGCACGCGGGTATCCCGAGCCTTGGCCCAGCGCAGCGCTTCGACCATACGCTGGCACTGTTCGGTGCTCATCGCACCATTGTAGAACTCGAAGGTCAGCTCCCCGACATGCCCGGATTCGCGGTAGCGCAGCGGCTGGTACGCCTCGTCGTTGAGCGGCTCGCTGGCGATCGACCAGTCGAGGCTCGGCACACCGGCCAGTTGCCCGGCCAGCACGTGCCGCGCCGGTTGCTTGAAGGTTTCTTCGCCAGGTTGCGGTTTGCGCCGCAGCGAGCCGATCCACAAGCTGTGATCGCCGGTGGCGACCAGCACGGCGTCGTCATGCACCGCGAGGATCTCGCCGGGAATGCCCGTGCGCTGATCGAGGTGCGCGTCGTACACGTAATACTGCCCGCCGGCCAGACTCGCCAACACCCCGGGCTGGCCGTCGGCGGCGTCGATGCATCGTTTGATGAAGCGCGAGCAGTCGTGCCAGCTGAAGGTGCGGTCGGCCTGTTTCATGTTCGGCTGCAGGCGGCCACGGACCTTGGGATCGGTGTAGTCCAGCGCGACAGGCACAAAGCCTTCAATGAATTTTTCGACCACTTCGCGAATGCAACGGATCGCCGCATCGCTGACCCGACCGTTGTACAACTCGGACTTGCGCAAGTCCGGCGGCAGGTTGAATTCGCAGGTGGCCCAGACCGGGCCGGCGTCCATTTCTTCCACCGCTTGCAGGGCCGTCACGCCCCAACGGGTCAACTCGTTGGTGATTGCCCAGTCCAGCGCACTGGCGCCACGATCGCCGACGATGCCCGGATGAATGATCACCACCGGACGCCGGGCATTGCTCCACAGCGCCTGGGGGACGCGATCCTTGAGGAACGGACAGATCACCAGGTCGGCGCCGCTGTGTTCGATCTGCTCGCACACTGAGGCTTCGTCGGTGAACACCACGACACTGGGTGAGTGCCCGGCCTGACGCAGTTCCAGCCAGGCGCGTTGGGTCAGGCCGTTGAAGGCCGAGGACAGCAGAATGATCTTGAGTGATCGCATGGTTTTCTTCCTTGAAGGGGCAGCCGCGGGCTCTCGGTGAGCCGTCCCTGGCTTTCGATGGAGCGCGCAGATTAGTCAGTGCTTGCGGGCTGACCACTGACCGGGGTCAACGTTGTGTGAGTCAATATTTCTGCGGCGACGGAGCGCCTTATTCTTAATGGTTTGATTATCCTGATTTTTTATTACTTCAAATGTAAGCAGCGCTATTGCACAGTCGCCCCTGATCAAGAGCCGGACGATCCCGGCAGAACGATGGTTTTTCGCAGCGGGTGGACCCCGTTTCAGGGAGCAAGGCATGGGTGAGGGTCAGAACCCGCATTACCGGATGATTGGGCAAATGTTCCAAAAGGACTATCGCTGGCTGTGCGCTGCCGTTGGCCGCACGCTGGGTTGCCCGCACAGCGCACAAGACATTGCCTCGGAAACCTTTCTTCGGGTGCTGGCCTTGCCGGACCCGACCGCGATTCGCGAGCCGCGTGCGCTGTTGACCACCATCGCCCGGCGTCTGGTCTACGAAGGCTGGCGCCGTCAGGACCTGGAGCGCGCCTATCTGGAAAGCCTGGCGCTGGCACCGGAACCGGTGCATCCATCGCCGGAAGAGCGGGCGCTGGTGATTGAGGCGCTGCTGGCGGTCGATCGCTTGCTCAACGGCTTGTCGGCCAAGGCCAAGGCGGCGTTTCTCTACCATCAACTGGACGGTTTGACCTACAGCGAAATCGGCGCACGCCTCGGCGTTTCCACCAGCCGGGTGCAGCAGTACATGGTCGAGGCGTTCAAGCGTTGCTATCAGGCGATGCAGGCATGAGGCCCGATGAAGCGGTGATTGATGAGGCGGCGCAGTGGATGGCGCTGTTGCAGTCCGGCGAAGCCAGCAGCGCTGAACGTGCAGCGTTCGAGGCGTGGCGGGCGGCTGATCCGCGCCATCAGCGGATCATCGAACAAATGGGTGGCGGCCTGAACCTGCTGCGCCATCCGACCTTGCGCGGGCTGCCGCGCAACAGTCTGCTGCACAGCCTGAATGCGCCGTCGAGTCGCCGGCGGTTTCTCAGCGGCAGCTTGAGTGTGCTCGGTATCGCCGTGCTCGCCGGTTTGCTCGGGCGGCGTTACGGCTGGTTGCCGGAGGCAGGGGAGTTGGCGACCGGCACTGGCGAGCGGCGCGATTTCACGCTCGAGGACGGCAGTGCGCTGAGCCTGAATGCGCGGACGCGGGTGGTGGCGCAGTTCGATGCGCTGCAGCGCCTGTTGACGTTGCACACTGGCGAGTTGCTGGTGGATGTGGCCAAGGACCGTGCGCGGCCGTTTGTGGTCGAGACGGAGCACGGCCGGATGCGTGCGCTGGGGACGAAATTCCTCGTGCAACAAAACGATGATTTCACCCGGCTGGTGATGCTGCATTCGCAGGTCGAAGTGGTTACGGCCGGCGGGGCGCGGCAAGTGGTCGAGGCGGGGGAGAGCCTGTCGTTCAACGCGCAGGACATTCTCGCTCTGGAGCGCAGTAACGGACAGGAGAGTGCCTGGCTGCAGGGGCGCCTGGAAGTGCGCGACCGGCCGCTGAGCGAAGTGATCGACGGCCTGCGACCATACCGACGCGGCATCCTGCACCTGAGCCCCGAGGTGGCCGATCTGCGTCTGAGCGGCCTCTATCCGCTGGACGATAGCGACCGCACCCTGCAACTGCTTGAGCGCTCGCTGCCGATCCGCGTCACCTGGCACAACCCTTACTGGGTCAGCATCGAACCCCGTTCTTGATTCCAACGCGTACCCCTGTAGGAGCTGCCGCAGGCTGCGATCTTTTGATCTTGAAAAACAAAGTCAAAAGATCGCAGCCTGCGGCAGCTCCTACACAAAGGTGCGTTTATTCCGGTTATAGGTTTATGACTTCTTGGCCTAATCGCCGCCCTATAAAAAGCGCCGGCCCGCTGCTCATTCCCTGCAGACGCCTTCAACAGGGAAGCCCTTGATGATTTCATTCAAACAACAATTACCGCGCCTGACCCTCG
>Ga0157373_10001915_pt1 | contig 15802 bp, 14 predicted proteins | sample C65metaG_FD_113460 | JGI IMG/M metagenome (GOLD analysis project Ga0157373, IMG submission 113460) | Corn rhizosphere microbial communities from Kellogg Biological Station, Michigan, USA - C6-5 metaG | ecosystem: Host-associated > Plants > Roots > Rhizosphere > Soil | place: USA: Michigan... | reverse complement strand
TGTGCTTGTGGATTATGCCCGAACCGGTCCAGGTGCTCGTCGGACTGCTGGCCCTGCTGCTCCTGCTCGTCGCGGCGCTGTTTGGAAGAGTAATCCTTTACGCCGCCACCGGCCGCTGGTTGCAGCGAAAGTACGTCCCGTTTGGTAAGAATTCCGAAGCGGTGGCGTTATTATTAGGGACAAGTTTTTGGGTGGTTTTGACTTCGCTGCCGTACGTTTGGCCTTTTATGGCGGCATTCATACTGATTATCAGTTTCGGCCTGGCCCTGACCGCGCGTTACCGGGTAAATTGGCGCGACTCTGTTTAATCTGCGTAACTTGCGAACATTCTCCCGCTTTGTAGCGTAACCAAAAATCGGTACATACCGTCATAAAACCGTATCTTGCGGTGTTCACCTAACAGGATAGAAAGGACAGTTTAATGAGGACGTTCTTCTTCGCAGCCGCGATAGGACTAATCACGCTGCTGGCTTCCAGCCCCGATTCGATGGCCCAGGCCAACGATCCGGGAATTGCTGCCAAACATGCGATCGGAGAGATAAAAACCGTCGATGCGGCGGCGAAACAGTTGATCATCAAGACCGATGCCGGCTCGCTCGTCACAGTTTCACTTACTGACAAGACGACATACAAAAAACTCGCCCCCGGCGAGCAAAGTCTAACGAACGCCACAGACGTCACGTTCGCTGATTTGGCAGAAGGCGATCGCGTGATGGCGAGAGGAAACGTCTCGGAAGATCGGAAGTCGGTGCCGGCATCGATGGTTATCGTCATGACCAAGGGTGACCTCGCGAAGAAGCAGGAAGCCGAACGCCTGGAATGGCGCCGCCGTGGAATTCTCGGCGTGATTACGGCCCTCAAGCCTGACACCCACGAGATCACGATCGCGAATCGCACGATGGCAGGGACGCAAAACGTCGTGATTCCAGTTTCAGACAAGACTGAAATGCGCCGTTATGCTCCGGATTCGATCAAATTTGCTGATGCAAAGCCGAGTGACTTCAAGGAACTGAAAGTCGGCGACCAGCTACGTGCTCTGGGTGATAGAACGGAAGATCCGCTGCGTTTCAAACCGGAAAAGGTTGTGACCGGAAGTTTTCGAACCGTTGGAGGAGTGGTGACTGCCGTCGATGCAGCCACCGGTGAGATCAAGATCAACGAGTTGGAAAAGAAGACTCCGCTCACGATCGTCGTCAAGAAGGACGCTGTACTGCGGAAGTTCCCACCGCCTGGAGAAATGGGTGGAATGCGCGCTGGAATGGGTGGCGGACCCGGAGGTTCCGGTGGTGCGCCACCGCCGGCTGGCGCTCAGGGTCAGGCAGGCGCGCGGCCGCAAGGTGGACCGGGTGGACCTGGTGGCGGCCGGCCGGGTTTCAATATCAACGAAATGCTCGAACGTTTGCCGACGATTTCTATCGCGGATGTTAAGCCCGGCGACACGATCATCGTTTCCAGTACGCAGGGCGTGGATCCCACTCGTTTGACTGCGATTTCGCTCGTATCCGGGGCTGACACCCTACTCGCAATGCTGGCGCCGCGGCCGCAACCGGGCCAGCAGACACCCAACCCCGCTGCTGGTTTAGGCAGCGGAGTCACATTCGGCATCGGCTTGCCGTAATGAATTCTGTGTTTCTTGTAGAAAGCATCTCGACCCCAAGGATGTAAAAATGCACTCTATACAAAGTCTTCCCCGCAAGGTTTTCTGCGCCTTCGCGATCGTGATCCTGGCGACGGCACTCGTTGCTGCCCAGCAAGCCCGCGGTTCGCTGCGCGGTTTGATTACTGACGAGTTAGGCGCAGCTATCGTCGGCGCCAACGTAACTCTCACCGACGCAAGCGGCGCACAGAAGAAGACCACCACAAACGGCGAAGGCGTTTACAGTTTCGCCGGACTCGCGCCCGGCAAGTATTCGCTCGTCGCTGCCGCACCAGGTTTCGCTTCGTCAGACGTCAGAGAAGTGGACGTCACCGGCGCACGGCAATCCGTCGATCTCACGCTGAGAGTCACCATCGAAGAGAAGGTCACGATCAACGAAACTCCGGTCAGCACTGAAGCGACGAACAACGCGAATCAAACCGTCATCAGCGGCAAAGATCTCGACGCTCTGCCTGACGATCCTGACGAATTAGCGGCAGCGTTGCAGGCGCTTGCCGGTCCATCCGTTGGACCAAACGGCGGCCAGATCTTCATCGACGGGTTCACGGGCGGCAGTCTTCCTTCGAAGGATTCGATTCGCGAGATCCGCATCAACCAAAACCCGTTCGCGGCTGAGAACGATCAGCCGTCGGGACGCATCGATATCCTTACTCGTCCCGGTACTGACAAGTTCCGCGGCGGTGGTTCATTCAACTTCAACGACGAGAGTTTCAATTCGCGAAATCCATTTGCGATCAATTCCGACAAGCGAACGCCGTTTCAGATTCGGCAGTACGACATGAATCTGAGTGGACCACTGGTGAAGAAGAAGGCCTCGTTCTTTTTCAATTTTGGACGTATCGAAACTGACGACAACGAGCTCGTGAGAGCGACCGTGCTCGACGACAACCTCAACATTGTCGACTTTGGACAGGCATTCCTGGTGCCCCGGCGCAACCTGTTTCTCAGTCCACGTCTCGACTACGCGATCAATACAAATCACACGCTTGTCGTTCGTTACAACTTCAACCGTTCGACCACCGACAATCAGGGCATCGGCGGCTTCACTCTGCCTGAACGCGGCTTCAATACAGCTTTCACAAACCACAATATTCAAATTACTGAAACCGCAATCTTGAACCCTACCACCATCAACGAGACACGGTTTCAGTTTACTCGCAGCCGTAACGAGCAAGATGGCAACAACGACGTGCCCGCGCTCGACGTCAGTGGTGCGTTCGGCTCCGGCGGTTCGCAGGTCGGTAATTCATTCAACGTGCGGAAGTCCTGGGAGCTTAATAATTTCACGGCGAAGCAGAAGGGCACGCACGCAATTAAGTTTGGCGGGCGCATTCGACACGTCGACGTCGACGATACGAGTGAGAGTAACTTCGGCGGATCGTGGAGCTTCAGCGGTGGGTTTGGTTTGACAAGTATCGAGCGTTATCAATTGACATTGGACATGCTGGACCAGGGCTTCACACAAGCACAAGTCCGAGCGGCAGGTGGCGGTGCTACGTCGTTCAGAATCAACGCCGGCAACCCGTTCGCGGACGTCAGTCAAACAGATTTGGGCTTCTTCATTCAGGACGATTGGAGAATCAGACCGAATATCACGTTCAGTTATGGTCTGCGTTACGAGACGCAAACAAACGCGCACAGCAAGTATGACTTCGCGCCTCGCCTCGCGGTGGCCTGGTCGCCGGGAGCTGCGAATAGTGCACGTCCGCCGAAGATGGTGATTCGCTTTGGCACCGGATTTTTCTACAACCGCTTCAACGAGGGCAGTACTCTCCAGGCAAATCGCTTCAACGGCGTCAATGTGCTGTCAACTGCTGTTATCGAGCCGACGGATCGTAACAATCCGCCGAGCGTGGTCGAGCAACAGCTACCGAACGTCGCCGGCATCTATTCAATCCTGAATCAATGGAGCCCGACGAGTGTTCCAAATGTTTCGGGCATACCGGCAACGCAGCAGTCGGTCTGGCAAGTCGATCCAAATTTGCAGGTTCCGACAGTGTGGGTCGTTGGCACGCAGGTCGAACGACAACTGCCGCGCAACATCACGATGTTCGCCGGGTTCTACAACATTCGTATCACCCACGTGATTCGCGCGCGCGACGTCAACGCGCCGATTCCGTTTACGATCACTCCGCTTACGCCGAATGGACGCCGTCCGGATCCGGCGCAGGGTGAAGTCAACCGTTATGAAGCCAGCGGACAATTCAATCAGCGCCAAATGTTCATCGGCTTCAACAGCAGGTTCAGCCGCATGTTCCAGCTCAACGGAAACTACTCGCTGAGCAAAACCACGAACGACACGGATGGCCAGGGTGGCCAACTGTTTCCAATGAATTCGTACGACACGTCGGGTGAATTCGGGCGCAGCTCGTTTGACATTCGACACCGGTTCACGATTTTCGGCACAGTTAACCTGCCGTGGTGGAAAGTAGTTGTGAATCCATTCGTCATTGCGAACACCGGGCCTGGTTTCAATATCACGACGGGCCAGGATCGAAACCTCGATCGACAATTCAATGAGCGACCCGCGTTTGCTGGTCCAAACGCCGACTGTTCTTCACCGGTGATCAGGTGCACGCGCTTTGGCAACTTCAATCTCACGCCTGGACTGGGTGACACGATCATTCCGCGAAACTACGGTGACGCGCCCGGCTTGTTCGTCGTCAACATGCGCGTCAGTCGAACATTTCAGTTCGGAACGATCCACAGAGGCAACGCCGCCGCACAATCCAGACCCGCGGGACAAGCTGCTGCGCCGGCGACGGGACCAGCACGTCCGGCAGGTGGACCAGGTGGGCCGTCGATTGCGGGCGGTGGCGGAGACGGCGCGAAGAGAGCGGTTGGACCAATAGGCCCGCAGGGTGGTGGTCCAGCAGCGGCGCCTTCCGAGAAGAGATACACGCTGAATGTTTCGATCAATTTTCAAAACATTCTGAATCACGTGAATCTCTCAACGCCCGTTGGTAACTTGTCGTCGCCGAGTTTTGGTGAATCGCTCGGCTTGAATGGTGCGTTTGGCGGTGGCGGCGGCTCAACCGGCGCCGGCAATCGTCGCATCTACGCCCAGGTACGTTTGAACTTCTGATCGCACCTGCGAAGCAGGTGCAGTATTGTCGAAAGGGTGCAAAGATGTTTTTAAGATTTCTTGCCGTCGCGATTTGTGTTGTCAGTTTTGGTCTAATTGTTTTTGCGCAGGAACAAGCCCCCGCGAAGCCCGAGAGCAACGGTTCGGCCGCAGCTCCCGCTGCTGCGGTCACGATCACTCCCGAGACCTCACCGATGGATTTGGCGCGCGCAGCTTTTGCGGCGCAGGGTGGTGAGAAGTTTCGCTCACTCCAGAACATGATCTTGCGCGGGTCAGTGCAACTGTATCCGCCGAACAGTGTGCAATCGATCCCTGGTTCGTTTTCGCTCGTAACTGCTGGTCCAAAGTTGCGCATGGAGATCGATGCGCGGCCCGCGATCGTGTTCAAGCAGATCTACGACGGTGAACACTCATATAGCTCAATGCCGAACGTGGAAATGCCGCCGCTCACAAAGTTCGGCCTGGGCGCGCTTGCGCGATTCGATCAGACCGGCTACCAGATCACCGCGATTCCCGACAAGAAGAAGCAACGCGGATTTCGTCTCGTCGATCCGGAAGGCTACACGACCGACTACTACCTCGACTCCAAAACGGGAAGAGTGATGAGCTTTTTCCTCTACTACGGCAACGCCACGCTGGGAACTGAGAACAGCAAGTTCAAGGAAGTCGAAGGCGTGCTGGTCCCATTTGCCTTCTCTCAAAAATTCGAGATGCCGATGGGGGCATTCTTCGCGGAGTTCAGCGTCAAGGAAGTGAAGATCAACCAGGAGCTACCTGCGGACGCATTCGTGATTCCGCGGTAACAGGTTACGGCTTTAGGTACGGGCACGGCGTGTTTGGATTTGCTGTCTTCACACAACCGCTGTACGAGGTAGGACCACTCGGTGGGGTCACGTACATGTGACTTATCTCGGCCTTGTTGATTTCGGACAACGAGGTCTTTTCTGCAACGCGCGCGACGACGAAATTATAGAAGTCGCCACCAGGCATCTTCAGCTCAACGGTTTCACCGGGCCCGATTCCTTTTTCCCGCTCGACCTCAGCACATCCATAGCAGTAAATGACTTGAGGTGATCCCGGATACAACTTTGGAAGAATCAACGTCAATTGCACTGTCTTCAGATGCTGATAAGACAGGTTCTTCACACGAATCGTGATCGTCTTCAACCAATTGTCATCGCGCCCGACAAACGGTTCACCGATATTTACCGGTTTCCCATCCGCCAGAATCTGCTCGATCTGAACGTCGTCGATCTGTCGAAACAGTTGCAGTGAAGGGGCGACAGTTTCGCGATTACTCCCGACCGGCGACTTGGACCATTCGATTGTCTTGTTTTGAGTTTGCGGAGGACTCGCCGCAATTGCGATTACAACTGAGGCGAGAACTGTAAGCAGAGCGAACTGCGCTGATCTGAGTTTGATTCTGCGGCTGCGCTTACGCAGCCCGAACGTCGACATATTCAACACTCGAAGCGGGTTGGGGAATCGGTTGGCCGTCCTGCCGTAAACCTTCAATGTGAAATTCAATAGCTTCTTGAATCAACTCCAATAATTCCCGCTTCGTATCGGCGACCGCGACACACCCTGGTAAATCGGGTACGTGTGCTCCGAAGCTACTTTCGCCTTCCTCAACAACAACTGCGTATCTCATTTGCTGTCCCTCTCTCGCTTCAGTCCAGACTGTTTAAGAATACTATTCAACGTTCCGCGCGGTACCTCGACGCTTTCTTTTCCCGATACTGTCACAGCACCAGGCTTAGTAGCATGTTTGAACTGCCGATGGCTACCTCGGGTTCTCGCTAAGTACCAGCCATTCTCCTCGAGAAGTTTAATAAGCTGTTTTACCTTCACACCAAAATAATATAACGCGTGTCGTCATGCAGCGCAGGAATAGTTTGGAAGTGGGTATAGCATTTCACAGGATACGACTTCAAAGATCATACGCTCATGATTTCCTGCTCTTTGCTCTTGGAGAGTTCGTCGATTTTGCCGATGAAGGTGTTGGTGAGTTTCTGGATTTCGTCGAGGGCGTCGCGCTCTGCGTCTTCGGAAATGCTCTTGTCTTTGAGCATCTTCTTCAATCTATCGTTTGCGTCTCGACGCACGTTACGAATCGCGGTGCGATGATCTTCGGCGATATCGTGTACCTGCTTGGCGAGTTGCCTGCGACGCTCTTCGGTGAGTGGTGGAATTGGAATGCGCACGAGTTTTCCGTCGTTCGAAGGATTGAGGCCGAGATCGGCGGCGCGAACTGCTTTCTCGACGGCGCCGATCTGAGTCTGATCCCACGGCTGAACTGTCAGCATCTGTGGCTCCGGCGCATGGACCGACGCCATCTGGCTGAGCGGCGTCATCGTGCCGTAGTAATCAACCATGACGGTATCCAAAAGACTCACGGCGGCGCGACCAGTCCGGACGGTCGCGAGTTTGCGCCGGAAATCTTCGATGACAGTTTCCATTCGTGGTCGCGTTTCTTTGACTACTTCCTTTTCACTCATGTCGCTGAACTCCGTAAAGTGATTGGCGCACGTTGCGCCGTTAACCAACCTTCGTGCCCACGCCGCTAGTGCCTGTGATAACTCTGCTGATGTTACCCGGCTCTTTCATGTTGAAGACGATGATAGGCAAGTCGTTGTCCATGCACAAAGAGATCGCAGAAGCATCCATGACTCTGAGTTGCCGTTCGAGCACCTGTCGATACGTGATCTCATTGAAGAGCTCGGCGGTGGCGTCTGTCATCGGATCGGCGGAATAGATGCCGTCAACTTTCGTCGCTTTCAAAATGATATCGGCCTTGATCTCGAGCGCGCGCAGCGCGGCGGCCGAGTCAGTGGTGAAATACGGATTACCGGTGCCGGCCGCGAAGATTACGACTCGGGCTTTCTCGAGATGCCTGATCGCGCGGCGACGAATGAACGGTTCGGCCAGCTGCGGTATGTCGATCGCGGACATGACGCGCGTGTGGACGTCGACCTTCTCGAGCGCGTCCTGCAGCACGACGGCATTCATCACGGTTGCGAGCATGCCGATGTAGTCTGCTGACGAGCGGTCCATGTTGCCGGCGCTCTTCGAGACGCCGCGAAAGATGTTGCCACCGCCGACGACGACTGCGACCTGTACGCCGAGATCGTGGACTGCTTTCAGCTCTTCGGCGACGCTGCGCGCGACATTGACGTCAATGCCGTAATTCTGCTCGCCCATCAACGCCTCGCCGGAGATCTTCAGCAGCACGCGGCGATAAGCGACAGGCGATTTTTGAATTTCGTTGCTCATGAAAACAGGACCATAGTACCTATCCCAGGATTGCCGCCACTTCACCGCCAAAGTCGTCCACGCGCCGTTCGAGTCCTTCACCCATCTTGTAGCGCATGAAGCGGCGGATCGCGATTCGCTCGCCCGTCTTCGCAACCTTTTCCGTCACCAGATCAGCGACAGTCTTGTTCGTATCTTTTACGAATGGCTGATCGAGCAGCACACTGTCTTCATAGAACTTAAGTATCTGGCCCTCGACAATCTTGTCAATCACTTGCGGCGGCTTGTTTGCGTTCTTCGGGTCGCTCTCTGCTTTTTTCCTCGCGATCTCGCGCTCTTTGTTGAGCACTTCAGCGGGCACTTCCTCGCGCGAAACATAACGCGGCTCCGATGCCGCGATGTGCATCGCAATGTCTTTCACGAGTTGTTGAAACTCCTCACCACGTGCGACGAAGTCAGTTTCGCAGTTCAACTCGACGAGCACTCCGACCTTTCCACCCATGTGTATGTACGAGCCAACGGTTCCTTCCGCGGCGATTCGGCCCTCGCGCTTTTTAGCAGACGCCAAACCACGCTCGCGCAAGATGTCGATGGCGCGCTCTTCACTTCCTCCCGCTTCGACGAGTGCGTTCTTGCACTCCATCATTCCGGCTCCGGTCTTTTCGCGAAGCTGCTTGACTGCTGCTGCTGTAATTTCAGGCATGATTCCAAATTTCTCCGACTACTGGATTAACCCGGCGCAGTGCGCGAGGGTTGTTGTTTCTACAATGAAAAACGCAGCCCGGCGGATGTCCGCTTGAAGGCTGCGCTCACCGATGAGTAAGGGTATCGCTTAGCTCGCCGCCACGACAGATTCAGTGCTCTCATCGGGCGTGCTTTCGGTTTCAACCGTTTCTGCGCCCTCAGATGTCATGGATTCGGATTGCGCCTCCCCGCCACTGACGCCGCCCGTGTCGTCGTCATCAGATAAGATTTCACGCGCGGCGGTTTCACCCGCTGCGCCCTCGGCTTCACCCGCCTCTTCGCCGAGATCGGTCGGCGGGACGACCACACCGCCTTCGGTGGCGATTTGATTACCTTCGACAATCGCATCGGCGATTCTCGAAGCGAACAGCCGTACCGCACGCAAGGCGTCGTCGTTTCCGGGAATGACGTAGTCAATTCCCTCGGGCGAACAATTCGTATCGACGACTGCCACGATCGGAATACCGAGTCGATTAGCTTCCGCGACTGCGATCTCTTCCTTCTTGACGTCGATGATGAAGATCGCATCGGGAAGGCGATTCATTCCCTTGATGCCGGACAGGTTCTTGTTAAGACTTTCGCGCTCGCGATCGAGCTTGATGCGTTCCTTCTTCGTCAGTTTTTCGTAACGGCCGTCGGTCTGCATACTCTCGAGATCCTTAAGCCGCTTGATCGACTTCTGGACCGTTTGAAAATTCGTGAGCAGACCACCGAGCCATCGTTGATTGACGAAGTACTGTCCGCACTTCTCCGACTCTTCTCGAATCGCATCTTGCGCTTGTCGTTTAGTGCCTACGAAAAGAACAGTCTTGCCTTTGTCTTCGGCGATGAGGTTGGTGACGAAGGCGATCGCTTCGCGAAACATTCGCTGCGTCTTTTGCAGGTCGATGATGTAAATGCCGTTGCGCTCGCCAAAGATGTATTCCTTCATCTTCGGGTTCCAGCGCCTCACCTGGTGGCCGAAGTGAACGCCGGCCTCCAGCAGTTCTTTCATGGTAACCGATACCAAACTAAAGTCTCCTTCTCGCTAATTGGTTTAATGTACTCGCCGCAGCCTCTCGACTTCTTTAGCGTAAGCAACCAATCGTGCCACGGCAATGGATTGTCCAAATGGACCTATCGTTTCGAGAACTGGAACCGTTTCCTGGCTCCCTTTTGACCGTACTTCTTGCGTTCCTTGATTCGCGGATCGCGCGTCACGAGTCCAGCGTGTTTGAGCGCCGGACGAAGGTCGGCATTGTATTCGAGCAGTGCTCGCGTGATGCCGTGCCTGATCGCGCCCGCCTGTCCTGCCGGACCACCACCGGCAACGTTGATGACGAGATCGAACTTGTTCGTGGTCTCCGTCAGTTGCAGCGGATGACGAATGATCATTCGCAGTGTTTCGTTTGGAAAATACCGATCGAAAGGTTTGTGGTTAACCTTGACTTCGCCCGCACCGGGTCGCAGGTAAACTCGGGCCGTTGCCGATTTGCGTCGCCCAGTTCCGTAATACTGAATTTCAGCCACAGTTATCTTCCTCTAATCTTTTCGCTTCTCTTAATTTGAGTTTGTTTTGGGAGTCAGGTCGAAGGCTTGCGGGCGCTGGGCTGAGTGAGGGTGCTCGGCATCGGCGTAAACTTTGAGCTTCTTCGCCATCGCCCTGCCGAGTTTCGTTTTCGGCAGCATGCCCCTGATGGCGAGCTCGATGACTCGCTCGGGGCGCTTGGCAATCATCTCCTTTGCGGTGATCTGTCTCAGACCTCCGGGGTAAAGAGTGTGATGACGATAAAGCTTCTGCTCGACTTTGTTTCCCTTCAACACTGCTTTGCGAGCATTGACGACGATCACGTGATCGCCAGTGTCGAGAAAGGGAGTCCACTGCGGACTGCGCTTGCCTGTCAAAATTGACGCAACCTCAGACGCCAGATGCCCGACGGTTTGACCGCTCGCATCTACCACGTACCATTTTCGTCTTCCAGCGAGTTCCTTCCCGCTGGGGAAGTAAGTTGACATAGTTAACTATCTCTGTTTTCAGCGAATAAAACGCGAACGGGTAGGATACAGAACGGCCAAAAAGATTGTCAAGGCGAGGCTCGGGTAACGCCTTAGCGGAGAATGCGCCAAAGGCCAATGAGTCGAAGAGAATGCACCGAAGGCGTTGGCCAATGAGTCGCCGAGAATACGCCAAAGGCGTTGGCCAATGAGTCGCCGAGAATACGCCGAAGGCGTTGGCTAATTCCAGCCCAGGGTTGGAGCGCATAGCGACAACCCTGGGTAAGGTACGAAATCTTTTATTAACCCTGCAAGGGTTATCCCGCGCATGCCTAACCCTTTCAGCGTTGATCCGTTTGTTCCTAATTCATACCCCAGGGTTGTCGCTACGCGCCAACCCTAGGCTGGAATTAGCCAACGCCTTCGCGTCTTAACCGTGCGTTCAATTCGCCTTCAACGTATTCCTACATTTAGTTCACCGGAAGTGTGAAGGTTTTTTCATCAGAAACATTACTGTCTTCCACCTTGATGGTTACCGGGACGTCTCCCTGGGCGAGAGGTGTTCCCGCGAATGTGCCGGTTGCTTCGTCGATCGTTAACCAATCCGGGCCGGCTGTAATGCTCCATTTATACGGGAGCGTGCCAGCGGTGGCAGCCATGGTTTCAGCGTACGGAGTGTTTACGGTTGCCGGCGGCAGGGGATCCGTAGTTGTAATACTTGGTCCTACAACCACCTCCAACGGCGCCGACACTGATGTGCCGCTTTGAGGGTCTACAGCCGAAATATTGAGTGTTCGTACCGCGGCGAACTCCGCTGGATCGAGCGTGAAGTTAAGCTCGGTATCACTCACAACATTTGGCGTCACCTGTTTCGAATCAAACGTGATTGCTGTGACCTTGGCCAAACGCTCGCCGAAGACCTTGATAATTTGCGAGTTGGCCTCACCGACTCGAATCTTGCTAGGCTCGAGCTTGTTAATGGCTGGTGCGTGGAGCTTGCCACCACGCTGGTCTCCGGCTCTGAATAGAGTTTCGAAGACCTCGGCGAGTTTGAGTGCAGCCTTGTCAGTGAACATTCCCACAAGGGCGCCAATCGCTAAGACTCCAAAAGGATTTACAACCTTTTCGTCAGCCGGCGTGCCCGCAAGAAATCCGCCTCTCAGCACAGCGTAGAAAATCAGTGCCATTGCCATGCCAACAAAGGGACCGCTGATGTACCACCAGAACCAGCTTCCCTTCATGGTCCCATTCCCGATAAAGGTCGTGGCCGATTTCAGCAGGTGGATGTAACTGCCAAGCGCGCCTGCGAAGAGGACGATCAGGAGTAGTTGCATCTCACGGTTTATGTAAGGCTTCCAAAGGTAAAGCACATTGAGTTGAACTTTTGGTTTTGGGGAAAGTGCCACGAGCGCTGCGTTTGAGGTAACACCGGCATCCCTGACCTGTACAGTTAGCGCTCCATTAAACATGTCAGCAGGCGAAAACTGCGCGAGCAGCAATTTTGCCGTGCGAGGGTGCGTGAATGCCGGTCCGCCGTTAAGAACAATCTCTGACTTATTCGTGAAGTTGTCCCCATACACCGCCAGCCACATGTCTGGGGAATTGCCGATGATCGATTGCGTCTTTACATCAGTGATGAACGGAGTCGGACTGGGTGTTGGTGTTTGTGCTGCAGCAGGTTTCGGTCCTCCTTGCGGGTTTCCGCCTTCTTGGGGTTGAGGCGTTGGCGTACTTACCACCACGGGCGGTTGAAGCTCGGCGGGCCCAAACGTTGGTGTATCTGGAAACTCAAGTGACAGAAGTGACATCTCCATGTACACCAGTGCCAGGCCAAGTAGAAGTAAAAATCCCACGAGGCCGCGGAGCTTAAACATCGGCATTTTTCCACTCGGATCATCAGGCGGAGCCGCGCCTGCCAGTCTTTTAATCGCGCCTGTTTGCCGATCGAATACGTAGAGAGCAGCGATCACAAGAATCAGAAGAATGAAAAAGACGATACTCAGGGTCACAGTCATACCTCCGACGGAGAAGGTTCAGAGAGCAAATAAGAAGTCATTTAAGCCGGCGCAGAAGCGTGGAGCAGGGCTTTGGGCGCCAGCGGAAAGAGCGAGGCGTGCCGGACGATACGCCATTATCTATGAGTCAGTCAACGTTTTCATTTCAGGTTTTCATTTTCACCTGGCGCGTCGAAAGGAAAGGGGCAATTAAAACGAAAAGGCCCTCCGGACTTCTCCGAAGGGCCTCGTCGTTTCTCTTAGGCACTAACTACGGCTTGTCGGGAGTCTTGGGTTTCTCTGATTCAGTCTTCTTCATCGTCGGCGCCGTTTCCGTCGATTTCTGCTCACCTTCAGCGGGCGTCGGATCTTCTGGCGTTGGTTGACGGCGTTTCAGCGTCGGTCGTCCTGGTGCTCCACCTTCATCCCCGGCAGCAATCGCTCCGGTCGTCGAAGCACGAGCGTTTGAGAGTCTCAACAACCGGCCTTTCACTTTCTGGAATTCCGAACTGCTGATTACATACTCTTCGTTCTCAGGAAATCTCGCTGCCAGTGCAAGCGCGGCAGCCCTGCGATCCGGGGGCGCCGGGTGCGATGCAAACGCACGAGCGATGAATCCCGGTTTCTTCTTGTTCTTCGCTTCCAATTTCTCAAACATCGTCGCCATCGCGCCGGGATCGTAACCAGCAGCGTACATGTACTGCACGCCCAGCTTATCGGCTTCTTCTTCCGCGCCGCGGCTGAACTTCATGAAGATCCCGAGCAATCCGATGCCGGCTGTATTCTGGTAAATCATTCCCGGGATGCCGCCGAGGAATATGGATCCGGCGATGGCTGCGTACTCGAGTAAGCTTCCCTTCGTTTGATTCTCGACAGCGTGCCGGGCTGCGACGTGTGCGATTTCGTGAGCCATAACGGCTGCCAGCTCGGCTTCGTTGTCAGCGGCAAGAATCAATCCTTTGTTCACGTAGAAGAAACCGCCCGGCAATGCGAACGCGTTTACTTCGTCGGAGTCGATGACTTTAATTGTGAAGGGAACTTTCGCGTCAGAGTGCAGCACGATGTTCTGACCGACGCGGTTTACGTATTCGGTGATAGTCGGGTCGTCTACAAACTTTGCCTGGCGGTCTACTTCCGTCGCGAGCTCGCGTCCCAACCGCACTTCCTTCTCCGTCGAACCGCTCATCTTGGCGATGATTCCGGAATTGATGTTCCGTTTGCCAATCATGGCCGGGTCTTCGTTAGTTGCTAGCGGTTTGTTCGACTTTGGAATGGTCGCCGTGTTCGTCGTCGCCGGCTGGGCCTTTTGGGCTTCCGCCTTCTGTTCCGTCTTCGGCTCCGTCTGAGTTTGGCTGGTTTTTTGAGCATCGTCGGCGGGTTTTTTCGCCGATGTTTGCGCGACCGCAGCCACCGAGCTCGCCAGTAAGGATGCCATTAAAACTAAGGCACTCGTGGCGCGGGAGAAGTAGTTCATCTCAAAACCTCCAAAAAATTCTGACGACCTGAGGGATGGGGTAGATGCACGTTTTAGCTAAATCCAGACGCGCAGTCTATGATGCTCAGGTTCGGCGCCATGGTTGTGCGCGCTGGGGGCGTTTTGACTGTTAAATATACCTATGCCCGACACTAAAAGGAAGCAAAAGCCGACAGTTTCGATCATCGGCGCCGGTCGCCTCGGTACGACGTTGGCTGTCGCGCTGTCGCGCAAAGGTTATTCGATCGAGTCACTCGTTGCCCGTCACGCTCAAACCGCGCGGAAAGCCGCCGGTCTTTTGAACGGCGACACGCAGGCATTGGCCGCAAAACAATTCAATCTACTGAAGCCCGCGGATCTCTTTCTGATCGCAACTCCCGACGATCAGGTTGCCAGCGTCGCTGCGGAACTTGCAAAACTTGATCTCGATCGTAAACCGGCGGCGCTTCACACCAGTGGCGCGCTGTCGGCTGAAGTGCTGTCGCCGTTAAGAAAAAAAGGCTGGAGCACCGGTTCGATTCATCCACTGGTTTCCGTCACGGACGGCGTCCGCGCGGAACTTCGGGGCGCGTTCTGGAGTCTCGAAGGTGATAAAGAGGCATCGCGAATTGGGAAAGCGATCGTCGACGACCTCGGTGGCGAGAGTTTTTCGATTCGATCTGAAGACAAGCCGCTTTATCACGCCGCGGCGGTTATGTCTGCGGGCAATGTCGTCGCACTGTTCGATGTGGCAATCGAAATGTTGGTCCGGTGCGGTCTCAGTCGTAAAACTGCGCGCGGCATTTTGCAGCCTCTGATCGCCAGCACAGTGCAGAATCTTGAAACGAGAGATCCTGTTGACGCGCTTACAGGCACGTTTGCACGTGGCGACATCGAAACAGTGAAACTTCACATCGCAGCTCTCGAGAAGCGGAAGCTGTCGGATGCGACCGAGCTCTATCGTTTACTGGGCCGGAGATCGCTGAAACTTGCGAAGAAAAAGCAGCCACAGATTTCACGGATTCTCGAGACCGATTCTTAATCTGTGTATCTGTGGATAGAATTAGGCCATGCAACCAACGCCAACCGCCAGCTACAGTCTGACACTGCGTGTGAGACTGTCTTCGCGCGCAGGGTCGCTTGGTGAACTGACGATGGCGATTGGACGAGCCGGCGGAGACATCGGCGCCATCGACATTGTCACCGTCGGAAACGACTACATCATTCGCGACATCACCGTCAGCTCAGTTTCGAGTAAACACGGCGAAGAGATCGTCGACGCAGTCAAAGACATCGACGGCATCGAGTTGATTCAAGTGTCGGATCCGACGTTCCTGATGCATCTCGGTGGCAAGATCGAAGTCGTTTCGAAAGTGCCACTGAAAACGCGCGCGGATCTTTCGATGGCCTACACTCCTGGCGTCGCTCGCATTTGCGACGCGATTCACAAAGATCCCGACAAAGCATTCACACTCACGATCAAGAAGAACACGGTTGCTGTCGTGACTGACGGAACAGCCGTGCTTGGCCTCGGCGACATTGGACCAGCCGCCGCGATGCCGGTGATGGAAGGGAAGGCGATGCTCTTCAAGGAATTCGGCGGCGTCGATGCCTTTCCGATCTGCTTGAACACGAAAGACGCG
>Ga0157373_10001914_pt1 | contig 15802 bp, 12 predicted proteins | sample C65metaG_FD_113460 | JGI IMG/M metagenome (GOLD analysis project Ga0157373, IMG submission 113460) | Corn rhizosphere microbial communities from Kellogg Biological Station, Michigan, USA - C6-5 metaG | ecosystem: Host-associated > Plants > Roots > Rhizosphere > Soil | place: USA: Michigan... | reverse complement strand
ACACGGTAGGCGTCGACGATGTCACCGATTTCCGCCAGCTCCAGCGCACGCGGCGTCGGGTACGACGTGATAGGGCGCACCAGACTCACATGGCCTTCAGGCTGGATGGCGCTCGGCGCAACCGGCGCTTCGCCGTTCAGGTAGCTGGGGTGGGAAACGCGACCCACGTGCCACAGTTGCAGGACGATCTTGCCGCCAGCGGCGTGCACAGCCTTGGTGATGTTGCTCCAGCCGCGTACCTGATCGTTGGACCAGATGCCGGGGGTGTCCGGGTAGCCGACGCCCATCGGGGTGACCGAGGTCGCTTCGCTGATGATCAGGCCAGCGGACGCGCGTTGCACGTAGTACTCGGCCATCATCGCATTGGGCACGCGGCCTTCGTCGGCGCGGCAGCGGGTCAGTGGGGCCATGACGATACGGTTGGCCAGTTCCAGCTCGCCCATCTTGATCGGGTCAAAAATCGTGGTCATCGGGGATATCCTCAATGCTTTGGGTAAAGGGTGAATCCGCAGTCTTTTGTCGCAAGGTTGCAGCGCTGACTCTTGAGGCTCAGTTCGCTACAGCAGCCAGCTCGGCATCGCCGCGCTGACGGAAACAATCAGGGTCACGATCAGCTCAGAGCTGTTCGCCCAGTTCCTGCAAAAACGCCTGAATGACGTCTTCGTTGCGTTTGAAGAAATGCCACTGCCCGTGCTTTTTGCTGGTGATCAGACCGGCACGTTGCAGCGTTGCCAGATGGGCAGAAACCGTCGATTGCGAAAGGCCCGCGCGTTGGTCGATCTGACCGGCGCAGACGCCGCCATCAAAGGTGTGTTGTTGATCGGGGAAGCAGGTCGCAGGGTCTTTGAGCCAGGCAAGGATCTGCCGACGAACCGGATGCGCCAGGGCTTTTATTGTCTCGTCGAGGTCGATAGGCATGTCGTTCTCAATGTGGGTGTAGCGGTATATCGCGATGGGGCGAACCTTATATCTATAAATCGCGATATACAAATATGAATGGGTGCTAAGCAGGGAGCGAATCGGTATATCCGGTTATAAAGATACGAGCTGTAAATACCGTCTGTAGCAGTACGGCTTGCCGGCGGTTGCGATCTCACGGGCCCCACCGCCGGCAAGCCTTGCTGCTACAGGAGGATCGCATCGGTCTGTTACATTGCGAACCTCAGTGCACATGGAGGCCTCATGAACTACCTCGCACACCTCCACCTGGGCGGTCAGACGCCTCCTCAATTGCTCGGCAGCCTGTACGGCGATTTCGTCAAAGGGCTGTTGCCGGGGCGGTTTCCTGCGGACATCGAGGACGCTATCCGCCTGCATCGGCGTATCGATGTGTTCACCGACGCGCACCCAGTGATCAAACAGGCGATGGGGCGTTTCCCCGCTGAGCGCAGGCGCTACGCCGGGATCGTGCTCGACGTGTTCTTTGATCATTGCCTGGCGCGGGACTGGGCGCAGTATTCGGACGTGCCGCTGCACGCATTCACCGGTAAGGTCTATCGCGTGCTGGCCGAAGAACCAAACCTGCCGGAGCGCCTGGCCTACATCGCACCGCGCATGGCGGCGCAGGACTGGCTGGGTTCCTACGTGGATTTCGACGTGGTGGGCAACGCGCTGGCGGGGATCGCTAGACGGCTGTCGCGCCCCGAGGGACTGGCCGGCGCCATGCAGGAACTGCAGGCGCTTTATCGGCCGTTGAGTGAGGACTTTCGCGCGTTCTATCCCGAGCTTCAGGCGTTCGCTCAGGCCGCTCTGGCTGCCGGGCGTGCCTCGGCTGGCTGAGGGGCTTCACCTGACGCGCTCGCGTCGCCAAACAGGGCTGCCTGCACCGTTTGCTGAGCCTCGAATGCCAGAGCTGCGCGCTCCTTGCCCTGAGACGTGATCGGAGCCAGCAACTGAATGTGCACCTCGCTCACCTCGTTGGCGAACAGTCTACGCAGGTGCGAGAGCAGGTCGTCATCGCCAATGAACGGCGCGATCTGATCCGGCTTGCCATCACGCAGGTACTGGATCGCCACAGGCTGCACGGCCACACCGGTTTCAATCGCGCTCGACAGCAAACGACCGTGAAAGGTGCGCAGGCTGCGGCCATCGGTGGTGGTGCCTTCGGGGAAGATCACCAGCGAATGATTGCCCAGCAGGTGCTGACCCATCTGTTTCTGGATCAACTTGCTGTCGCCCGAACCACGACGGATGAACAGCGTGCCGGCTTTCAGTGCCAGCCAGCCGGCCACAGGCCAGGTGCGCACCTCAGCCTTGGACAGAAACGACAGCGGGGCGAGCATGCCCAGCAGCGGGATATCGGTCCAGGACACATGATTGCAGACCCACAGCATCGGCTGGCCCGGCATTTGACCGCTGACCCTGACGCGAAACGGCAGGGCAGCCGTCAGGCGCTTCATGAACCAGCTGGTCCAGCGCTGACGCCGGGCCATCGAGGCGCCGATGCGCAGGCGTTCCATCAGGGCGAAGGTGCCGGCGATCGTCAGGCCCAAAGCGATGACCCACAGCACGCGGATGACACGCGCATGACTGCGCAGCGTGCTCATCACACGGCTGCCTTGAAGTGGCGGGCGTAACGCGGGCAGAGCTCGTCGCGCTTGAGCAGGATGAACACGTCGGCCACCTGAAAGTCTTCGTCCCAGCACGGCTCGCCGCAGATCTTCGCGCCCAGGCGCATATAGGCCTTGAGCAGCGGCGGCATTTCGCAGATCACGTTGTTCGGCAGGTCCAGGCTTGGCAGCGGATTTTTCGGCTCGGCGCGCAGGTGTTCGGTGCTCAGATAACGTTCACGTAGGCGCTGCATGATCGCGTGGGCCTGAATACCGCCGTCCTGCATCGGGATGCTCGCGCAGCCCATCAGGTAGCTGTAGCCGCCCTCGTTGAGCACTTCGGCCAGCTCGCTCCAGAGCACCGCGATGGTACCGCCGTTGCGGTAGGCCGGGTCGACGCAGGTGCGGCCCAGTTCGAGGATCGGGCCTTGCAGATGGCCCAGGCCATGCAGGCTGAATTCTTCTTCGCTGTAGAACCGGCCCAGGGTGTTGGCGGCTTTGTGGTCCAGCAGGCGGGTGGTGGCGACCAGCTTGCCGCTGCCCAGGTCACGCACGCCGATGTGCATGCAATGTACGTCGTAATCGTCGATGTCCAGGCCCAGCTCGGCGCCCTTGAGTTTTGCGTTGAATTCGCCGCTGAAGACACTGAAGCGCAAAGCCTGTGCTTCCTGCATGGCTTGAGGCCCGATCAGGCGCTCGGCCTGCAGGCGACGTTCGGAGCGGGTGTCTCGAATACTGGCGATCTGAGTCATGTGGCGTCTCCGTGGGCCAGCCTTCGTCCAGGCCGGTCGACTGATTATTCGAAGCATTACTGTACGAATGCAGGCTAGGGAGGGCCGATGTCATGACCATTAAGCTTTGGTGATGGTTGCGTGACAGGGTTCGAGGCGCGCGCATCACCTCCTGTCATCAATGCCTGCTAGGGTTTCTCGCACCCTGCATTCGAGACCCTTTCATGCGCCGTCTGCTGTTCATCTTTCTGCTGTTCGCCAGCCCGGCCTTCGCCGACACCTGGCCCGACGATCAATGGCCTGTTCACCCCATCGCCCCGAGTGCCGCACTCAAGGATCTGGAGGCCTACGCCTTCCCGCCCCGCGACGAGCAGACCCACCAGGGCATTCGCACCGATGCGCTGCTGATCATCCGCAACGGCGAGGTGGTCTACGAACGCTACGCCGGTGTCACCCGCGCCCAGACCCCGCACCTGACCTGGTCGATCAGCAAAAGCATCCTGGCGACTGTACTGGGCGTTGCTTATGGTGAAGGCCGCTTCAAGCTCGACGACCCTGTCGCCAGGTTCTACGCCCCGTTCAAAACCCACCCCGACGTTAAAATCCAGGACCTGCTGCACTGGGCGTCGGGCCTGGACTGGCAGGAAGACTACGAGTACGCGCCGCTCAATTCCTCGGTGGTCGCGATGCTCTACACCCGAGGTCGCGATGACATGGCGCGCTTCACCGCCGAGCACAAAGTCGCCAGCGCGCCGGGCACGTCCTATCGCTACTCCAGTGGCGACAGCACCGTTCTGGCTGCAGCGCTGAAGGGCATGGTCGGCGACGCCGCCTATGCGGATTACCCTTGGGCGGCGTTGTTTGACCCCTTGGGCATCAAAAGCGCGGTCTGGGAGGCCGACGCCACCGGCACCTTCGTGGGTTCGTCCTATGCCTACATGACTGCCCGGGATCTGGCGCGCATCGGCCTGCTGATGCAGCGCGGTGGGCGATGGCAGGGTCGTCAGTTGCTGCCCAATGCCTGGGTCGATTTCAACCTCACACCCTTCGCATCGCGGACCCCTACCAACGAAGCCCCCGGCGGCCAGTGGTGGTTGAACAAGAATGCTGACGGCAAACCCGGCCCCTGGCCAGATGCACCGCCGGACACCTTCGCAGGTCTCGGGCATTGGGGGCAGGCGCTGTACGTGATTCCCAGCGCTAACCTCGTGATCGTGCGCTACGCCGACGACCGCGACGGCACCTATGACCACAATCAGTTCCTTAAACGGGCCCTGAAAGCCGTGACCGGGGAGGGCGTCCAATGACCGCGCGCAAAGGCTTCATCCGGCGTCGCCCGTTCAGCAGCGTTGGCATTCTGATCCTGCTGTTTTTGCTGGCCGTGATCTGGGTCTGGCGCGTTCAGTTACAGGTCTTTCCGACCATCATCAGCGCCTACACCGCCAAGGAATATTGTTCGTGCCGGTATGTGATGAACAACCCGGTGGACTACTGTCAGCGCTACGTGAAGCAGTGGTTGCCGAGCACGCTGACCGAGAGCCTGAACGACAAGCGCATCACCGCCACCGGCATGGGACGTGAGAGCACGGCGCAGTGGCAGGGGCCGCGTCAGGGCTGTCGATTGTTGCCTGCGCAGCCCTGAGGGCGAACATCCCCATTTGCCTGTGGTCTGACAGCCGGATAAGGTTGCCCCACGCACGCCTCTGGAGTTCTCATGCCCACACTTTCTCGCCTGCTGCTGGCCTCGCTCGCCGTCCTGGCGCTGCCTGCCCAGGCGAACTGGTATCTGGATAACGAGTCCTCGCGGCTGTCGTTCATCTCCAACAAAAACGCCGACATTTCCGAAGTTCATCGCTTCCTCAACCTGCACGGCAAGGTCGACCCCAAGGGTGTGGCCGAGCTTGAGGTCGAGCTGGATTCGGTGAGCACTGGTATCCCCCTGCGCGACGAGCGTCTGCGTCGGCAACTGTTCGACGTCAAGCAGTACCCCGAAGCGAAAATCACCGCGCAGCTGGACATGCGCCCGATCAACGCGCTGGCCCCTGGTGCTCAACTGGAGCTGCGCCTGCCGCTGAACGTGCAGATGCATGGCCACTCGCAACGCTACAGTGCCCAGCTGTTGGCCACGCGCCTGGACGAGCGGCGCTTTCAGGTGGTGACGCTAGAACCGCTGGTGCTGCACGCTGAAGATTTCGGCCTGTTGCCGGGGCTCGAAAGCCTGCGCCGTGTGGCGGATCTGTCGGCCATCGGCTTTTCGGTGCCGGTGGGCGCCGTGCTGATCTTCACGGCGCGCTGATCATGAGAGGCGCGATCTTCCCGTGGCGTGACAATAACCAGTTCAACCTGATGATCGACGGGCCGGCCTTCTTCCCGCGCATGATCGCGGCCATCGAAGGCGCGCAGCAGCAGGTCGAGCTGGAGCTGTATCTGGTGGAGGCGGGGGCCTGCGCCGAAGCCGTGGTGCAGGCGCTGGTCAATGCCGCGAGACGCGGCGTGATTGTGCGTTGCCTGTTCGACGACTTCGGCTCGCTGGCGTTCACCTTGAGCCTGCGCACCCGCTTGACCGACGCGGGCGTGATCCTGCGCTTCTACAACCGCGTGCACTGGCGCCGGGGCATTCGCAACTTCTACCGCGATCATCGCAAGTTGTTGCTGGTGGACAAGGCGCTGGCCGTGGTCGGCGGCACCGGGGTCACCGACGAATTCTGGCGCCCCGATCAGGACGTCAGCGAGTGGCACGAAGTGATGGTGGAAATTCGCGGCCCGCTGGTGATGGACTGGCAGGCGCTGTTCGATCGTCAGTTTCACGCCAACCCGCGCCGCCGCGCCTGGCGTCCGTCAGAAAATTTCGGCTTGCCGCGCCTGCCCAAAGCTCCGGTCAGCGGCGAAGGTTTCGGGCGCGTGGCCTACGCCGATTCCCGCCAGCATCGCGACATCCTGCAATCGCTGATCCGCGCCCTGAACACCAGCAAAAAGCGTATCTGGCTGGCGACCCCGTATTTCCTGCCCACCTGGAAGGTCCGTCGCGCCCTGCGCCGCGCCGCAGTCCGAGGCGTCGACGTGCGCCTGCTGCTCACCGGCCCGCGCACCGATCACCCTTCGGTGCGCTACGCCGGCCATCGTTACTACCCGCGTCTGCTCAAGGCCGGGGTGAAAATCTTCGAATACCAGCCGTGTTTCCTGCACCTGAAAATGGTCCTGGTGGACGACTGGGTCAGCATCGGTTCGTGCAACTTCGATCATTGGAATCTGCGCTTCAATCTGGAAGCCAACCTTGAAGCCATGGACCCGGCCTTGACCCTGGCTGTAGCGGGAAGCTTTGAGCGGGATTTTCTCGTCAGCACCGAAGTGAGCCTGGAAACCTGGCGGGCGCGGCCGCTGTGGAGCCGGATCAAGCAGCGGGTGTGGGGGTGGGTGGATCGGTTGGTGGTCAATGCACTGGATCGACGGGGTTAGTGCAGGGTTGAGTCTGACCTGCGGCTTTCGGGTTTAGGGAGTCTCACTGTGCTCTGGGTGGGATAGCCTACGGATGTATTGGCCGCAACACCGGGGATTGGGCGCCTGGCGGTCACGGTAGTCTCTGAGGTCTCAGAACCAAGGGAGGGGGTGACAGATTGCGGAACCCAATAGTTCGCAGCAGCTGCGTCGCTAAGTGTGCTGCCATACGACGCCAGATCCAGTGGCTCCACGTGAATGTAGATATTCAGTCCCCACTCTCCATAAAACTCGGTCTCGACACGCGTAGCTTTGAGCCCGAAGTCGTCTAGAATCCGCTGCGTGCTTTTACCGTTTTGCGTACTCGTCAAGAAAGCACTCATTAGTTCGTCGGTCCCACTGGAGTGAGAGTTTGCAACGTCTTTGACACCTTCGTTTTGCACGTTGCTTCTTACGATCATTGAAGGTAGTTGCCCTATAAATCCATTCTGTCGTGAGACTCGCAAATATTGTTCCATAGCGACGTCGTTGGCATGAACGATGGGTTCGCTCTCGGTACGAACTTCCTTGTAGTTTTGCTTGAAAGTCCACTCATGTGGCATGAATTTGTTTTCGAAAAGATCGGGATGTTTGAACTCGGGATGTGTGTATTTTGACGTGATTGAATAAGATTTTCGAATGTTATGGCTGTACTTATTTTCCAGTAAAAGAACTTTTTCGGAGATCGCATTTCGCTTCTCTTTGAGACGAGACTCAAGATCTGTATCCAGATACACGGTGCCGTCAGGGGTATAGAGAATCTGTTTTTGTTGTCCATCCCTATCAAGATACCTGACAGGATTATTGCTCACAAAAATGTAAAGGTTTAAACCATCTATACTTCCCGCGGGGTCCGGATTCAGCCACCGGAACAACCACGGCGCGTAATACCTGAACCCATAGTAATAAAGCCCTGAGGCATCGCGTTCTTTACCCGAATACCGAATGGTTTTGTATTTCGCCTCAACCGCACTTCGTGCCGCCCACCAGGACGTGCCGCCGAACGGGTAATAACTCTCCTGGCTGATGAGCTGGCCTTTGTCGTCAAGTTCCAGAGTGCTGGAGCCCAGGTGATCGCTCAGGCTGTAGCGGATCTGGTTATTGGCGATACCCTCTGGTTTTCCGCCAGGCCAGTGCAGCACTCTCACGTTATTTCGGCCTGCCTTTACGGTGCTGACTTGCAGCGCCTCTCCCGTAAGCTCAGTTCGAAGTTCCAGGCTTGGCAGGTATCGCACTTCGCCAATCAACGTTCGCGATTTGGCCAATGCGCGGCGAATCTTGCGGCAACGTTGGCCACTGCTGTCATAAACGTAGCGTTCTTCATCATTGCTGCCAGTTTCTCTTTCTACGGCACTGACGCTGCGCAGTTGATTACGCAGGTCCCACGTCAAATCCTGTCCGCGTATCAACTGCTGCAGATTGCCGTTGGCATCGAATCCCTCATCAAAGTTCGGATCGAGATCCGTTTCAGGCAGGCTGCGGTTGCTGTCAGGGGCAATGAGCATCTTGCGCGTAAACGCCTGCGCGCCGACATGCCTCATTTCCACCAGATTGCCCCCTGCGTCATAGTCGTAACGCTGGGTGTAATTGCTCAGTTGATTAGAGTCTTGGGGCAGGTTTTGTAGTGTCGGCAGCGCTGGGCCGTAGCTGGCACCGGTGGACACTTCACGACCGGTGGCTTCGATCAACTGGTACAGCGTGTCATAGCGATAGCGGCTGACGGGGTCGATGCGTTGGTTGGCGAAAAAACGGGTGGGTTGGGCGGTGTCCTCGATTTCGACGACATTGCCGACCGGGTCGTAGCGGTAGTTCAAATCCTGCAGGACGGTATTGTCAGCTCTTGAAGAGAGGATGCGTGTCAGTCGTCCAGTTTCAGCTTCGTAGGTTTTTTCGCTGACGACACCGTTACCCAGACGCTCGCGTTCCAGTTGGCCATCTGGGTTGTAGTGAAGGTCGCTGATGAGTGTCTGAGCATGTTCTGCGTTGTTCAGCTTCAAACGTGTTTTCCGTAGGAGCCCGCCAACGGTATAAAGATGTTCAGTGCGATTGCCGACAGCATCGGTCTGAAAAATGAGTGACGCAGCGGCATCGAACACAGTCGTGGTGGTGTGCCCAGTTCCAGGCTCCAGCAACGCATCGCGCTGGCCTGAATCAAGGGGCCAGTCGGGCTGCTCGTCTGTCTGCAGAAACCTTCGGTTCTCGATCAGCACACTGCCTGCCAGTCCGAATTCTTGCGCGCACAGGGTGCCTGCCGGATCGTCATGGCGAATCAACCGCCCGCATTGATTGTGCTCTGCGCACAGTGCTGAAGCATCGCCATAGGTAAACCGCTCAACCACGTTCGGCTGCGCATCGATCGCTCTCTCAGTCACCGAAACAGGCCGCAGACATTCGTCGTAATTGGTCCAGCTGTAGCTTCCCCGACCCTCCCAACGCTCGACCGATTGCCCGTCAGCGCCAGACAGCGCCAATCGCCAGCCCGCGTCGACGCTCTCATCGAGCAGGGCCCGACCCGATAACGAAGGTGTCTTTCTGCTATTCGCGGTTGCAGCCATTTCCCACAGGCGAGGATCCCAATCGGCCACCGGGCGACCGGCTTCATCCCACGCATGACGCGTCACGCGGGCCTGCGCTTCAGCGGCCTGATCGACTCGATGCCAAGCGATTTCCCGCGCCAGCAAAGCTCGAGGGTCGATCACGCTCAATTGGGGAGTAAAGGAGTGGAGGCTCATGCACATGACGTCCTTGTCGGCTTATTCGCAAAGCCTAGAAGTCATTCGTATGGGCGAACGTGACTGGCGACCAACGGCGCTCCGGTCAACCATCTGCCGGAGGTGTCGACCCCTCGCTGTAGTACTAGGCTGTTACCCAGAACTTACGGGCTGCGCGAATACTCGACGTCACAAAAACAGAGGGGATTGATGATGGCTGCGAAGAAGATTCTCATGCTGGTCGGCGATTACGTCGAAGACTACGAAGTGATGGTGCCGTTTCAGGCGCTGCAGATGGTGGGGCATACGGTGCACGCCGTTTGCCCTGGCAAGAAGAAGGGCGATGTGATTCGCACGGCGATTCATGACTTCGAAGGCGATCAGACCTACAGCGAAAAGCGCGGGCATAACTTCGGCTTGAACTTCGATTTCGACAGCGTGAAATCCGCTGACTACGACGCGCTGTTGATCCCCGGCGGGCGCTCCCCCGAGTACCTGCGCCTGAACCAGCAGGTCCTTGAGTTGGTACGCGAGTTTGGTCGCGACGACAAACCAATCGCGGCGGTCTGCCACGGGCCGCAGTTGCTGGCCGAAACCGGCGTGCTAAAGGGCAAATCCCTCAGCGCGTATCCGGCTTGTGCGCCTGAAGTCCGGCTGGCGGGTGGCGAGTATGTCGAGATCGGCATGGACCAGGCGCACACCGATGGCAAGCTGGTGACCGGCCCCGCCTGGCCTGCGCATCCGGCCTGGCTGGCGGCATTTCTGAAGGTGCTCGGCACCCGGATCATTCTTTGAGAGCAGAGGTTTGACCATGTGCGAACTCTACGTAAAAGCCGACCCTATCCTTTATGAGTCCCGCTCGCGCTCGCGCTCGCTGCGCATCTGCGGGGTGGTGACGACGCTGCGCCTGGAAAATCAGTTTTGGGACATCCTCGCCGAGATTGCCGGGCACGACGGCATCACCACCAATCAGCTGATCAGCAAGCTGTACGAGGAGGTCATGGATTACCGCGGTGAGGTGGTGAATTTCGCGTCGTTCCTGCGGGTCAGTTGCATGCGCTATCTGAGCCAGCATCGAGCGTTGGTCACACCCTTGAGCCTGGTGCGTAACAGCGCTTCGGCAGGTGAAGCCCTGCCGCTGAGCGGCTAAAACCGCACCCTGCAAACGCCATTCGCGATAAGCCTCATCGCGATAAGTTCTAATTCGAGCTCCACAGGCGCCCTAATCTTACGAACAGTCCGGGCATCGAGCGAGTCATCCGCGCGATGCCCCCGTTCAAGGATCGAAGGGAGCATGATCATGGCCGATCAAGAGCAACAAGTCGGTATTTCCGCACCCTCGCTGCCCAAGGGCGGCGGGGCGATTCAGAGCATCGGCAAGGGCTGGGGCGCGGTGGGGGCGACAGGCGCGGCGTCGCTGGAAATCCCGCTGCCGATCACGCCGGGACGCGGCTACGCACCGGCGCTCGGACTCGGTTATCAGAGTTCAGTGGGCAATGGCCTGTTCGGTCTGGGATGGGGGCTGAACGTGGGGGCGATTGCCCGACGTGCGAGCAAAGGCGTGCCTCTGTACACCGATGAGGATGTGATGCTGGGCCCCGATGGCGGAGTCCTGCTGGCCGAGCGTGATGCACAAGGCGCGCTCATCGAAACAACCGTCAGTGACTATGGCGGCCTCACACTGGATAAAACCTACCGGGTCGTTCGTTACTTCGCCCGTGCCGAAGGGGCCTTTACTCGCATCGAGCACTGGCGCCACGAGAGTGACCCCGCAGGCTTCTGGTTGATCCACGGCGCGGATGGCGATCTGGCAATGTTCGGTCGCCAACCGGCCTCCCGTCTGCGCGACCCCGATGATCCGAACCGCGTGGCTGAATGGCTGCTCGAAGAAACGGTGAATCCCATCGGCGAGCATGTGCTTTACGAGTACAAGGCCGAGGATATGCAAGGGCTCGTGGCCGATACAACGCCCAGCCCCGAGCGCAATTTCAGCGCTCAGCGTTATCTCTGGCGAGCACGCTATGGCAACTTCAAGGCGCACTCCCATCTGTATCTGTGGACTCCTCAGCAGCTGGCCGGGCTGCAATGGCACTTCGAGCTGATCTTCGACTATGGCGAGCGCACGTTCGTCAATGACCAACTGGCTTATGACGGCGACAAACCCTGGGAAGGGCGCGCCGATTTTCACTCCTCGTTCGGCTACGGCTTCGAACTGGGCCACCTGCGCTTCGTGCACTACGTCATCATGTTTCACTACTTCCCCGATGAGCTGGATGCCGATAAACCGACCCTGATCAGCGCGCTGAAACTCAACTACGAGGACCTTCAGCAAGGCAGCAAAGTGCTCGGCTCGGTTGAAAGCCTGGCGTGGGGCGAGCGCATCCAGCCTGCGCTCAGCCGTCGGCCGCCGGTGGTGTTTACCTATCAGGATTTTGACGTAGCGCAGGGGGCATTCAAGCCGTTCGAGGCCATGCCGGGCCTGGATGATGGCCAGCCGTATCAGTTGGTGGATCTGTACGGTGAGGGTTTGTCCGGGGTGCTGTATCGCTCGGACAAGGGCTGGATGTACCGCGAGCCTGTGCGTGACGCCGAGGCTGCTAAAGACAAGAAAGACCCTGATGCCGTGAAGTACGGCCCTTGGCAGTTGTTGCCGGGTAACCCTGCCGCTGATTCGCAGACCGCCGTTCGCCAGTCGCTCGCTGACATGACCGGGGATGGCCGTCTCGACTGGATCGTGGCGCAACCCGGGATGGCGGGCTTCTTTACCTTGAACCCGGATCGAAGCTGGACCCGATTCACGCCGTTTTCCGTCTTCCCGTCGGAGTTCTTCCATCCCCAAGGGCAATTGGCGGATCTGGTCGGGGACGGGCTGTCTGATCTGGCGCTGATCGGTCCTCGCAGCGTGCGCCTGTACGCCAGTCGGCGTGATGACGGCTTCGCTAAAGGGCACGACATCGCCCATGACACCGATGGCGATTCGCTGCCGATGCTCAGCAACAGTTCATCCGAGCTGGTCGCTTTCTGCGACATTTTTGGCAGCGGTCAGCAACATCTTGTGCGCATTCGTCACAATGAAATTCGGGTCTGGGCGAACCTGGGCAGAGGGCGATTTGGCAAAGGGCAGCTGTTCGCAACACTGCCTTTTTCGTGGGGTGAATTCGACGCCGGGCGCATTCGGCTGGCGGACATGGACGGGTCCGGTGCGGTTGACCTCGTGTATCTGGAGTCTGATGGCTTTCAGTTGTTTATGAACCGCTCAGGCAACCACTTGGCCGAACCAGTCACCCACCCCTGGCCGGACGGCGTTCGCTATGACTACCTCTGTCAGGTGAACATGGCCGATCTGCAGGGGTTGGGCTGTTCGAGCCTGGTGCTGACCGTCCCGCACATGAGGACCACCCACTGGCGCTTCGATCACCCGCCGGTCAAACCGTATCTCTTGTACCGCACCAGTAACGGCATGGGCGCGTCGGGTTCCATCGACTATCGCAGCTCCGCGCAGGAGTGGCTGGATGAAAAAGCCGAGTTGCAGGAGGCGGGGTTGGCGGTGGAGCCGGGCGTGCCTTTCGCGCTGCACGTGGTCACCCGGCAGACGCAGCTCGATGAGGTGACGGGCAATCAGCTGACTCAGCGCTTCAAGTTTCGTCAGGGCTATTACGACGGCCACGAACGGGAGTTTCGCGGCTTCGGCCTGGTGTGGCAGACCGACAGCGAGGCGTCGCAAGCCACTCAGAAAGCACAAGGCCTCACGGCGCCGCAAGCCACTCAGAAAGCACCAGGCCTCACGGCGCCGCAAGCCACTCAAAAAGAACAGGGCTTCACGGCTCCGGTGCTGACCAAAACCTGGTATCACAGCGGGCGTCATCCGGCGAAAAAAATCACTGGATTTGACGAGAGCGACCCAGATGCCGTGGTGTTGGGCGACGATCTGCTGACCACTTTTGTCAATGGCGATGATCAGCTTATCGCTTCACCCACAGACGATGATTTGCGCGAGATGGCCCGCTCACTCGCGGGGGCTGTGCTAAGGGTTGAGGTTTTCGGCCTGGAAGCAGACACGCCCATTGGCGTGCCGTATTCAGTGCAGACGTCGCGTTATCTGGTGCGCCAGCTGGCGCCGGTCACCAAACATCAGCCCTATGCGCGGCAGTTGTCGTTGACGCTTGAGTCGATCGGTTATCAGTATGAAGGCCACGCGGACGATCCGATGTGCCAGCGTGCTATCAACCTGACATGGGACGAGTACGGTGTGCTGACTCATGGCGCCAGCATCAATTACGCCCGGCGCAAGTCAGCAGGCGATACGCCGCCCTTCGAAGACGAGTATCAGCAGCGCTGGTGGCAGGCCGCGCACGATGATGCTCAGCAGAACGTCTATTTGACGGAAGCCCGGGCTCAGCCTATCCATCTGGATGCGCCGCAGAGCTGGCGGCTGGGCTTGCCCTATCTGAGCCGGGCCAATGCGATGGTGGCCGAGCGCGCGACGGTCAGCCCTGAAGACATCAGCTATGAGCGTTTCAAGGCGCCGCAAGGCTGGTTTGCGTCGCTCCCTCGCACGCTGGTGGCGCTCAGCAAGCAGCGCTACGTCAATGCGGGGGAGGGCGAGGCGACCTTTGAGGCGCTGGCCGATGCAGTGGAGCTTGCCGAACTGGATGATCACGCGCTGACGGCGTACGACCGCGTGATGACGCGCGAGGAACTGACCGCGAAGCTTGTGGAGCTCGGCTATCACCGCATGACCTGCATGCTGCCCGAGGAGCCGCAACGCACCTTGTGGTCAGTCAAGCGGGGGTTTAACACTTACGCGGGCGCTGATCAGTTCTATCGGGTGGAGAAGTTCAGGCCGACCGCGAGCCATGGGCTGAGCGCCGTTGAATACGACGACTACACCCTGATGGTGAAGTCGGTGACGGCCCCCGATGGTTGCACCACGTCGGCAACTTACAGCTATCGCAGCATGCAACCGATCAAGGTCGTCGATCCCAATCGCAATTCTCAGGAAGCGCTTTATGACGGCTTTGGGGTGCTGCGCATGACCAGTTTCTATGGCACGGAGCTGGGCAAGGAGGTCGGCTTTCAGTCGCTGGTCGATGCGGTGATGGAGGAGGAAAAACCGGTGGACGCCATCGCGAATCCTTCAGCGATCGACTTCGCTACCGTTCATTACTACGACGCGTTCAGTTGGGCCGATCACAAGGTGCCGGTCCACAGTGTGGCCATGCAGTGGGACCGCTACCCTGATGACCCTGAGCGGCAATTGCGCAAAAGCCTGGCCTCTGTCGATGGTTTCGGCAGAACGCTGCAAACCCGCCAATTGGTCGAGCCGGGCAAGGCGTATCAGGTCATCGACGGGCGATTGAGCGTGGGTGAGGGCGGCAAGCTGATCGAAGTCGAAGCCGACCCTCGCTGGCGCGTCAGCGAGCGCGTCGAATACAACAACAAGGGGCTGGCGGTGCGGGTCTACCGGCCTTACTTTGCCAATACCGAAGGCTATGTAGATGACAGCTCTGCGCGGGAGCACTGGTATCACGACAAACAGTTCTACGATCCGCTCGGTCGCCCGACGGTCACCATGATTGCCAAGGGCTTCATGCGGCGCATCACTTACGTAGGCTGGTACACCATCAACGAGGACGAAAACGATACATTCGATGAGGTCAATGCCGGTCGATTTGCGGCAGGGTTGCCACCACTGGACGATGGTTCGCCGGGCAAGCGCTAAAACCAGTTCCAGCGCTGACAGGGGCGTAAAACGAAAAAGCCCGGCACGCAGGCCAGGCTTTTCGTGGTTGCCAGAAAGCGCTTACTGCACTTCGACCGCCAGGCTTTCACTGATCTTTTTCTGCCAGATGGCGGGACCTGTGATGTGAACCGACTCGCCTTTGCTGTCGACCGCGACAGTGACCGGCATGTCTTTGACTTCGAACTCGTAGATCGCTTCCATGCCCAGTTCAGGGAATGCCAGGACCTGCGATTTCTTGATCGCCTGGGCCACGAGGTAGGCAGCACCGCCGACGGCCATCAGGTAAACGGCTTTGTTGTCCTTGATCGCGTCGATGGCGGTCGGGCCGCGCTCGGATTTGCCGATCATGCCCAGCAGGCCGGTTTGCGCGAGGATCTGACGGGTGAACTTGTCCATGCGCGTGGCGGTGGTTGGACCCGCTGGGCCGACCACTTCGTCACCGACCGGATCAACCGGGCCGACGTAGTAGATGAAGCGACCTTTCAGATCCACCGGCAGGGTTTCGCCCTTGTTCAACATCTCGACCATGCGCTTGTGCGCCGCGTCGCGACCGGTGAGCATCTTGCCGTTGAGCAGGACGGTCTCGCCCGGCTT
>Ga0157373_10001912_pt1 | contig 15804 bp, 18 predicted proteins | sample C65metaG_FD_113460 | JGI IMG/M metagenome (GOLD analysis project Ga0157373, IMG submission 113460) | Corn rhizosphere microbial communities from Kellogg Biological Station, Michigan, USA - C6-5 metaG | ecosystem: Host-associated > Plants > Roots > Rhizosphere > Soil | place: USA: Michigan... | reverse complement strand
GCTTTAAATCATTGAGATTATGTGACACTCGTGCAACTGGGTACAGTGGCAACGTCAATTCTATTGGTGAATCGGAAGTATTACGAATACGCGCGTCGAACGTGATTAGTAGAATAGCGCTGCGGGAGCCAACAGTGCAATACCGTTCATGCGCAATATGCGATTCAACCTGCGCTTGTGTCTTGACGGCATTTTGTCCGCTTGCCGTTGCAGATATCAACAGAAACAGGGTAAACCAATGAGTTAGTTCGGCATTCGTTGCTTCTCGGATGGCATAATTGTTCCCAACAGTTATCGTATACCCAACTTTTATGAAGCTTCTGGCGGGTGGCTACCCTTCGTTCTCAAGGGTCCACCACTTCTGCTCCGATTGCTCATTCGGTGAACTGGTCTCCCTGAATTCCTATTTTGTGGTCCGTAAAGTCGGTGTGCATGGAAGGAATCGTATATTTCCGCATATGGCAACTCACGCAATCGTGGTTTGAAACTCTACAGGTCGCAATCGCATGACCTAGGTCTTTCAGCGTGCTGCTTTCCGGAGAATGACAGCTCACGCAAACTTTGTCGTAGAAGGCAGCATTTTGAACTCAAGGTTTGTGGGGATCGTGGCATGCTGTGGAACAACTCGCTACACCTGCCATTACAGATAGCTGCTCAACGCGATGAAAGCTGCGAACGCAAGCACAAATGCCGCAGCGGACTCGTGTGACTCCCCTCGTGCGTGCGCCTGCGGAACCACTTCTTCTACGGCCAGCGTTGCCAGCAGTCCCGCGGTTAGTCCAAGAATCGCAAATTGCAGTAGATGAGAGCTCCCTCGAAGGACGAAGTATCCGAATGCTGCTCCCCCATACAGCGGCAGGGTAAGCATCGCGCTGAGGATTAAGCGCCTTGCTCTTGAAGCTCCCTCTTGAAACATTGCCATGGTTGCCAGGCCTTGAGGGATGTCCGCCAGTCCCTGCCCAAGGGCGAGAATAAAGCCCAAATGAGCAGAGACCACGCCGGCGACTCCGACCATAACTCCATCGCTAAACAAGTCAATTGCGACAGACAAGTAAATCGTCCAAGGGCCTGACCTGCTTTCACCCGTGCCCCCCCGTGTTCGGATGTTCTCTAGACTGTGGTCTACAAGGATAAAAAGCATGCCTCCGGCAACGAACGATGTGATTACTAGCCAGGGCGGCGCTTTCTGCAATGCCTCGGGTATGAGCTCGACTGCGACGACGCCGAGCAAGACTCCGGCAGATGCGTGCAACGCCAGGCTCAGCCGTCTCTCGGTGATTTCGATCCCCTCGGCGACAAGCGCGCCCAGGGTGTTCCCGAATGCGGGTAGGGATGTAAGCCACAGAACGGTTTCAAATGTCACGGCGGCGGATTGAATTCCTTACTGTGATGCCGATTGCCACCCCGAGGGTGGTTGAGTTGTCAATCCATCGCGCAACCTCGGGGCGCTAATTCCCATCTCGAAAGCATGCCTTACCCTCCGACGCTCGCAATTTTCTCTTGGGCTTATCTGTGTTTTTGCGGCGGCTGCGCTCTGTTCGTAGTGGCGGACATATTGCGCGGACGGCGCCAAAAGATGTGGGTCATGAATCTAGTTTGGCCAATCACGGCAATGTATGCAGGTCCTCTGGGAGTCTGGTTATACCTGCGGACGCGCCCCGTAAGTACTAGGTCCTCTTCACCGCCCGACAAAAGCTCCCGGGAAGTGATGAAGAAAATGCAACCGACACGCGAGCAGGTCGCGGTTGCGGCGTTTCATTGCGGTGCTGGCTGCACCCTGGGAGATGTGATCAGCGAAGCCGGATTGTTTGCCATCGGTGGATCGCTGACGACGTTTCTTGCAGGCTCGGAGTTCGCGACCAAATTGTTTACCGATTTCCTGCTGGCATACATTCTAGGGATATTCTTTCAGTACTTCACCATTGTCCCCATGCGCGGAATGTCGCCCGGGAAAGGAGTGCTTGCCGCCATGCGCGCGGACACGGTCTCCATTGCGGCATTCGAGGTTGGTATGTTTGGCTGGATGACGCTCACTCGCTACGTATTTTTTCCCGACCCCCACCGCATTTACCCCAACACGGCTGTGTTCTGGTTCATGATGCAAATTGCGATGTTGATTGGATGGGCGACGTCGTATCCGGCAAATGTGTGGCTCATTCGGAAAGGTTGGAAAGAGAAAATGCCCATGTACCCGGATATCGAAGTGATGCAGGCTCACCGACTTCCTCCAAAGGCTGCGTAGTACGAATGCGAAGAAAGAAGGTTGCCCCACAATCCGGCTGCTCGGCTTTGGGCGAGTACTGCACCACAATTGATGTCCGAGGGGTGTGCTCAAAGTGAGTTCACGATCCGGGGAATGAGCCTGAATTGTGAGTTGTCCGCAGGCCTGGCCCAAAGTGAATAGGAGATTGCTGTTGGCCTGCCGCTCACAGCCAAACCTTGTTAAGAACTTAACGTCTTATGTCATGGCATGCGTCTCTCTTGTAATTCTATTGCTTGTCTCGGCTGCCTTTTTGTGGTGAGTTTTTCGGATGCACAAATCCAGAGTAATTCGACTCCAGCCATCGAGAAATTCAGTCGGTTCTCGATTGTAAGCAATGAGAAGGCGTGCCCAGCCTCGAATGACTCGCAATCGAGCGAAAATTCGATTTTTTGCGCAAAAGCTCACAAGCATGGCGAGGTCCCTCTCCGTCCGGCATATGTGAGAACGGAGTACGTTCCACTGTCTCCCCGAGGTAAGTTCAATATCTTTTTTCGAAGCACATATCACGTTTCCACGCTGGTTTCAGCGGCGTTCGAAGGCACTCTCGCCCAGGCGGAGGGGCAGTGGCCAGGCTACGGTGGCGGATTTCCCGGGTGGGGTAAACGCATAGGAGCCAGTCTCGCCGATACCGAAGCGCGTAAATTCGTTCAAAGCTTTGCTCTTTGCACTGTGCTACACCAGGATCCGAGGTATTTTCACTCGCGCTCGCGAAATCATTTCGTACGGGCCGCTTACGCCGTGAGTCGCGTTGTGGTGACCCGCAGTGATAAAGGCAATGATGTATTTAACAGCTCAGAACTATTGGGCACCTTGTTCACGTCGTCCCTGCAAAACTCATATTACCCAGGCAGGCAGCGCGGATTTGGCAGAACCGTCGAGAGATTCTGGAGCTCATTTAGCTCAGATGCGACTTCCAATCTCCTAAAAGAATTCTGGCCTGACATTCACAAACTCTTTCGTAAGCATGCGCCAGACGCCCTCAAGGAAATCGAGGATCGCATCCCCGGTTCAATAGAGAAGGAGATGGCGCCATAACTCTGTCCAAGGTCCCTTACCCCTGTGTTAAATCGGGAGAGTTGGCCTCATCAGTTACGTATTCATTCAGCAGCGTCGCAATGATCGCGGCGGTAGGAACTGATACCAGGGCGCCGGTAATTCCGGCTAATGCGCCGCCAATTGCTAGTGCGACGATCACCGCAATTCCGGGTAACCCCACTTTGGCCTTCATAATCGTAGGGGAGAGATATGCATTTTCGACCTGCTGATAGATCACATAGAAAATGACAACGCCCAGGACCTTCATCCACGAGTCGAGGGCAGCAACCACTCCGGCCACGACCACGGTCGCGATCGGCCCTACCACCGGGATGAAGTTTGCAAGGCCAGCAAAGAGCCCGAGCGCATAAAAATATCTCACATGCAAGAATGCAAACACAATTGTGCTCGACGAACCCAGAATCAGCATCAGCAGCGCTTGCCCCGTAAGCCATTGCTGCGCGCGATCCGCACCTCGTAGTAATGCCTCCCGCAATCGTGGTTGATGGGCATGCGGCACAAACGACATTCCCCAGCGCGATGTTTCCGGCCCATTGGCTACGAAGTAGGCCGCCATCAAGATCACCAGGAGAACGCTCATCAGAACAGAAAAAAGACCTTGGGCCACGGCCATAGTTTTGCCTAACAACTCGCGGATACCTGTGTTGAGGTGAGCGGAACCGATGCTGCTCTCGATTTTGGCACCGAATGGAAGTGTTTCAACTCTCTTGGCGAATTGCTGAACTTCGGACGGCAGGTCGTGCGCCATGTCGCTAATATCTTGCACAATGGGCGGCAGCATAAACATTCCGACAAGGGAAACAATTAGAAGCACGGCGATCAGAAGTACAACCACGGCTGTCCCTCGGCCCGGCCGCCAATTGCGCACACGAATTTGCTGGGTTTTTCGCACTGCGGGCATGAAGATCACCGCAAAGATAATGCTGGTATAGATCAGCAGGAGAACGTGTCTTAACCGCCAGACCAGGAACAAACCCCCAGCAAAAAGAATTCCAAGAATCAGAGCATTGCGAAAATTTCCGCGCAGACAGACCATCCCCGTGAGATGAATCAAAACGCGCTCTCGGATGCCACGATAACGGGTTCCAACATCGGCTTTCCTGTTCGTAGGCAGTCGCACGGCCAGGAGTTGTATCGTGTGTATAGTGACCCTACGATCAGATCTATTCTCTGGGCCATGGACGGAACCGAGGCATTGAGAGGCGATAGCTTTATTGACTGTGTACCAGATCACCACAGCGAGAATGAAGGACGTACCGCTGCTGCCCGCAATAGAACTCGCAGCTGCCCGACTGCTTGTGGGCTATGCACCTGAGAACGTGCTGATCGAGACCACCAGCGAAGATGAGATGGAGCATGCGCAAAGGCTTGGATTATTGTGGGTAGCCATCAGAGATGATCGTCCCGTAGGGTTCGCGCACGTAAAACTTCTTGAGCCGAATGTCGCTCACTTGCAGGAGATCGATGTTCACCCCAAACACGGGCGTCGAGGCCTCGGCACAAATCTAACTATGGCAGTTTGCGACTGGGCCGGGCACGCTGGATTTTCTGCCGTGACCTTGACGACGTTTCGAACCGTACCGTGGAATATGCCATGGTACCTTCGGCTCGGGTTCGAAATCGTTGCGACCGAGGAACTCGGTCCGGTCTTGCTCTCGATTCTCCGCGACGAGAAACGCCGAGGCCTTGATCCTGAAACTCGAGTCGCGATGCGACGCCGATGTTCGCCTTTATGATCGCAATTCACCGGACCGGCATTCAGTCCAAGAACGCGTTAACCGAGATCAGCAAAATTGCTGAGCCATTCGCTCCAGGGCAGGATTCCGAGGTCCGGACGCGCAGGACCCGGCAGCATTGTGATGAACTCCAGCAGATTGGAGTCCGGGTCGCAGAAGTAAACGGAAGCCGCCGGCATCCAGGCCAGTACCACTGGTTCTTCCGTGACTGCGCCGTCAAAGTCCAGCGCTTCAATCCCAGCGTTCCGTAAACCCGAAGGCGCTGCCAGAATGTCATTCAGCGCGACTTTAAAAGCAACATGAGCGCTGGCGCTCCTGGGGTCGGTTGTCCCCTTCCACAGGCCTAACATCGCGTTCCCGGGTGCGCCGATCCAAAAGAAGGCAACGCCGCGTTCCGGTACAACATGGGCCAGCGTTAGACCGAGTTGCTCGCCATAAAACCTGATTGAGCGGTCCAGATCGCTTACACGAAGATGTGCTTCAAACAGGTCCACGATCGGAATCGACGTTTCCAGATTCACAGTTGTAGATTCGATTCACGATTGAACGAATAGTGACGGCAGCTTGTTCATTCAATACTTTTGACAAGCCATTGACATGAGCCCGTAACTTTCACTCCCCACCAACATCTCCTCAGCGCACGATGGATCTATCGATCCCAATTCATGTAATCAGGAGAAGAAAGTGGTTAATATCAGTCGCATTGTGTTGACGGTGATGTTTGCAGTCTCGCTGGCATTACCAATCCAAAGCAACGCTCAGGGAACCGGAGCGGGTGCGGTGTTCGTGATGACGAACGCTGCGGACCAGAATGAAATCATCTCTTACGTGAGAAACGCAGACGGCTCATTGGGGCGCAGCAGGCATTTCTCAACTGGAGGGCGCGGGAGTGGCGGCACAATCGATCCACTCGCATCTCAGGGATCACTTACTCTCACCGAAGATCATTCCTTCTTGCTGGCAGTGAACGCCGGCAGCGGAGAAATCTCTGTGTTTCGGGTTCGCCAGGCTACGCTTGCACTGGTGGACGTGATTGCTTGCGGCGGCAGCGAACCGGTTGCGGTTGCTCAACACGGAAATCTCGTGTACGTGCTCAATGCGGGCGGGACCAGCAATGTCGTTGGCTTTTATCTGGATCGGAATGGCAAGCTCAGTCAAATTCGCAACTCGACTGCTTTCCTCACAACCGCGAATTCGGGAGCAGCGTCCCTTTCGTTTAGTCCCGATGGCCACACCCTGCTAGTCACCGAGAAAGCTACGAACAGAATCGATGCCTTCCAGGTTCATGCGGATGGGACCCTGGGTCCGATTGTGGTAAATCCGGCGATCGGACCAGGAACGTTCGCGGTGTTGTTTGCGCCCAACGGTGCCGCACTGGTCGCTGAGACCGGCCCCACAGGCGGGCACAATGCTTCTGCTATTTCTTCTTATGAACTTCTCCCCAATGGATCGCTCTCAGCCGTCAGCGCAAGCGTTCCCACGCTCGGAGCGGCAACCTGCTGGCTGGCGGTGACTCCAAATGGCCGATTCGTTTACACGTCGAATTCGGCATCCGCCACCATCTCGGGTTTTGCAATTTCAGCCAATGGATCACTGGAATCTTTGGCCGGGACTGTTCTCGCCACTCTTCCCACGGGTAGTGCCAACCTTGATCTCGCGATCACGACCGATGGCAAGTTCCTTTACAGTTTGGATTCGGGAACGGGTACCGTGAGCATTTTTGGTATCGGTGAGGATGGGCTGCTGACGTCGCTCGGAGAACTCGGAAGCTTTCGTGCATCTGCGGGGGCGAACGGGATAGCTGCCAATTAATTCGTCAAAGTGGGTCGCAGCAGCATTGCGACCCACATTATTACGTAGCTCTGAGTTGAAATTGGACTTGTTCCAGATGCGGTCACTGCAGCAAAACGGCAGCAACAGCTTGAGTCGCCGCACAGTATGCGGTTAAGTCATTTGATCAGCTACTCGACTGGCGCTGGCTTTCGAAATCTCTCCCACCAGACTTTGGGATCGCCGGGTCGGTCGAGCATGGTCGCCAATTCCTTCTTGATCTGCAGCAGCCGTGTCGTGCGAGTTTCCATCGCCGACTGATCGAGCGGCCCGTGCTCGCTTTTGGCGGAGTAGCGCGCATTCATATTACGCAAATCGGTTATTTCCTGGCGCAGGCTTGATAGGTGTTCCGAGATATATGTCATCTCTCTCATCATACGCTCTATTCCTGGGGCACGCCTTGTCTTCACCTCGCACTTTGGTCGCCAACATCAACTTGGTCCTCCGACCACTTTTCAACACTTGTGTGCAAAATTCTGTGTAAAACCGGCTCAGCCGTCAGATAAGCCTTGCGCTGCGAGTCGCTTGTACAACTTGCACACACCAGAGTGCGATATGCTTTCTCTGCGAATCTTCTTTTCACTGCCGATTTTTCGTCGTGAGTACGTCCTCCGCAAAAATTCGACTGGATAAACTGCTGGTTGCGCGTGGACTGGTTCCGTCGCGCGAGCGCGCACAAGCATTGATTCTCGCAGGCAAAGTTCTGGTGGATGGGCAGAAGATTGAAAAAGCCGGTACGCCGGTCGAAACTCATGCCGAAGTAAAACTTCTCGGGGAAGACCTGAAATACGTTAGCCGTGGCGGACTCAAACTGGAACGCGCACTCGATCATTGGCAGATCGATGTTAGCGGGAAAGTTTGCATGGACGTGGGCGCATCAACCGGAGGTTTCACCGATTGCCTTTTGCAGCGTGGTGCTGAGCGCGTCATTGCCGTTGACACCGGGCACGGGCAAATCGCATTCAAGTTTCGCCAGGATCCGCGCGTGCGGTTGCTGGAAAAAACCAATGCCCGTTATTTGACGCCCGAGCAAGTCGGTGAAACCGTCGATATGGTCGCCATGGACGTGTCCTTTATTTCGGCGACTCTGGTGCTGCCGGCCCTGGTTGCATCCGCTTTTCCCCGAGAACCGCCGGATCGAACCGGCCGCGTGGCAATTGTTCTGGTCAAACCTCAATTCGAGGCCGGTCGAGATAAAGTTGGGAGGGGCGGCATTGTGACTGATCCGGAAGTTCAACAACAAGCGGTGGAAAGGGTCCGAACTTCTATTCTAGCCCTGGGCGCCGCCACAACCGATGTAATCGACTCACCGATCCTTGGCTCGGAGGGGAACCGGGAGTTTCTACTCTGTGCCCAATTCTGATTGGGCTTTGTGCTGCTCCGTGCCTCGCAGTTAAGAGTTTCTGTACAATTCCATTTTCATCATGGGAAACCCTCTGCCTTCCAAGAAAATCATCGGCATCGTCTCCAAACCGAATAAGCCGGAAGTCGCCAATATTGTTCCCGGTCTCGTGGAATGGCTGGCAGCAAATGGCCACGACTTTGTAGTCGATCCCGAGACTGCGCCTCATGTTCCCGGCGCTCGCATCGTCTCGCGGATAGAAATGGGCGCGCTCGACCTTGGCTTCGTGATCGTACTCGGCGGGGACGGCACACTGCTATCCGCAGCGCGGGCCGTCGCCAAAGCGGGGATCCCGATCGTTGGCGTAAACCTCGGCGCACTCGGATTCCTCGCCGAAGTGCCGCTCGGCGAGCTCTATCCGACTCTCAACAGCATCGAGCGCGGCGCATGTGCATTCGATGTCCGCTCCATGGTGCACTGCGACGTACGGCGCGGCGAATCCAACATCGCCACCTATGACGCTTTGAATGACGTAGTCGTCGGCAAGGGAACCATCGCTCGATTAAATCATTGCGACGTCTATATCGATGGCGCTTTCGTCTCGCGCTATCAGGCAGACAGTCTCATTGTTTCCACGCCCACAGGTTCGACCGCGTATTCGCTCGCCGCGGGCGGCCCAATTCTGATGCCCAGCGTTGATGCCTTCGTGGTCACGCCGGTATCGGCACACTCGCTGACTCACCGGCCATTGGTCGTGAAAAGCAGTTCGCAGATTGAGATCGTTGTGCTCACCGGAGAAGAAGAGGCCTATTTGAGCATCGACGGTCAGGCTGGTATGCCCATGCTGGACGGCGACCGCGTATGCTGCCGCAAATCGGACTATCAAGTGAAGCTGCTGCATACAAAAGGCACGTTTTTTGATGTCCTGCACTCCAAGCTCAAGTGGGGACAGCGTTAGTGGCGAGTCTCCCGCCGGGATTCAAAGAGGATTTCTTTTCCGCCGGCGATCTTCCAGTTCACTACCTCGAGGGTCCGCGCAACGGACCGCCGCTGGTTTTACTGCACGGAACCGCGCGCGACCGGAATTCGTTCTCTGCCTTGCTGCCTCAGCTTTCTTCCCGCTTTCACATTTTCATTCCTGATCTTCGCGGCCACGGCGAGTCAGGGCGTGACCCAGGCGGTTATCGCGTTTCCCAATTTGCCGCCGACATTTCAAGCTTCGTACGCAACCTCGTTCCTGCTGCACCAGCCATTTTCGGGCATTCACTTGGCGGTATCGTCGCGCTGACCGTTGCCGCCGAATGTCCCTTGTCCGCTGTGATTGTCGGCGATTCGATGATGTCGCCTGAGAATCTCGCGGCTGGCATTTATCATTCGTTATTTCAGCAGTTGAGAAATCTGTTGCTACGCGGCGGGCCGCAGGAACAGATCGCTCGCGGCATTGGAAAGATCCAGCTGCAACTGCCCGGCATCGACGAACCGGTCGCTATCGCGGACCTGGCGGGGAACACCGATGCCATCCTCCGCGAGTGGGCCCGCAGCGCCATGTGTACCGATCCTGATGTTCTCAGAATGGCGGTGGACGCCACTACATACGAAAACTGGAACGCGGAGAAGGTTCTGCCGCAGATTCCCTGCCCGGTGCTTCTCCTCCAGGGAAATCCCGAACTTGACGCCCTTTTGACCGACTCGGACGTTGTCCTTGCCAAACGACTCTTGCGAAACCCAGAACACATTAAATTCCCCCTGCTTGGACACGCATTGTTCATGCAGCGGCCCGAGCCGGTCCTGAAGGCCGTCATCGGATTCTTGGAGCGGCACATGACCGGTTCCTCCCCACCCTCTCGATAATTGCCTGCCGTTCGAAGATCGCCTCCGGGCCTCAAGCTATCGCCCGAACTTTCCGATTGTTTCACGGAGTTGCCCGCAAATCACCGGCTGCCTTTGACCGTCAGCCTCGACTCAGACCCGGTTACGTTTGTGCACTGGCATGGCACCTTTGGTTCATTGACCTTTCGAGCGTTCAACGATAACGTGGCGACAGATGTTCTCCCCTGTGGCTAGGTGAAAGCTGCAAATGGGGTGGTTATGAAGCTAATTCATGTCTGCTACGTAGCTTTGGGATTCGCGGTGGCACGCTTGCTGTTTAAGCGGGATCCCATGCCTGTAAACGACCCGGTGGCCGCGTTCCGCGCGTCTGGCCTTCTGTAAGACCTAGGGCGACCCTGCGCTGCAGGTTAATGTCGTCATTCGTCTCTGCGAACTCACCGAACGGGCAACGTTACCTTGGTGTCCGTTCGTAACGATTACTCGTCCGTCCCCGCAAATAGAATTAACCTGCGGCCGATGAAACCAATCATCGACCCGTCCCATTCATGTTGCGTATTCTTTTAATCGCCGTCGGCATAATTCTGCTGTCGTGTCCGCTCATGTCGGCGCAAGACGACGAAGTTTCCCTTGGGGACCTGGCTCGCGCTGCGCGACGGGCAAAGCCATCAGATGACCAGGACGTCATTGATAACGACAATCTGAGCACTGTCATGGATAAGGCTGAAAGCGAACGACTGAACGGGAACCCGGTCTTTTCCATCGATCCATCCGGAAAGAGTTTTCGCATGACCTCGCCGGATGGGACCTGCAGCCTGTCTTTTGACGCGAAAGCAACTGCGCTGATTTCAACCCCTTACGTCGCCAGCGAACTTCCGCAGGACGCATTGCTCAAACTAGACGGTCCGGCCGAAATCCGCGACGGCTTCCTGGAAGTCTCTCTGCATAACGGGAGCGAATGGGAAGTGAAGGAAATCGTGGTGGGGATAACCATTCCGCAGAGTCAACCCAACGCTGCCCTCAGGCCTGCATTGGTTAGTTCTGGCGACTCACCGCCGCAACAGAAGCTACCCGACTTGACCATGATCTATCATTTGCGCGCTGCCGCTGCACCAGACTCTAATGCGCTATTTCGAGGAGCTTTGAGCGCGGGGCTCGATCCCGGCATCGATTGGCATTGGAGTTTAGTTTCCGCCCGCGGGATTCCGCCGGCCGCCCCTGGTTCAATCGCTCCGCCTTCTACATCACCGGTAGTTTCATTGTCGCAAACGACTCGTTCCAGCCAGATGTCTTTTCCTGCACCCGAAGCCCAAGCATACTCAAACCCGAATCCTGATACTGATGCTTTGGTTCCCGCACCCGCCAATGCTCCCCCGCCAGGTTCATCCAGCCAACACTGAACATCATCGCGAAGTCGGCACGAATTTCCTTACACCCTACAACGAAACTCGGGGCACGTTTTCGGATTTGCCGGTCCTCAGGCTTCGCATTGCCGCATCGAGCACTTCCTGATTTTGCCAGCCCTCTTCGCCAGGGATCGGAAATCTGGACTTTCCTTCGACCGCATCGGCGAATGCATCCACTTGGAGTGCATAAACCGACTGGTTTGAAACCGTGGTGGTCTCGACGATTTTACATTCACGCTGAAGCTGAATCTCGATCGGATGTTCCACGTTCAGGGCATCTTCGGCTCTAATCACGCCGCTGTCTCCGACCAGCTCAAGAGGTGTTCGATAGGCTGCCCGGTACGAAACCAGCACCGTGCCGATCGTCCCCCGGGAAAACTCAAGCGTGAGCGAAGCTGCCGACTCCACATCTCCCGAGCGCTCGTCTGAAGCTGCGCTGGCGCTCACTCTTGTAACCTCATCGTTGAGCACGAATCGCAGCGTATCAATGCAGTGCACACCGATGTCAAAGATTGGCCCCGCCCCGGCAATCGCAGAATCGTAAAGCCACTTGCGCGGATGACTCGGATCGGCAAGAAAGGAGAACTCCGAGCGCGCAAAAATCGCCTTGCCGATCTTGCCCGACTTCAACAGTTCGCGAAACCTGAGAACGCTCTCATCAAAACGGAACACGTGGGCCACGCCGAAAACGACACCACGTCGGCGCGCCGCTTCCACCATCTGACGACATTCATCCGCATTCATCGCCATTGGCTTCTCACATAAAACGTGCTTGCCCGCGTCAATCGCCGCTAGCACGTCAACCAGATGGCTGGCGTTTGGCGTCGTCACCAGAACAGCGTCCACCTCCGGAGAAGCAGCCATCGCCGCCACTGAATCGAACCCCAAAGGTACTTTGTACTCCGCGGCAGAATCGCGCGCCGCCGCCATGCTCCGCCGCGACAGAGCAGTAACCCGGGATCGCTTAGCTTTTGCAAAACCCGGCATCAGGCGCTTCACCGCATGCAATCCGAATCCAGCGATACCGAATCGAACCATGATTTTGCTCTCTATTTTGTGAAGGCGATCGAACGAGGCACCGCTCCGACCTGAATCGTATTCTTTGAGGTCAGCGTGCCGTCGCTATTAAGCAGAAATTCGGTGAAGGATTTCGACCCCTCATTGGCCACATACATGTACTTCCCGTTCGGATCAAAGGCAAAGAAATCCGGGTTGGTGCCGGCCGATGCCGACGCCGTGGTGGCCGGAGTCAGCTCGCCCGTGCCGCTGACATCGAACTCAGAGATTGACGTGGAAGCGAAATTGGCTACGTAGAGGAATTTTCCGGTGGGATCAACCGCATTCGCGACCGGTGTCTTCAGCGGACTTTTGGTATTGCCGTATGGCGAGGTCGGAAGTTGACTGAGAACTCCGCCCGATAATATCGAAAATCCCGAAATTGTGTTCGCCGTAGGATTCGGCGCGTACAAAAAACTGGCCGTCGGATCAATGGCTACCGAAGTCACTCCATCGCTTACTGAAAAAGGCGAACCCATAGCCGGAGTGAGAGTTCCCGCGGAGAGAGTGAACGCGTAGATCTTTAAAAAACTCGGGACCGCCACGAATAGCAAATCACCGGACTTAGATAGCGCCATTCCCGAGGGCGCTGCTCCGACCGAAGCTGTTGAGACCAGACTCAGAGAACCGTCAGAGCCTACGGAATACGACGCAACATCGTTCGTGCCTTGTTCGGCGACGTACAGAAAACTCCCCGCAGGGTCCATCACCATCGCCGACGGAGACAACCCCGCCACTGGAGTTCGCGGCAATACCTCACTCAAAGCGCCTGAAGATGTATCGATCTTGACTAGCGAAATCGTGTTGTCCAGTTCGTTCGATATGTAGGCCAGATTGCCGGAAGGGCCGATCACAATTGCTGAAGGCGATCTCCCCAGAACAAATGGTGCGCTGAAGATGGTCGTGGGTGCGCCGGTTTTGTCATTGATCCGGAATGCGAATACACCACTGCTGGTGGCAACGTATGCCAGATGACTCGAAGTTGAAGAATTGCATCCGCCCAATGCGATGCAGGCGAGCGCTGTGGCAGCTATTCTCAGTCTTGCAATGGGAAGTCTCATGTTCATGCAGCCGGATTTACAAACCGGGCGTGGGCGCCGCCTTTTTACCAAACACAAAAACCAAGCCGGTCGAAACGCGAATATTGCTGAACTTATCACCAAAAGCGCCATTGACCAGATAGTCCGCCTGGATCGGGCGAATCAGGATTTTTTCTTTCCAGGGAAATTCAATCCCGCCTCCAAACAAAGCGGCCCCGCCCAAACTGGAAGGCTCGATCTGACTTACCCCGATGTTGTTCAAACGCGTGCGCGCCTTCCCCCCCAGCGCGTGTCCGAAAAAGTGAACGCCCTTCGCCTCGAACTTGTACTGTCCGCCGATTAGAAAATTGTATTCCTGCAGATCGTCGGAATAGTGTCCGCTGAAGTCTGCCACGATCCCAAAGTCGTGGTACACGGGGATCGCCACCTCCAGGTTTCCACCATTCAGGTTCGTCGAACCCGGGAACCCGAGCGGAGTGCCATCGAATCGCAAATAAGAATAGCCGCCGAAAACATCGATTTCGGGCGTCTTGAACGCACGCTGACCTGAAGCCGGTGCCGCAATAAGACAAAGCGCAAAGGCCAGGAAGGCAGCACCCTTATACGCAGCAAACGCGCGCCTGATAGCCATCAGTTGTTTCTGTGTCTCCTGAGATGTTCGGCGAAACAAGTACTATAGCAGTTCGGCTGCTCACCCTTTGAAACGAGCCGCCGATGTTCTTTGTGCGGATAGATGCAGGCTGGGGTTCCAGAGATGCCGCTACTTCGCGGCCATGACGCCGGCCAGTGATTCAAAAATCTTGAAACCATCGGTGCAGCCTAGCGCGTTTTCGCTGGCCCGCTCCGGATGCGGCATCATTCCCAGCACATTGCGCCCCGGACTGCAAATTCCGGCAATATTATCGAGCGAACCATTCGGGTTCGACGCGGGCGTAACCTGCCCATGCTCATCGCAGTAGCGGAAAACAATGCGGCTGTCGCGTTGCAGTTCAGCAAGGGTGCTCTCGTCACAGAAATAATTCCCTTCCATGTGACCAATGGGAATGCAAAGCACTTCGCCCTGCCGGCAGGCGTTGGTAAAGGGTGTGTCAGTATTTTCAACTCGCACGTTCACCGGCTTGCACACATATTTCAACCCTGAGTTGCGCATTAGCGCGCCCGGCAAGAGGCCTGCCTCGCACAGAATCTGAAATCCGTTGCAGATCCCAATCACCAGTCCACCGTGGTCGGCAAATTTTCGCACCGACTCCATGACCGGCGAAAACTTCGCGATGGCTCCTGTCCGCAGGTAGTCGCCGAACGCAAACCCGCCGGGCACGATGATCGCATCCACATTCTGCAGATCGTGCGACTCATGCCACAAAAACGTTGCTTGTTGCTTAAGTACATTTTCTACAGTCCAGAAAGCATCGTGATCGCAGTTGGATCCCGGAAAGATGATGACGCCGAATTTCATTGATTTTCTCTCGTTTGCAGCTCTGCTAATCAAAGTCTAACATGCACAAAATACGTGATCTGATAGCGAATTGTTAAAATTTGCCTGTCCCCATTGACAGATGGAATACCACGGTTAAAATCGCATCTTTATGCGAGACGAACCCCTTTCCATCGAAGACCTCGGGCTACAAAAGCAGAAACGTGTTCTGAAGCTTTCCGGCCCCCTGACCATCGCCACGCTTTACGAATTTCAGAACCTGGTTCGTACGGATGCCTCCGCCAGTCTGGTGCTTGACTTCACCAAGGTTCCATACGTCGATTCCGCCGGAGTCGGTGCGCTGGTGGGCGCGTATGTGCGGCACCAGAAAGCTGGACACACATTGACCCTGGCTGGCGTGAATGAGCGCGTCCGCGGCACTTTGAAAGTCACGCAAGTGGAAAACTTCTTTCAGTACACCGATAGTGTGCCGCAGGTTGCATAATTCCCGCTGTTCGTCCCAGGCTGGCCATCTGCGCTTGACATTCGACGCCTGCGTCCAACAGAATCGGATAGTTGGCCTTTCCTGAGCAGCATCGTCTAAGTTTCATCTCCATTTTCGCGAGGTCCTTAATGTTAAGGTTGAGCGTTCTTCTGTCCGCATTCCTTGCTACAGCAGCCGTATTTTCTGTCGCCCAAAGCGCGACACAGCCGCCAATCTGGGCTTCCAAGCCTGACGTCTCGGCATTCGAAAAAACTGTCAAGGACCGGCTCGCTTCCGCACAGAGTTCAATTGACCAGGTAACCTCGGTTAAGGGATCGCGCACGATCCAG
>Ga0157373_10001911_pt1 | contig 15804 bp, 10 predicted proteins | sample C65metaG_FD_113460 | JGI IMG/M metagenome (GOLD analysis project Ga0157373, IMG submission 113460) | Corn rhizosphere microbial communities from Kellogg Biological Station, Michigan, USA - C6-5 metaG | ecosystem: Host-associated > Plants > Roots > Rhizosphere > Soil | place: USA: Michigan... | reverse complement strand
CTGCTGCCCAATGCCAGTCACGAAGACTTCAACAGCTTCGTGCGCGCGCACCTCAAAGGCGCCAAGCTCACCGAGAAACTCACTGACGACCGTCTGATTCGGCTGTACGACGCCTACGGCCCGGGCACCTACGATCTGCCCGACCAGGGCTTCATTGCCAAGGTCCACCCGCTGGACCTGTGGCTGATGGGCTACCTGCTGCACAACCCGGACGCCACCTTCACTCAGATCGTCAAGGCCAGTCAGTTCGAACGCCAGGAGGTTTACAGCTGGTTGTTCAAGAGCAAGCACAAGGGCGCTCGCGACAGCCGCATCCGCACCATGCTCGAGATCGAAGCGTTCCTCGAGATTCACCAGCGCTGGCAGAAAGTCGGCTACCCGTTCGATCATCTGGTGCCGTCACTGGCCACCGCCATCGGCAGTTCCGGCGACCGCCCGGCGGCACTGGCCGAGCTGATCGGCACCATCCTCAACGACGGCGTGCGCATGCCGACCCTGCGCATCGACAGCCTGCACTTTGCCGCCGGCACACCGTATGAAACGCGCCTGACCAACGACCCGCATGTGGGCAAACGGGTCATGCCTTCGGAAGTCGCCACGGCGATGCGCGAGGCGCTGTCGCAAGTGGTGGACTCGGGTACGGCGAAGCGGGTGTCCGGCAGCTTCAAGACTGCCGACGGCACACCTTTGGTGATGGGCGGCAAGACCGGTACCGGTGACAACCGCATTGAAGCCATCGGCTCCGGCGGACGCATCCTCAGTTCCAAGTCGATCAACCGCACCGCGACCTTCGTGTTTTACATCGGCAACAACCATTTCGGCACGCTCACCGCCTTCGTCCCCGGGCGCTCGGCAGAGAACTTCAAGTTCACTTCGGCGCTCCCCGTGCAGGTGCTCAAAGGCATGGCGCCGATCCTCTCACCCTATCTGCAACCGGGCACCCACACCCTGTGCCAACCGCCGGAGACGGTGACGGCACAGTTGTAAAAAACCGGGTGGTATTCCTGTATTTCTTAGCGTTGAAATGTGGGTGTTTCACCGCGCAAACCCGCCGCGTTTCAAACGGCTTTTTGCGCTTTTTTCGGGCAAGGCGCTTACCTAGTCTGGTCGCTCCATTCTTGATCAACGGACGATCAGACCATGCCCAATCCCCCTCTGACAGTGGAACAGTCAGCGCAGGCCCCGTCGGCCTCGGCCGAACGCAGTGTCCATTACAAGATCATCCAGACAGCCCTCCCGGACTGGCTGCTGAAAACGTCGCCAGCACGGGTCGCAGCATTGAAACGCGTCAAACTGACCCTGCCCGACTGGCACCGCCAGGCCGCGGCGAGCGCCCACGCCCAACTCAAGGGTGAGATCCAAAAGGCCTGGAGCGCCCAGAACGATGTCGACCGCGCCCTGAGCGACCTGCAGGATGTCTACACCTTCGCCAGACCCTTGCTGCAAAAGGCCTTGAAAGATCGCTTTGGCGTCGAGGATGACGTCGAAGAGACCTGGGTGCGCCTGTACATGCCGGTCAACACGTCGTGGTGGACGTATGATTTTGCTTCGGGCAAACGCAGCCGCACGGTGTCCCTGCTCGATGCGGCCCTGCATAACTTTTCCAGCGACGAATCCTTCAGCGCCGACTCCGAGTTCATCACCCGGCCCGATACTCGAGGGCATTTCGAGATCAAGCCGCTGAAGGGCAAACTCAGCATCAAGCAGTTCCAGACGTTGTGCCGCGAGCTGAATATCGGCGCCAGTTACCAGCGCCATCTGCGCGAGTTCGTGCTGTCGAAAAACCGTGTGGCCAGCAATTACCTGCGCATCAAGGTCATCGAGAGCCAGAAGCAGGCGTTGCGGGTTGCCGCGCGCCTGGCCCTGCTGAAAAAGGACATCGACCAGCGCGGTTTCGACGTGATTCAGGGCATGCTCGAAGACCGCGCCCAGGTGCTGTGGCATGGCCGGCCCGTGCGTTATCACACGCTGAGCATGATGGACACCTCGCTGTCAGGCATCGTCCTGATTGCCAGCGACCTGCTCTGCGCCACCCACCCCGTTCCGGTGATCGCTTACGTCCCGAATGATCCAGAGCACCCGCTCAAGCAATACCCGACGCCGCTGGCGTTGATGAACGAACTGTCCCGCCAACTGCGCGATACGCAATCGAAACCGTCCTATCAAGAGTTCTTCAGCCAGTTCGTCGCGCATCAGCAACGCGGGTATTTCTTTGCCCGGTTGAACGAACGACTGAGCAACGTCAAATGGCAACCGGTGCCCGCCGGCTCCAGTTTGCCGACCTGGCGTGAATGGGCGGTGGATAACCCCAGGCTGCAATTTCGTGTGTCGAAGATTGAGGACGACCGCGAGACCCGTTTCACCGGGGATCTGTGGAAATACCTCTACCAGCAAAAACTGAACAAGATCCTCAACGACGGCCGGGAAGTCGCCATCTCCACCGAATACGCCGACCGCATGGCGCGCTGGGCCTGGTGGGACAACCTGGAAAGAATACTCTCGGACATCCTCAATGCCGCGTTGCTGGTGGCCCTGCCGTTCGTACCGGGGCTGGGCACCCTGATGCTGGCGTACACCGCTTATCAACTGACCGATCAGGTGATCGAAGGCATTGTTGACCTCGCTGAAGGCCGGTTGGCGGAAGCCGGCGAGCAGACCATCAGCGTGCTGGAGAGCGTGGTGCAACTGGGGGTGTTCGCCGCAGGCTCGACGCTGGGCAATGTCGCGCAGGCGAAACTGTCGTCCTTTTTCGAAGGCTTGAAACCGGTGAAACTGGCCGACGGCCAGACCCGTTTGTGGAACCCGGACCTGAGCCCTTATCGCCAGCCTGAAGCGGCGCTGCCATCGCAAAGCCGACCCGATGCCCAAGGCTTGCATACGCACGGCAAGAAACGACTGCTGCGTGTCGACCAGCAGGTGTTTGAAGTGACCAAGGACCCGGTGACCAATGAACACCGCGTCCGCCACCCGAAACGCCCCGAGGCGTACTCGCCAACACTCAAGCACAACACCCGGGGTGCCTGGGTCTGCGAAACGGAGAATCCGCGGCAGTGGCAAGGGTCGCAACTGATGCGGCGGATCGGTCATGCCACCGAGGGTTTCACCGATAAGCAACTGGAGCAGGTCCGCCAACTGACCGGCACCGACGAAGACATCCTGCGCCGCATGCACGTGGAAAACGCCCCGCCGCCGCCCCTGCTCGCCGATACCCTGCAGCGGCTGGGCAACGCTGGTGCACCGAGCGAAGCCGCCGCCGCACCTACGCCCGAGGTGAAACAGCTGCTGGTGGATTGCCCGCAATTGACCACGGTGCTCGCCGAGCGGGTGATCGCCCAGGCGCGCCCGTCGGAATTGCAGCAGATCACCCAACGGCGCACCGTGCCTTTGCGCTTGAAAACCACCGCCCGCGAGCTGCAATTCGAGGTGCAATCGGTCAGGGCCGCTCAGGGTTTGCACCGTGAGGCGCTGAGCAACATCGACAGTGAACGCCTGATCCTGGGCACCCTGCGCCACCACAGCGATACCTTTGCGACGCTGCGCATCGACATTCGCGACGGCACGTTCGACGGCGAGTTGCGTTGCAGCGCCGGGCCCGAATCGGCCGAACGCCATCGCGTCCTGGTGCGCCTCGCCGACGACCGCTATGCCGTGCGCGATGGCAATGACCAGCCGGTTCATCCAGCCAGCGGTTTGTACGAAGCGATACTCCATGCCGTCGAACAGGATGGCCGCAGTTCGCTGGGTTACCGCACCGGTGAAACCGAACAATTCAAACAATGGATCATCGCCAAGACCGCCGCGCCGAGTGAACGGCGCACCGTGCTGGCCGAACCGCCGATACGCCCGGTTGCCCAGCCCGACACCTTGCTGCTGGTACGTGGCGGCGGTCTGAGCCGTGACGGCGCCACGCTGCACGAACGGATCGTGGATCTGCACCCGCATTTCAGTCCACGCGAGGTCGATGCCTTCGCCGCTGCATTGACCGAACGGGGTGAACCGCTCAAGGCCATCGAAACTCAGGAGAATGACCTCGATGAGTTGCGCAAGATTGTCCACCGCTGGCGCTACCAGCAACCGGAGAGCTGGGGCCCCGACCGCCAAGGGTTCAACGGCGGTGGCGGGCGGCATATCTATGAACGTCTGCTCGACTGCTTCGAGCGCAGGAACCAGGAGCTGGGCAACCGCGCAGATCCGGCGTGTTATGCCCTGGATCTGTCCCGCGAGCTGACGTCCGTTAACCTCGACACCTGGTGGGCCAAGCGCCCGGCGCTGAAAAAATTTCTCGACCGGGTGACCGTGCTCAAACTCGACAACACGCGTTTTGCCACCGACGAAAACGGTCTGCTCAAGGACTTCCCCAATCTGGTCGAGCTCAGTGCCAAATATTGCGAGCTGAAGACGTTGCCTGTGCGCATCGGTACCACGCTGCGTCGCCTCGAACGCCTGCGGCTGAACAACAACCACATCGCGCTGGATGCTGCCGCCGTCGAACGGCTGCGTAACCTGACCTACCTTGAAGTCCTGAAAATGGACGACAACCCGCTGGGCCTTTCACCAGACCTTTCGCGTATGCCGCGACTGAAAGTGGTGGCGCTGAAAAACACCGGTCTCAGCGAATGGCCGCTGGGCATTCTAAGCAAGCCCAGACCCCGGGGGTTTCTGCTTGATCTGCGCGGCAACCCGCTCACGCAATTGCCCGAAGTGGTCGAAGGTTCGGATGCACAATGGCTGGTGGCGCGCACGCGGCTGGACGTCGCGGCGCTGTCGGAGGTCAATCAGCTGCGCTACCAGGCCCATCGTCGCGCGATGGCGCTGCCACCGGAAGCGGTCATGCCTGCCGACCCGACACGCGTGCCCTCTATCGTTTCCTCATATGGCGCCGACTACTGGGGCGATGTGCCGGGTTGGGGGGTCGACCGGGAAACGCCGTGGTCGGAACTGGTGGACGAACCCGCTGCGGAGCCGTTCATGGCGACGCTGCTCAGTGTGCGTGAATTCCACGACTATCGGGCCGGTGGCGCGGCGCGCGAACAATTGATGCAACGGGTCTGGCGCATGCTCGATGCCGTGCATCACGACAGTCAGTTGCGCGAAAAGCTGTTCAATATGGTCGTGGCACCGGTGGACTGCGCCGATGCCGGCGCCCAGTTGTTCAACCAGATGGGCATCCATGTGCTGGCGTCCGAGGCCTATGCCTACGCCATCGATGCGAAGGAACTGGAGCAGCAATTGGTGACACTGGCCAAAGGCGCGGCGCGGCTCAAACAGGTGAACGAGATTGCCCGCGCGGATGTCGCCAGCCGTGGCGGCACGCCAGACGATGTGGAGGTCTACCTGGCTTATCAGACCGGATTGGCAGAGCGCCTCGACTTGCCCTGGCAATCCAGGGGCATGCTCTACCGGCCGGTCTCCGGGGTCACCGACGCAATGATCGATCAGGCCGGCGACACCGTGCTGGCGCTGGGCGAAGGCGATGGTCTGGTCAACGAGATGCTCGAACAGGCCTTCTGGCAAACCCATCTGGAGCAGCGTTACCCAGTGCGGCTGGCGTCGAACAAGCAGCGTTATCTGCAGCTCTTCGACAAGCTCGAGACGCTACGCAGCACACAGCGCGAATGGCTCGACGCGCGCACATCGGGGGTGCATCGCATCGCGTTGCGCAACCAGTTGCGCGAGCTCGCCCATGACCTGCCAGTGCCGGACACCGTGGTGTTCGCCGACGAGCCGATCAGCGACGCGATCTATAACCGTGTACTGATCGATCTGGTTGACGAAGAAAAGGAACTCTCGCGGCAACTGACCCGTGAGGCGATGAAGCGCGCCGACCTGTAACACCGGCGTGTCCCGCGTGCTGACGGCCATTGCAGCCGTCAGCACGCGGGAGCGCTGCCGCGCATGGCTCAGACTTCCGAATCCCAGACCACGGTGACATTGCCGGAATAGCGTGTGGGCGCCCCGGGCAAAAAGAGATGCTCGAATCGCTCGACCTCGAAATGCAACGTGCCCGGCTGATGGTCGACATAATGGCCGGGCTGAAAAATCAACGCTCCACTCTCTGTCACCAGTTCCTGGCGCTGGACCGGTCTCCCGGCGCTGTCGGTCAGGCCACCCGGCAAGCTCACGCTGACTTTCATCGGCACTGACAGGATCGAATCCCGATCAGCCAGGAAACACACTTTTCCATCGCTGAGCGAACACTCCACAAACATTTTGAAGCGCGAGCTGGCGGACAGATTGAACGTCTGATCACGAAACAGCCGCGTTGGTTTGCGCCCGCCGTGCAGCCAGCGCTGCCAGCCTCCGGCGGGGACCAGTTCGACCTTTTCGCCGCCAGGCGGGATGTCGACCTTGAGGGTGTGTTGCACATTGAGGTTGAAGTTGAGGGTCAGTACCGGACTGCTCGGCAACATGACATCGCCGAAGTCGAAATCCGCACCAGGCCCCAGCGTGTAAGCCAGCGAGCCGTCGTAATCGCCGGCGAACATCTGCAAAGGGTCCGGTGCCTCCAGCTCATAAGCGAAATCCAGATACGAGTAACGCATCCACGGCACATCGAATTTCGCCTGTTTGATGCACGCTGCCTGCTCGGGGGTTTTCCAGAAAAAACCGTAGTTGGTGGGGTAGTAGTAACCAAAGCCGCTGTATCCGCAGGGCGCCGGCGCATAGACCCAACTCAAGCCCCACAAACGGTTATGTGCCAGGCGATAATCATTGTCGGTGCTGCCGGTCAGCTTGATCACATCCTCTGTTTCATACCGGGAGCCGATGCCGACAATCCGCACCTTCAGACGGTGTGCGGTGCCGGTCTCCCGGTGCAGAACCATCAGTTCCCGCCACTGTGCGGGCACTTGAAACGTAGCGCCCTGACGTGGCGCGTTATTGGCAGGGATAGGGGCGCTGGATTCGAACACGATTGGCACCCGCAGGCTGAACATGTTGTTGTTCGTACACTCCTGTGGGTATTGCGCGCAATAACCGCTGGCCGGGGTGGTGTTTTTGAACTTGTTGAAATGCGGATTCGCCGAATCCGGCTTGAACTCGGCGGTGATGCTCACGTCCTGCGCCATGACTGGCGGCAAGCCCAGACATGCCATCAGCAGCGCCGCGCAGCCACTTCGTTTTATGAGATCTGGCGCCATGTCACCTTCATCCTTTTATCGTTTCTGACATCCCTGACTGCCTGCCGGCATCAGGGCGCGGCGGCGCTGAAAATCAGGTGGACGCTGCCGTAGTAAGTGCCCGGTTGGTAGCCACCGGCGGGCACCACCGGTTGAATTTCCAGGGGAAAGCGCCCGCCGGCCATGGCCTGCGCCGCCGTCACCACTTCTCGCGGTTGCGGGTCGTGGCTCAGCTCGCGGCCGTTGAAGCTCACGCGCAGGTAGATTTCCTGCCCTTGCCGGCCGTTGGACAAATAGGGCTGCGCATCCAGCCGTGCCTGCAGCGCACTGGTGTCGTGTTTGACGTCGAAGTTCTTGCGCAGCCCGCCCAGTGTCGAATTGCTGATGTTCCACGGCAGGGTCTGTTGCAGGTGAATCCAGTTCGATTCGGCGGGAATCACATAAAAGCCGAGGGTCGGAATATCCACCGACACTTCGAAGGTGCGCTCCTCCCTCGCCGCAAATACCGGGGCACTCATCAGCGCCATCACGCCGATCCACAGGGCAATGGGTGATTGCTTGATCATGTCGGGTTACCTGTTGCGTTAAAAATATCCGGCCCGCCAGACGCTCGCGATGGCGTTACTGACTGGCGATGCGCAGCGTCTTTTTGGCCGAGCCTTCGATCAGCTTGAAGCGGTATTCACGGCCCGGCTGCTTGTCGAACTCGAAGGTTTTACCGGCCAGCACGTGATGCTTGGTGATCGGCTCGCACTCGTTTTCGTTCTTCAACGAGCAATTGCGAAACTCATCGACCACCACCACCGTGTTGCCGTTATTGCGCAACCGGTAAGTGCCGGCGCTGTCCTCGACCACACTGTCGAATCGCGCGTTTTTCGGCCGCACGAAAAACACCGTGCCGAAACCGGTCATCACGTTGACCCCCGCCGTCAGCGACTCCTTGTAGGTTTCCCGCTCTTCGCTGGAGACGGCAAATTCGTCCTCCTTTTCCGGTACCACCGGCACGAAGCGCACCCGGAAATAGCGCTCGGTGTCGCGGTTGCCCATCAGCAGCAGACGTGTGCCCTGCATGCCGTTGGCCGGCACGATCAAGCGCGCCGGGCTGGCCATCAACCCATCACGCCCGGTTTCATCGGCCTGGGTCTTGACGGGCACTTCTCGATGACCGCCATCGGCGTCGTAGATGATTTCGAGGATGTTGACCTTGACGAAGGCCGTGCTGTCGCCGCTGTTGAATACCCGCTTGAGATAGGTGCTTTTGTCCGCGTCCAGATAGTCGTAAACCGTTCCGACATTGATCTGCGGCCCGGCCTGAATCGCCAGAGAACACACGCTCAATCCCACCATCAATCCCAGCCGTCTCATACCCTTGTACCTCCAGTCATTGAACACAACACTTGCGCGGCCCATCAGATTTCCGAGTCCCAGATCACCGTGACGGAGCCGGAGTAAGGGCTCGCTACGCTGGCGCTGAGCATCCAGTCCACTTCGTTTTTCGGGACTTCGAAGTGCAGGACGCCGGGGGCGCTATCGACGTAAAAGCCGGGCTCGAATATTTGCGCGTTATTGGCTCCGGCCTGCAGACGCCGGTGCTTGACCGGTTGCCCGGCCAGATCGGTCAAGCCATTGGGCAGGCTGACGCTGACCTGCAACTCGACCGCTCGCCGGCCTGCGGCGTCCTCGATCACGCAATCGAGCGTCGCCCATCGCTTGCATTCGATGTACATCTTGAAACGCGATGACGCGGAAATCTGAAAGGTCTGGTCGCGAAACAGCCGCACCGGTTTGCGTCCGGCCTGTAACCAGCCCTGCCAGCCACCGGCAGGCACCAGCTCGAATTTTTCACCACCGGGCGGGATATCGATCTTGAGGGTGTGCTGCACATCAAGGCTGAAGTCCAGGGTCACCATCGGATCAGTCGGCAGCATGACGTCGCCGAAGTCGAAATCGCCCTGGGGGCCGACGGCGTAGGAGATCGAGCCGGTGTACTTACCGGAGGCCATCTTCAGCGGATCAGGTGTTTCCAGCTCGTAGGCGAAATCCAGATAGTCGTAACGCATCCACGGAACGTCATACTTCGCCTGTTTTGCACAAACGCCCGCGTAAGGCGTTCGCCAGAAAAATTCATAGAAATCGGTGTAGAAAAAACCGTTGCCTGTGAATTGGCAGGGCGCAGGTGCATAGACCCAGCTCGACCCCCACAAACGGTTGTGCGCGATTTGGTAGTCGTCGGCACCGCCCACCAGTTTCTTGACGTCATCGGTCACCACGCGGGTGCCGATGCCGGCGATGCGTATCCTGACTTTTTGCGGGTCACCGGTGCCTTCGTGAATCACGGTCAGGTCGCGCCATTCGGCCGGAACCCGGAACATCGGGCCTTGCCGGCCGGACGCATGGTTGGCCAGGATCGGCACGCGTGAATTGAACTGAATCGGCACCTGTAAACTGAAAAACCGGTTGATCTCGCACTGTTGCGGATGGCTCTGGCAGTAGCCGCTGGGCGGTGTGGTGTTGGTGAATTTGTTCAAGTGCGGATGCGCCGAATCCGGCTTGAACAATGCCGTGATCGTCGCGACCTGGCCCACGACCGGACTGGCAAAAGCCCAAAGCAGCACCCCCTTCATCAGCAACAGGCTGGGGCGTGAAACCAAACAATGGAAAAGAGTCATGCTCAGCCCGCCGTCGCTACGTTGTGGGTCGCGTCCGCCAGGGTGTCCGGCGAACAGCGCAGATCACCGATCATCAGCTCGTTGTTTTCACGGCGGTGCTGGTCGATGTCGACGCGGAACTGGCACAGCAACTGGTCGGCATGCCGTACTTCCAGGGTCGGCGAGGCGGCTTTCATTTCCATCGAGAAAAAACCATCGACTTCACTGATCCCGCGGCTGGCGTGGTTGATCACGTGATGGCCCTTGAGCGGACGTCCCTGCGGGTCAAGCAAGCGGCCGAGCACGGTCAGGGTTTTCATCACCCGCACGGTGCGGTACTCCACCCCGCCCTTGTTCAGGTGATAGCGGGCGCGCGCCGGTTCGATGCTCGCCGCCGGCACGTGATTGCCTTCGAAGTCGAAGCTCACCGAACTGTTTTTGTAGGCGGTCAACGGAATGAAATTGCGTCCGGGACGCAGCGCGGCGCTGCCACCGCTGAGGTCGTCGGCGCGCAAGGCGATGCCTTCGATATCCGACTCGACATCGACGATCATCCCGGCACCACGGCCCTGATGCTGGCTGGTCAATGCCAGGCGCTGACCACCGACCACCAGCGTGCTGTCGAGGTTCAGGCCACCGGTGAACTTGTCGTTGAACGACGAGCGCTGAACAAAACCGTCGCCATTGATCGCGTCGGTACGAAAGGTCGCCAGGCTCGACAGACCGACGCCATAAGTGTCGGTGAGCGCCGTCACTGACACGCTCTGCAAGACGTGGTCCTGCAGGTTTTTGCGGTAGCCGATCGAACCATTGTTGTCGCGGCTGCCGTCGCGGGCGGTACGGCTGCCGATGCTGGCGGAGACCTGCTGACCGGGACCGCCGAGCGCCATGTTGAGGCTCAGGTCGACCCCGCGATTGCGCGCATCGCCACTGCTGTAACTGCCCGGGCGGTCAAACAGCGACAACCGCCAGTTGGAGTCGCTGCCGAACAGTTCGGTGCGTTGCGTCCAGCCCAGGTCGACGCCGACACCCTCGACATTGCCCTCACTGTGGGACACCCGCGCACTGAGCGAACTCTTGCGGCTGATCCGGTGATTGAGCGCCAGCGACGAATTGCTGGTCTCACCGGTGAATACATTGCGCTGACGCACACGCGTGCCATCGGGCAGCGTGTCGTACAGGTTGGTGGTGTCGAGCCAGCTGCGATTGTGGCTGACCACCAGGCTGCCGGCGCCGTAGTTGTACAAGCCCTGCAGATCGGCGCCGGTGCCGTGATCGCGGGTCTGGTAGAGATTGGCGTAAAGGCTGACGTTGTTGCCCAGCGTCCAATCGATGGAGCTGCCGTATTGCAACGTGTCCTGAACCTGGCGTGCCGACAGACCGAGGATCACGCGCGGGTGCAGCAGGTAGTTGATCGAGGCGCCCGCCGTCGCGCCGCCGTTGCTTTGCTGCTCCCAGTTGCTCAGCAGTTTGCTTTCCTGCCCGGCAAACAGGTTGTAACGCCAGCGCTCATCATGGTTGCGCCAGTTATTGGGCTTGTAGATCAGTTCCTGGGTGGTCGACGTGATCTGGCCGTCTTCGATCAGCCGCACTTCCACCTCGTAAATACCGCCGGGCAGCGACCGGGTGTCGAGCGTCTGCAGGCCGGCGGGCACCGCTTGCGTATTGATCAGCAGGCCATCGCGGTAGATCTCGACCGAACCCTGGCGGTTGGCGGTGACGTACACCGGGTAAACGCTGGGTGTCGGGTTGTCGATGGCCAGACTGTCGGAACTGCCCACCATCACGCCCACGGCGGTGTCGGGGCTGCTGCCGAACGCGCGCGGTTGCCGCGTCAGGCCTTCGGAATTGGGGGTGAAATAGCCCAGGCGGAAAAAACTGCCTTGCAGCTCGCGCTGGGTATAGAGCTCATGCACGGCGTGATAAGTCTTGTCGTCAGGCCCGCCGAGCCGAGCCACTTGCATGTTGAAGCTCTGGCTCCAGTTGCCCAGGCTGGCACTGGCCTCAAGACCGAAACGACCGCCCAGATCTTGCGCCTGACCACCGTTGAGGTTGAGTTGATTACGCACCATCAGGCCGCTGCTGCCGCCGTCGGGCTGGTCGTAATAACGCTTGGCTTCACTGTCGCGCTCGGCATTGGCAGTGACGATCGACAGCAACGAGTTTTCCAGGTTGTAGTGCACCGCGAGCATCTGCTCCGGGCATTGCCCGCTACAACTGCCCAGCGCTACACCGGGCTTGAGGACGTCGGCCCAGGTCTCGCGTTCGCTGGCACTGAAGCGGCTGTCGCTGGTGTCGGTGAATTCGAGCAAGGTCACCCGGTCATCGCGCGACAAGACCACCATGGCTTCGCCCAGTGGTTGTTGATCAAGTTCCACCCGCACCGCCAACGGCACATCGAAGAAGTGTTCTTCGAACTCCGCCGGCAAACCTTTGGCCTGGGCCAATAAACTTCGCGGCGTATTATCAACGGACGTGGGCGCCGCAAATGCACTGCTACATAACAGCAGCGCAAGCGCTGTCGCGATGGGCGTCATCGGGAACATGGAAAGTACTCTTTTTTCAATAATTCGAAGCTCGGCCGACAAACCGCAAAGTTTGCCGACCGATGACGCGACTTTTAACAGTCAGCGTTTTTTCGTCGCAGTCATACTTAGACGGAAGGTTCGACCACCAGCATGACGACACCGGTAAAGTCACCGGCTTCGGGCTTGCCGGTCAGGCCTTTGGCCGAGATCTTGAACGGCGCGCGGTAACGGGTGTTGGACTCTTCTTTACCGACGACTTCCTGCGAAGTGGTGGTGAGTTCCTTGCCATTGAGCTCGACCTTCAGGTCGATCGTGCTGGCGCCAGCGATCAACTTGGGCACGCCTTCCAGACGGGCGTGAACCTTGCCTGCGGTGTGCAGCACGTCAAAGTGGCCGTTGATCTGGCGCATGGCGTTGGTGCCTGGATCGAAGCTCATGTCCTGATCCTTGTTGACCAGGTCCGGATCGACTGGCACTGCATAGAAATCATCGGCTGGCACATGCGCAACGATATTGATGGAGTGCCTGGCTTCAGTGGCCGCGAACGCCATCGAGGAGCCCAGAGCCAGAACAGCCAGCGGAGCAGCAAATGCGATTTTCTTGAACATCTTTCAGTACCTGTTTTTTAAATAAGAAGGCTAAGTATTAAAAGTTTCGCCAAAGCAAAACGTCATCAAGCGTTTTGTTCCAGCGAACGTTTTAATGCCGAAAGATGATCAAGCAAATGCTCTTCAAAGTAAGCCGGAAACTTCCCACAGGGGTGTAGCCTGGAGGTCATTACATTAGAGTGAAAAAACCGCGATATTTAAAGAAACCCCTGACTGACTGTAAGAGCCAGACTACAACGCGCCATATAAATGACCGAGCAGGCCACAACTAACAGAGAAACTTCCGTCAGACATGGACCACACTTCCCGTAAATAAGAAGTGAATCGTTAGTTTAGAGAGTTAGCACTAATCTGCGCGTTTGCCGGTGCATTGAAAAGCCCCATTTCCGGGTCAATGCGTGTCATTCGTCGATTCGCTGTCGAGGCAGACGCCACTCGACCATCCGTCAGAAGCTCTTGCTCAATCCTTAAGATATATCTTAAGTTGTATCTAAAGACGACAGAGAGAAGGAACCATGAGAGACCATCATCCGCCCCACCCTCATCATCACCCCGCCCACGGCGACGGCCTCGAGCGCCGTCCCGGTCGCGAACGCGGCGGTCGCGGGCCACGAGTGTTCGCCCCCGGCGACCTGAAATTGCTGCTGTTGGCGCTGATCGCCGAACAGCCGTGCCACGGCTACGACCTGATCCGCCAGATCGAAGGCATGTTCGATGGCGCCTACAGTCCCAGCCCCGGCGTGATCTACCCGACCCTGACCTTTCTGGAAGAAAGCGATTTGATCAGCGGCGATGCCGACGGCGGCAAAAAACGCTACAGCGTGACCGACGCCGGTCGTTTGTCTTTAAGCGAGCAGGCCGTTGCACTGGACGGCGTGCGCATGCGCATCGACGTCAGCAAGCGCTCGTTGCGCGGCCATGATCGGCCGCCGGAAATCCACGAAGCGGTGCACAACCTGCGCCATGCGTTGCAACTGCACCACGGGCGCTGGAGCGCCGAAGAAATCCTGCGCGTGCGTGACCTGCTCAACGACACCGCCAAAGCCATTGTCGACGGCCCCGCCGTTCAATCTGCCCCGGAGAAAGCCGAATGACTGCAGTCGATACCCAAACCATTCACCGCGTGATGCACGAAATCAAACGCCGCAAGCTTGAGGTGTTGCGCGTGGTCGACCTGACCCCGCGAATGCGTCGCATCACCCTCGGCGGACCGGAGCTGGCCGGGTTCATCAGCCTGGGCACGGACGATCACGTCAAGTTGCTGTTCCCGCAGAACGCCGAGCAAAGCGCCGCGCTGGAGACCCTGGTGCTCGGCGCCGGCAAAAGCGCCGGGCCGATGCCCGAGATGCGCGACTACACCCCGCGCCGTTACGATCTGGACACACTCGAGCTGGACATCGACTTCGTCCTCCACGGCGACGGCCCTGCCTCGACCTGGGCGGAACAGGCCAGACCCGGGCAGTTTCTGCACATCGGCGGGCCGCGCGGCTCGATGATCGTGCCGGACATCTTCGACAGCTACCTTTTGATCGGCGACGAAACCGCACTCCCCGCCATCGCCCGCCGACTCGAAGGCCTCGCGGCCAATCGCAAGGCGCTGGTGGTGATCGAAGTGGAAAACGGCGCCGAGCAACAGGTGCTGGAGAGTGCGGCGCAGGTCAATGTGATCTGGGTGCTGCGCGAGGGCGGCAAGGACAACCTGCTGACCACCGTCAAACAGCTGCAGGTGCCCAAGGGCAACCTGTATGCGTGGGTGGCGACCGAGACCAAGGTTTCGCGGCAGATCCGCCGGGTGCTGATTGATGAGCATGGGCTGGATGAGCAGCTCATCAAAGCCGTCGGCTACTGGCGGGCCGAGGGTACTCCTGAAGAGGAATGATTTTTTGGGTATCACATCTCCATTTGAGGTGTGAACTCAATTGTGGCGAGGGGATTTATCCCCGATGGGCTGCGCAGCGGCCCCAGAACCTGCACCACGGTGAGCCAGGTAATCCGCGGAGGCAGGTTTCAGGGCCGCTCCGCGCCCCATCGGGGATAAATCCCCTCGCCACAGGTTTTACATGAATTCAGAACAGCGATCCGCGCCAGCGGTCGAGGCCGATCAGCGCCAGCCCAATCAGCACAAACCCCAGCAATATCCCCCCGGCATTGATGAATACCTGTGCATAACCCAGTGTCGCCACATCAATGAACGGGTACGCATACGCGCCCAGCAGATGCCCGCGCAGCAAGGCGTAGATGAAATACACCAGCGGGTAAATCAGCCACAGCGGCAAGTGCCACAGGCGCAACGTTCCTTTGGGCACGCAGCACCACCAGTAGCCGAGAAACAACAGCGGCATGACATCGTGCAGCAATTCGTCAGCGATAAACTGCCAGCCCTGCGGGTGCCACAAGTGCCGCAGCAAAAGGCTGTAGGCCAGACCGACCACCGCGATGCTGACGGCAATCCCGCTGCTGACCCACGGCTGCAGAAACCAGCGCTGCGCAGCGGATTCGCGGCGGGTGACTGCGCAGGTCAGCACGGTCGCGACCAGGGTGTTGGTCAATACCGTGAAGTAACTGAAGAAACTCACCAGCCCACCCAGCAGGCTGGCGTCGACACTCAGCCGCGCGAGGAAAATCAGGTACAACTGAATGCTCAACCCGGCCCAGCCGAGGCTGGCGATTACCGTGAGCAGGCGTCGTCGCGCAACGGCGTCCATCTCAAAGCGGTCGCTTGGTGCGCATCAGTTTCACGTACAAGCGCTCGACCTTTTCCCGCGCCCACGGGGTTTTACGCAGGAAAGTCAGGCTCGACTTGATGCTCGGATCGCTCTTGAAGCAGCGGTTATCGATGCGCTCGGCCAACCCCGACCACTCGTAATGCGCCACCAGCGCATTGAGGATCTGTTCGAGGGTT
>Ga0157373_10001909_pt1 | contig 15810 bp, 13 predicted proteins | sample C65metaG_FD_113460 | JGI IMG/M metagenome (GOLD analysis project Ga0157373, IMG submission 113460) | Corn rhizosphere microbial communities from Kellogg Biological Station, Michigan, USA - C6-5 metaG | ecosystem: Host-associated > Plants > Roots > Rhizosphere > Soil | place: USA: Michigan... | reverse complement strand
GTCCCCGCCCGCGACGTCAAAACCGCCGACACCGTAGGCGCCGGCGACACCTTCCAAGCCGCGCTGATCACCTTCCTCACCGAACGCGAGCTCGACACCCCGCAGAGTCTACCGACGCTGAGTCGTGAAACGCTGACCGAGATGCTGAACTTCGCAGTGGCTGCGGCGGCCGTGACCTGCACCCGCGTGGGCCCGGATTTGCCGTATCGGGATCAGGTGGTTTGAGGCGCCGCTGGGGCGCCAGTGGCAAGCCCTGAATACAAAGTCAGGGAGGCATACCAAGAAGCCCGGCACATCGCCGGGCTTTCAGAATCAAGCTTGCCAGCAGACAGGCCTTGATGCGTTGAGCAGCTCGTTAAACGTGGAGGGGACGGTTCCGCGTCTCAATATCGCTTTGAAAACCGCATAGACGTCCGTTTTTGCCCCATCCTTTCGCAAGCTCGCTTCATCGTTCAGCCACGCATAGACAATGCGGCCGGGGGTGTCGTTTCTGAATTGAAAGAAGAGCCGGTAGCGGTTGGGCAGTCCCGACTTGGCTCTGCGCCAATGTCGACAATTCTTGCCCAGCGTGTTGCCCTGAAGATATTCGGGCGCTGCAGGATTCGCTGGAATCCGCTCTCTGACGGACCTGTCGACCCTCTCGAAAAGCTTGTAGTGCGGATGCTGGTGGAAGCCTTCCGGACATTCCGGGTGCGGTGACGGCAGGCGATACGTTCGAGGACGCTTATAACGCCGCTATCGAAGTTGCCCACATCATGCTCGAAGAGTTCGTGACCAGCGGGCAATCGGTGCCTATGCCGACGTCTGCCAGGAATCATCACGACCATCCCGACTTCGCAGGGATGGGCTGGGGGATGCTGGAAATCGACATCGCGCCGTATCTGGGCAAGACGGAAAAGGTCAATGTCACCCTCCCCGGTTTTGTCATTCAGCGCATTGATCGCTACGTGCGGGACCACAACATCAAGAGCCGGTCATCTTTCCTGGCCGATGCGGCGCTGGAAAAATTGACGCGCCTTTAAGCGTCAGCGAAAAGATCCCGCCATAAAAAAGGGGCAGCCGGTCAACACCGCTGCCCCTTTCTCATCACGCGCCCGCAAAACGCTGCAAGCCCGAACCTTAAGCCATTTCCGCCTTCGCCATGGCGATCCTGGTTTTGACTTCTTGCTCGGCGACTTGCTGCTCGGACTTCTGCTTCTGCAAATCGGCCACTTTCTTGTCCACGGCCGCCTGCTGTTCAGGCGTCATGTTGTCGTACTCTTCCTTCGAAACGCCGGTCAGTTGCTGACGCACCTTCTCGGCATCGCTCTGGTTCATGTACGCCAGGAACTGGTCCTTGGCCGATGTGGTGACCGACGCACTGGAGTCGGCGCCATCAACGGCAGCGAGCTGGTCATTGACGGTTTTGGTCACGCTGTCCGACGCGGCGACCTGTTTGTCGGTGCTGGAGGAGAACGCAGCAGCGGCGGCTGCCTTGTCATCATCCGATACCGACGAGGTGGTGTTGGCCATGGCCGCTTTGAGGTTCACCATCATTTTGGCGAAAGACTCATTGTAGCCTTGGTCAGCGCTGCTGCCGGTCGAGCTGTCGGTGCTGCCCGAGATTGCCGCGACAGGCGCAGAAGAGCCCGCCATTGCTGCAGTGGTGTACGCATCCTTGTCCGCTGTGTCGTAGTGCGTGTGAGCCACGGCTTTGGACACAAAGTGCTGGATGGCACTGTTACCAATGATCATCTTTCACCTCCTTATCAGGTTATCGATGCATCGGTGAACAGAGCAAAAGCGGTGCCACAAGTTGTTACATCCTCTGTAAGCCCCGTCCTACAAGGGCTCCGCCCAGCGACCAGGCCTTACAGGAAGCGGCAAGACCAGCCCGGCCTTGCCGACAGCGGCAGGCACTCGCCGCCTGAAAGCGCTCAGCCCCGTCATTTGAGAAACGCTTTCACCGCCTCATCGACCTTGCCCATTTCGCACACCGGCGCCATGTGCCCGCAGTCGTTATTGAGCAACAGCAGTTTCGCGCCCTTGGCTTTCGCCAGTGCCTTTGAGGGTTCGGGGTCGACCAGCCGGTCCTGTTCGGAGGCTATGATCAGCATGCGCGCCTTGATCTTCTTCGCCAGCGTCGGCATGTCGCCGTCACGCACCAGGTCGAAGGTGGTCATTGCCTGCAATTGCCGGTACCAGTCCACGGCATTGAAACTCTGGCTCGTCTGGGTGCCGTGCAAACGATCCTCGGTGGCACGTTTGCCGGCCACGGTTTTCGCGGCCTGATGCTCAGGGGTCCACAGGGATTCGGTGTGCAGCGCTGTGAGGTTTTTGAAGACCGTGCCCGGCAGGTAATTGCCGCCGTTCCAGCCTGGGGTGCGCTCGATGGCGTTCATCTCCGCCTTCCACACCTCAAGGTCGCGGGCCGTGGCTTGCGGTGTGCCGACGATGGTGACGATGTGGCTCGCGTAGTCGGGGTACATGACCGCCCATTGCAGGGCCTGCATGCCGCCCATGGAAATGCCGACGATGGCATAGGCATGATCGATCCCCAGGGTCAGCGCCAGCAGCCGATGCTGCGCCTTGACCATGTCACGAATGCCGAACTCGGGGAATTTCAGGCGCGGATGGGTCTTGCTGTTGGAGGGCGAACAGGACACGCCATTGCCGACGGCATCCAGCGAAATGACATACCAGCGATCGGTATCGAGCAGCTTGCCGGGACCGATCAGATCGGCCTGATCGGCAGTGCGTCCGGTCAGCCAGGTGGGCACCAGGATCACATTGCCCTGATCCGCCGCCAGGGTGCCGTAGGTTCGGTAGCCAAGCGAGCATTGCTTGATCTTACCGCCCACCATGTTCAGTGAGCCAATGCTGGCCAGTTGTTGTTCGGCGGCCATGGCCACGCACACACTCATCATCGCCAGCAGCGCGCACAGCGTCTGGCCCGCACATCGATACAGGTTCATGGTCTTCCCCCAGAAGATCAGATTTCAATTCTGCGGCCGAGGAAAACCATGTACATCACGGAACATGCCGTCGCGCTGCAATGCTGAGCGTAGCCGGTTGCATGAGCGGCATTGAATGAGGGGATGAAATGCTTGTTGCAGGGGGTGATGACCTGTGGGAGCGAATTCATTCGCGAGACGTCATACAGCCGACAGAGATACGTCGGATGTACCGGCCAATCGCGAATGAATTCGCTCCCACAGATGAAGCGGTGTACCAGCCAGCACAACCGTTTATTGCGGGGGATCTTGCTCCTGCAGACGCAAACCCCAGTCACGTAACGAGGCGACCACTGGCCCGACTTCACGACCCTTGGCGGTCAGCAGGTATTCCAGGCGCGGCGGATGCTGTTCGTACAGGCGTCGTTCGATCAGGCCATTGGCTTCCAGCGCCTTGAGCCGGGTCGACAGCGTGCTTGGCGCGCAGCCTTTCAGGGAATCCTGCAGGTCCTGAAAGCGGCGGGTCGGATTGCGCAGCAAATCGCGCAGGATAAGGATTACCCAGCGCTCGCCAATCACCTCGAGCGCCGTGATCACGGGGCAGAAGGCGTAGGCGGGAAAGGGGTCTGGTCGTTCGGGTGTGGAGTCTGACATGGGCGCGAGTCTAGCAAGGGGCTACAGGACTGGAAAGCGGGCTGAAGCGCCTCCGGTCCTGCGCCTTTTCACTTCCTCACGGCGCCAGATGCCACGCCTGGGGGCTTTCGAAAAACGCCTGAGCGTTGCTCTCCAGGGTTTGCAGGTGATAGCCGCCTTCCTGCACGATCACGCACGGCAGGCCCAGGCTGCGAGTACGTTCGCCCAGCCGGGCAAAACCTTCGCGGGTTACAGCGACCTTGCTCTGCGGATCCAGCTCATAGATGTCGAAGCCCAACGACAGCACCAAGGCGTCGGCCTGGAAATCTTTCACGGCCGCCAGCGACTGCTCGAGTTTTTCCATGAACAGGTCCTCACTGGCGCCATGGGGCATCGGCAGGTTGAGGTTGAAGCCCTCCCCTTCGCCTTCGCCCCGCTCATCGTCGAACCCGGCGACACCGGGGTAGAAGTTGGTCGGATTGCCGTGGATCGACACATAAAGCACGTCGTTGCGCGCGTAGAAGATTTCCTGAATGCCCTGGCCGTGGTGCATGTCGGTGTCGAGCACGGCCACGCGCTGGAAGCGCTCGCGCAGCACTTGTGCGGCGACGGCGGCGTTGTTCACGTAGCAGAAGCCACCGGCGGCTTCGGCGCGGGCATGATGCCCCGGCGGCCTGCACAGCGCGTAGGCCGCTGGTTCGCCATCGACGATGGCCTTGGCCGCCGCCACGGCGCTTTGCGCCGACCAGTACGCCGAACGCCAGGTCAGCTCGCCCACCGGGCAACTGCCATCGGCCAGGTAACGTCCGGCCTGAGCGAGAATCCCGCGCAAGGCGTTGGGCTCGCGAACGAAGATGTTCGACATAACCTCATCGCCCCAGTCTTCCGGGACTTCCTTCCAGCGCAACCAGGCCTCCTCGAGAAACGCCAGGTATGGCGCGCCGTGCACCGCCAGCAGCGGGTCAAGACCGAAATCCGCGGGTTGCTGGATCTCGAAACCCAGTGCCTTGGCGGCCTTCAGCAGATTCTGCGCGCGCTCGGGGACTTCCTGCGGCGTGCGCATCTGGCCCCGGGAGTAGTAGCTGCGTGGATGGTGCAAGAGTTGCTCGGGGTGAAAAAAGCTGCGCATCACAGGTCTCCTTGATCGACACGTCCGGCGCGGGCCAGCACGGCGTTCAGCAGTACATCGGTGCCCTGACGAACGTCGTCGGGCAAGGCGTCTTCGGCTTCGTTATGGCTCAGGCCGCCGACGCAGGGAATGAAGATCATCGCGGTCGGGCAGAAGCGCGCGAGGTGAATCGCATCGTGCCCGGCGCCACTGACGATACGTTGCTGGGCGTAACCCAGGGCATCCACCGCCTGCTGCACGGCCGCCACGCATTCGGCATCGAACGGCGTCGCGGGGCTGATCCAGTGCGGCTCGACGCTGACCGTCAGGCCTCGCTGGGCGGCGATGTCCTGCAAACGCAGACGCACTTGCTGCTCCATCGCCGCGATGGCTTCATCGCGATGGTGGCGCAGGTCGATCGTAAAATTCACCAGGCCCGGAATAGTGTTGCGCGACGACTTCGCGATGCTCAGCTCGCCCACGGTGGTCAGGCCTTGTGGGGCGAAATCGCTGGCCAGCCCTTCGAGCGCTTGAATCATCTGCGCGGCGCCGTACAGGGCGTCCTTGCGCAGTTTCATCGGCGTGGTGCCAGCGTGAGCGGCGGTGCCGTCGACGCGCACGTCGAGCCAGCGGATCGCCTGCCCGCCCGTGACCACGCCGATGCTCTTGCCGTTGTCTTCCAGAATCGGGCCCTGCTCGATGTGCGCCTCGAAGTAGCCATCCACTGCGCCACCCAACGGACGCTCGCCGTTGTAGCCGGTGCTGGCCAACGCCTGAGCCACGCTAATGCCGTCGGCATCCTTGGCCGCAAGGCCTTTTTCCAGCGAGAGGCTGCCGGTGAACACTGCCGAACCGAGCATGGCCGGGGTGAAACGCGCGCCCTCCTCGTTGGTCCAGACTGCGACTTCCAGCGGTTTGCGGGTCTGGATATTCAGGTCGTTGAGGCGGCGGATCACCTCAAGCCCTGCCAGCACGCCGTACACACCATCGAAACGGCCGCCCTCGGGTTGCGTGTCCAGATGGCTGCCCATCATCACCGGGGCAGCGTCAGGGTCGGTGCCCGGACGCCGCGCGAACAGGTTGCCGATGCGGTCGACGCTCAGGCTCAGACCCGCTTCCCGGCACCAGTGAGCGAACAGCTCGCGGCCGGCCTTGTCTTCGTCGCTCAGAGCCAAGCGGCAACTGCCGCCGCGGGCCGTGGCGCCGATTTCGGCCATGGCCATGAGGCTGGTCCACAGGCGCTCGCCATTGATTTTCAACATGTCAAAACTCCTTGAATCGTAGAGCGGATCACGCCATTTCCAGGCGATGGGCCGTGGCATGACGGCGCGACAGGGCCAGCACGCAGATCAGCGACAGCGCCGCGATCAGGCTGTAGAACACTGCCATCGGCCACCACTGGCCGGGGTATTGATGGGCCAGCCAGGTGCCGATCAGCGGCGTCAGGCCACCGGCGATCGCTCCGCAGACCTGATACGCCAGGGAGATCGCGGTGTAGCGCACGCGGGTTTCAAACATGCCGCTGACGTAACCGGCGATCACCGCGTAGAACGACGCCATGCACACCACTGCCAGCGCGATACCGGCAACGATCAGCGGCGCCTGAGCGGTGCTGACCAGCACGAACATCGGGTACGGCGAGGCCATGGCCAGCACGGTCATGATGCAGAGAAAGCGCGTCGCGCCGATCTTCTCGGCCATCCAGGCGGCCACCGGCTGAATGCAGAACTGAATGATCGCGACGAAGAACAGGCATTCGAGGATCAGCGAACGCGGCAGGCTCAGCTGTTGGGTGCTGTAGGCGATCATGAAGGTGTTGGTGAAATACACCCCGGCGATGCCCAGGGTGTTGGCGCCGATGCACAGCAACAGCGGGCGCCAGGAGGTTTTCAGCACCTCCAGTACCGGCGCCTGCTCCTTGCGCACGGCCTTGTCTCGTTGTTCTTTTTCGGCGAGAAATTCCGGCGATTCGCTCACCCCCAGGCGAATCACCAACCCCACCACCAGCAGCAACGCACTGGCCAGAAACGGCAGGCGCCAGCCCCAGCTCATCAGGTCGGCTTCGGGGAGACGCGTCACAGCGCTGAACGCCAGCAGCGACAGAATCAAGCCTGCCGGGCTGCCCAGTTGGGCGAACGAGGCGAAGAAATTGCGGCGGCCCTTGGGCGCATGTTCGCCCGCCATCAGCACTGCACCACCCCACTCGCCGCCGACCGCAATGCCCTGCACCACGCGCAGCAGGATCAGCAGCACCGGCGCGGCAATGCCGATCTGCGCATAGGTCGGCAGCAGGCCGATGCAGACGGTAACCACGCCCATCATCACCAGGGTGATAACCAGCGATTTCTTGCGGCCGATCCGGTCGCCGATGTGGCCGAACACCACGCCACCCAGCGGCCGGGCGAAGAAGCCCACGGCAAACGTGCCAAAGGCGGCCATGGTGCTGAACAGTTTGTCGTCGGAGGGAAAGAACAGCTGGCCGAACACCAGCGCCGCTGCCGTGGCGTAGATGTAAAAGTCGTACCACTCGATCATGGTGCCGATAAAGGCGGCGGCCGCAGCACGGCGTGGCTGGGGCGAAGCGGAAGGCTTCATGGGTCAGGCTCCTTTGGGTTTGTTTTTTTGGCAGGAGAAAAGCAGTCGCGGTTGCGCTCTGATGGCGCTTTGGATGAAGTGATTTTTCGCGGCGGGCCTATGATTAGTCAATTTTCTATTTATTATTCAAACTATAAATCCAGCTTATGATCGAGACTCACCCGTGTCCGAACCTCGCCGCGACGTTCACCCCCTGCTCAACGACCGCCTGGACTGGAACCTGCTGCGCACCTTTCGCGTGATCGGCCAGGAGCTGAGCATCAGCCGCGCCGCCGCGCGCCTGCACCTGACGCAACCGGCCATCAGCCAGGCCCTCAAGCGGCTCGAAGAACAATTGGGGTGTCAGCTCATCGCCCGCCGAGGGCCTCGTTTCGCGTTGACCGAAGCCGGTGAGCAGATCTTTGCCATCGCCGGTGAGATGTACGGGCAGGTGTCGCAGCTGAGCAGCGCCCTGCAGCAGCCGGGGGATGAGGTGATCGGCAAGGTGCGCCTGCTGATGATCAGCCGCATCGTCTCGGAGCGCTTCGACCGCTTTCTCGCTGATTTTCATCGCGACCACCCACGGGTGGATCTGGAAATCGACGTGATGCGCAGCTCGGACATCGTTGCCGCGCTTCTGGAAAAAACCGCGTCTCTGGGCCTGAGCCTGAATCGCCGCCCTCAGCCCAGGCTTGAGCAACGGCTGTTTCTGCGCCAGCGCTATGCGTTCTATTGCGGCTGCAATCACGCGCTGTTCGGGCGGGAGAGCTTGAGCGAAAGCGATCTGCAATCGGAGAACTTCGTCAGTTTCACCAGCGACCAGATCGGCGGGATGCTCTCGCCGCTGACCATTTTTCGCGACCAGCAGGGGTTCAGCGGGCGGATCGTCGCCTCATCGCCGAGCCTGGAAGAGGTGCGCAGGCTGGTGATCGCCGGATACGGTCTGGGCTGCCTGCCTGAACATGTGGTCGCGGAGGATGAACAGAAGGGGCTGCTGTGGCGATTGCCGCCCCATGAAGGGGTGGCCGATGTGGACATTCACCTGCTGTGGAACCGGGAGCAGAAGATGAGCCGCGCCGAGACCGTGTTTATCGAGCGGCTGCAACAAAGACTGTCAGAGGCGTAACGCAGATGGTTCAGCGGCGAATACCCCTGTAGCCGCACGGCTTGCCGGCGGCAGCGACTCCACTGGTGCCACCGCCGGCAAGCCGTGCTGCTACGGGTTCAGACCAACGCACTCAAATCCAGCTTGTGCTGCGGCACCGGCATCGAGAAGTAATACCCCTGCGCCTGCCCTGCCCCCATTTCCCGCAGCAATTGCAGGGTATCGGCATCCTCGACGCCTTCGGCCACCACACTCAACCCCAAGGATTCCGCCATGCGCACAATGGCGCGGACGATGGCGCGGCTGCGCGAGCTGGTGGTCAGTTCGAGGGTGAAGGACTTGTCGATCTTCAAACCGCTGAAGTGGTACTGGTGTACATAGCTGAGCGAGGAAAACCCGGCGCCGAAGTCATCGAGCACGGTAGACACGCCGTTGTCCGCCAAATCTTTCATGGCCTGACGGGCCAGTTCCGGTTCGGCCACCAGCGCCCCTTCGGTGAGCTCCAGGCAGATGCGAGAAGGCGCCACGCCGTGCTGGGCGAGCAGGCCCAGGACTTCGCTGGCGAACTCAGGGCGGCTGATGCTGTAGCTCGAACAATTCACGTGCACAGTCGGCCAGTGGGCGTGGCTCGGTTGCGCGAGCATCGCCACCACCTGCTGCAACATGTAGAAATCCAGTCGGCCAATCAGGCGCAGGCCTTCCAGCGCGGGTAAGAAATGCCCCGGCGCGATCACCCGACCGTCTGCCTGACGCCAGCGAATCAGCGCTTCGAGGGCGAGAATCTTGCCGGTGGCGACATCGATGATCGGCTGGAAATACGGCAGCAACTCGTCGGTGCGTTTGAGCGCGTTACGCAACGCACCCTCCTGCTCCATCTGGTCGGAGACCTCGCGGCGCACTTCCTGGTTGAACACCGCGTAGCTGTCACGTCCGGCGTTCTTGACCCGATACATCGCGGTGTCAGCGTCTCGCAAAAGATCCGCCGGCTCTTTGTGAAATTGCAGATCCGCCGCCACCACGCCGATGCTGCACGAGGAAAACACCGCATGGCCGTCGATGTAGAACGGCACATCGAAGGCCAGCAGAATGCGCTCGGCGATGGCCACGGTGACATCCGGCGGCGCCGCATAGGCCAGAACCGCGAACTCATCGCCCCCCAGCCGCGCCAGCAGGTCGCTTTCGCGCATGCAGCTGCGCAAACGGTCCGCCGCCTGAATCAGCAGCAGGTCCCCGGAGTGGTGACCCAGGCTGTCGTTGACCATCTTGAAACGGTCAAGGTCGATGAACATCACTACCAGTTCGCGGCCGTTATCGCAGAAATCCTCCCAGGCGACGTGCAGGCGCTGTTGCAGATGGCTGCGATTGGGCAGCCCTGTCAGCGAGTCGTGGGCGTTTTCGTGCTGCAGCTTGGCGTTGGCGTAGTCCAGCTCGCGGGTACGGTCCTGAACCCGGGCTTCAAGGCGCAGGTTGGCGGTATGAATGGCCTCGGCAGCGCTACGCCGGGAGAGCGCGGTGTCGATGTGCCGCGAAACGAAGGTCAGCAGGTCCTGATCGCGCAGCGAATAGCTCACATTGGGCGAATAGCTCTGCACCGCCAACACGCCGCGCACGGTGTCGCCGTCAAACAGCGGCACGCCCAGCCACGAGCAGGAGCGGTTGATTTCGTTCTGGATGGTGATTTCGCGACTGCCCTCCAGGCGCCGCGCTTCGGCGCTGTCGATCAGGCACGCGCGACGTTGGCGAATCACGTATTCGGTAAAGCCGCGCTCTCCGCGACGCGGGTCGGGGCGGCGGGTCAGGCGCTCGTCGACGTAATACGGGAAGGTCACTTCGTCCGTGGCGTCGTCGTACAGCGCGATGTAGAAGTTCAGCGCAAACAGCAGCTCGCCGACGATGCCGTGCAAGCTCTTGAACAGGTCGACCATGTCGCCGGGCTGGCTGGACAATTCGGTGATCTGAAACAGCGCGCTCTGCAAATGCTCGGCCCGCTCGCGGTCGGCGACTTCGTTGCGCAGGGCGTCGTTCAAGCGCGACAGCTCAAGGGTGCGGCGCACCACTGTTTCTTCCAGGTGCGCGCGGTGCAGAATGCGGTCCAGCGCCATGGCCACGTGACGCGCGACCACCAGAAACAGCTCCTGATCCTCGACGCTGTAGACCCTTGAAGTGTCATAGACCTGCATCGCCAGCATGCCGAACACGTCGTCTGATGCGTTTTTCAGCGGCGCGCCCATCCAGAACTCCGGACGATGCCCCACACAATGAAAGCGCTCCATGGCCTGGGCGCGCTCGATACCGGCGGCGTCGACGAACAGCGGCTGCTCGGTGGTCAGCACGTACCCGGTCATCGACAGGCGTTCGGGGTCGAGAAACTCCTGGGTTTCGGCCTCCAGGGCGTCAACGTCGGTGATGTCGATGTAATACGGGTAGGTGATCTTGCCGCTGTGGCTTTCGTACAGCGCCAGGTAGAAGTTTTCCGCGTCGATCAGCGTCGAGAGCTGTTGGTGCACGCCCTGCAGGAACGCCGAGCGGTCCCGGGTCGAACTGGCCAGATAGGTGATTTCGTACAGCACGCGCTGGGTGGCCTGGGCCCGGGCCAGCGCGTCCGTCTGCAGGCGCAGCCCAAGCTTGTTGGCCAGCGCCAGCAGAAACGGATTCCCGGATTCACGCTCCGGCGTCAGCAGCCAGCCCAGCGGGCTCTCGCCATGGCCGGTGACCCAGCGTTGCAGGCCATGATCGCGGCAGAACGCATCGAAACCCTCACGCGGAATGTGCGCAGGCCACTCGGTGGACACGCTGCCCTGCCCCAACAGGTGCAGATGCCGATTGGCGCGGTAGGCGGCCCAGCTCAACCGCGGAGCGGCCTGGCTTGCCGCTTTGAGCAATGCTTCGAGGGAGGTTTCGTCGATCATCAATGACGCGTTTTCCAAGCCTTCATCACTGAGCAAAGGTGCCTGTCCGTCGGCAACTGGCGAGCGCGGGGAAGGGTTCGACACGTGGGAATTCATAGGCGCTCCATTGCCAGCACGGGACTGGGCTATCTTCATGGGGTCGTACCGCTGGTTGCAAGCGCCATATTCGTTATTGCTGCCTATTAACGACGGAAAATCGGCATTTCGCGACATTTCACGTGACTTTTTCTTCGACTTAGGCAGTTGCCCGCTGTTTCGTTGGCAAAGCGCCCTGAAATCGAAGCGCAACGCCCTGAACAAGGTGTCGGCCAGCCAAGGCTTTACTGCAATGGCCGCACCGTTGATTTTGTTCCTGGTGTCGTGTTGGTACTGAAACGCCGAAGGGAGGCCGCTATTGGGCCTCCCTTCGTTGTCGAGAACAGGCGAGCGGCTGGCTTAAACGCCGTAACGCGCTGCCGGTTTCGCGTTGCTGAATTGCTTCGAGATTGCGCGACGCCCCTCTTCCCACTGCACCCACGCCTCTTGCTCGTGCAGGCCAGGAATGGTCACAAGCTCGCCTTGGTCCAGACCCGCCAGCGCAGCGTCGACCAGATCGGCGGCGGCCATGGTGTTGGCCCCGGTCTTCTGCGGCGCGTAACCGGCGACGTCCCAGAAATCAGTGGCAGTGGCGCCGGGCAATACGCTCTGGATGCGAACGCCCTTGTCGCCCAGGTCACGTTGCAGCGTGTGACCGAAACTCAGCACGTAGGATTTCGACGCGCTGTACACACCATTGAGCATCTCCACGGCGATGCCGACCACCGAGGAAACATTGACGATGGTGCCTGCCCCGCGCGCAACGAAGGCCGGGGCTACCGCGTAAGTCAGGCGAGTGAGCGCGGTGATGTTCAGCGCGATCATGGCCTCCATCTCGTCCACGTCATCTTTAAGGATCGAGGCGACGGAACCCACGCCGGCGTTATTGACCAGCAGCGTGATGCTGGCGTCCTCGCGCAGGACCTTCTCGACCTGTTTGAGCGATGCCTTGTCGCCCAGATCGGCCACCAGGGTCTTGATGGCGCGACCGGTTTGCGCTTTGAGTGTTGCCGCCAGCGCTTGAAGACGCTCTGCGTTGCGTGCGACCAGAATCAGGTCATAGCCGCGCTTGGCCAGACGATCCGCGTAGGCCTGGTGATTTACCCCGGATTCCAAGTGTTGGGACTCGCGGTCTCAGCGGTGTTCGAAACCGCCAACGACATGCACGGCCCGTCGTACGAACCGACGGTGCTCTCCGAGCACGGAGGCATCGTGCGCTCGTCCCTGGGTTTTGGCATGGAAACCACCTCCTTCAAAGACGGCCGATACGACACGCTGATCGTGATCGGCAACAACCAGCTCGACGAAGTGTCCCAGGGCCTGCTGGATTTTCTGCGAAGCTCGGTTGCCACTTCAAAGCGGATCACCGCCGTGTGCACCGGTGCGTTCGTGGTGGCCCAAGCGGGGCTTCTGGATGGGCGCCGAGCCACCACCCATTGGGCCCATGCGCGGGCCTTTCGCAACACGTTCCCGGACATTCGTCTGGAAGAAGACCGGATTTTCGTCATCGACGGCACAGTGTGGACATCCGCCGGCATGACCGCCGGGATCGACCTGGCGTTGGCGATTGTGGAGAAGGATCTGGGCAGCGAACTGGCCAGAAACGTCGCCAGGAAAATGGTCGTTCACCATCGCCGCTCGGGTGGCCAGTCTCAATTCTCCACGCTGCTTGAACTCGATCCGAAATCCGACCGCATTCAAAGCACGCTGATGTACGCCAAGGAAAACCTTGGCGCCGAGTTGTCGGTTGAGGAACTGGCCGAGATCGCCCACTTGAGCCCTCGCCAGTTCAGCCGCATCTTCAGGGAAGAAACCGGGCAGTCCCCCGCCAAGGCCATTGAGCACCTGCGGGTGGAGGCTGCCCGGCTGATGATGGAGGAAGGCCGCTACTCCCTGGACATCATCGCCAGAGACTGCGGTTTCGGGGACCGGGAACGCATGAGACGCTCGTTCCTGCGCGCGTTTGGCCAATCCCCTCAAGCCATCAAACGGGTCACCGAAATGCAAATGCTGGATTTCTCCAGCTAGGCCCTTGGCCCGGCTGAGTCAGGGTTTCGGCGCGTACTGCATTTCCCCGTTGCCGAACGACCAGTCCTCACGCTGCACATCGATCAGGCTGATCCAGACATCCTCCTTGCGCAGCCCTGCCTTTGTGTGGATGCCGTCTGCGATGGCCTTGTAGAACGCCTTTTTCACCTCGATGGTGCGCCCCGCATTCCACGTGACCTGGATGAAAACGATCTTCGGCGTGTAGCTCACACCCAGATACCCATCGGCGGGGTAAACCAGCTCGTCCGAGGCGTGCCGGTTGATGATCTGGAAGCGGTCGTTTGCGGGGACATTGGCGGTGGTTGTCATGGCGTCGTAAACCACTTCGCCGATGATTTTCACGGTTTCAGCGGGGGTGTCTGCTGCAACATCGATTCTGACTAGAGGCATGATGATTCCTTGTTGTTGGGCTCAGGGATGCGCTTCGGGCATGGGTGTCAGCGGATTGGTGGGGGTTGCCGGGCCAGAATATGTCAGATGACATTTATTGTCGAAAGCCTTCAAACCTTACGCGCACAGCTGATGAGCAGCGGTGCCGCGAGTATTCCCAGACCTGCCATACTCTGCGGCCCGACCTGAATGATCGAACATTGACCTTTAGCGCCGCCCGCCTGTCTCTGATTGCTGTTACCGACACCTTTTGGCTCACCATAGAGGATCGCAAGATGATCAAGACTTACAGCTACGCTGCGCAAAAACCCACGGACAAACTGGCGCCGTTCCAGATCGAACGTCGTGACCCCGGTGCCGATGACGTACAGATCGATATCCTGTTCTGCGGCGTCTGCCACTCGGACCTGCACACCGCGCGCAACGAATGGAACAACACCCTCTACCCTTCGGTGCCGGGCCACGAAATCGTCGGCAAGGTCACCGCTGTTGGCGCCAACGTGAAGAACTTCAAGGTCGGCGACCTGGCCGGGGTCGGCTGCATGGTCGACAGCTGCCAGCACTGCGCCTCCTGCGCCGAGGGCGAGGAGCAATACTGCGAGAGCGGCTTTACCGGCACCTACAACGGGCCGGTCTTTGGCGGCGAAAACACCTATGGTGGCTACTCCGACAAGATCGTCGTCAAAGAGAAATTCGTGCTGAAAATCTCCCACAGCGACAACCTCGCCGCGGTTGCGCCGCTGCTCTGCGCGGGTATCACTACTTACTCGCCGCTGCACCACTGGAAGGTCGGTCCCGGCAAGAAAGTCGGTGTCGTGGGCCTCGGTGGCCTGGGCCACATGGCCGTGAAGATCGCCCACGCCATGGGCGCCCATGTGGTGCTGTTCACCACTTCGCCGAACAAGCGTGAAGATGGCCTGCGCCTGGGCGCCGATGAGGTCGTGGTGTCGAAAGACCCCAAGGAAATGGCCACCCAGACCAACAAGCTGGACTTCATCCTCAACACCGTAGCCGCCCCCCACGATCTGGACGCCTTCCTCAACCTGCTCAAACGCGACGGCACCATGACCCTGGTCGGCGCACCGGACAGCCCGCACCCTTCGCCGTCGGTGTTCAACCTGATTTTCAAACGCCGCAGCCTGGCGGGCTCGTTGATCGGCGGGGTCAAGGAAACCCAGGAGATGCTGGATTTTTGCGCCAAACACGGCATCGTTTCGGACATCGAAATGATCCACATGAAGGACATCAACGAAGCCTACGAGCGCATGGTCAAGGGTGACGTAAAGTACCGTTTCGTCATCGACATGGCGACGCTGAAGGAACAAGCCTCGGCTGCCTGACGCTTCCGACCACCGGGCCGTTGGAACCAAGCCCTGACGGCCTGGGGTTTTCGTAACATTGTGTGTTCGATCCTCGCAAAAATATCCGCAACCAATCGCTGTGTCGCAGGTCACTCACTGAGGGGCCGCTGCTGCGTACCCCGCGTATTCCCTCGCTCTCCACAAGACGCCAGCGCCGCGCGCCAGAAGTGCGTCTGGGGATTAGAGAGAACCGCTCAACAGTGCATGTACTTTTTCAAATGAATGCTCACGCCGGGCTTTGATTATCGTTGGCCGCTTGACGCATCTACTGCCGTAAACGCCTGCGCCCCGCCCACCGTCGGGGCCCGGCTTGATTCCCTGCTGACGAGGAACCCGTTCATGACCAATCAGCCTGATAACAACGAATCTGCATCTGACCTCAGGGCCTTTACCGTGCCCTCGCGCCGAAACTTCCTGAAATCCATCGGCGTATCCGGCCTCGCGGCAGCCACGGCCCCGATGTGGACCCAGGCCCTCGACGCCCAGGCCGCGGTACAGGACGACACCAACCCTCCCGCCAAAGATGAACGGCGCATGACCCTCAAGGTCAACGGCCAGACCCACGCCCTGAATCTTCCCGCCAACGCCGCCTTGCTGGATGTGCTGCGCGATCGCCTGCAACTGACCGGCACCAAGAAAGGCTGCGACCACGGCCAGTGCGGCGCCTGTACGG
>Ga0157373_10001908_pt1 | contig 15811 bp, 13 predicted proteins | sample C65metaG_FD_113460 | JGI IMG/M metagenome (GOLD analysis project Ga0157373, IMG submission 113460) | Corn rhizosphere microbial communities from Kellogg Biological Station, Michigan, USA - C6-5 metaG | ecosystem: Host-associated > Plants > Roots > Rhizosphere > Soil | place: USA: Michigan... | reverse complement strand
TGCGGTCGGTAACGTAAAGGAATCCGTCTTCGTCGAGTCTTCCGATGTCCCTGTCTTGAACCAGCCATCCACAAACGCCTCGCGAGTTTCATCCGGCTTGTTCCAATAAGCACGAAACACCGATGGCCCGCGCACCAGAATTTCACCATCATCAGCGATACGCACCTCGACATTTGCGAGCGGCTTGCCGACGCTTCCAATCCGGTGCGCTGCCGGAGTATTTACGGCAATCACCGGTGACGTTTCGGTCAAGCCATAACCTTCATGGATTCTGATGCCCACATCGGCATACCACTCGGCTAGCTGTCGCCCCAGAGGCGCGCCTCCAGAAATAAAAATGCTCACCCGACCGCCGATTCCGTCCCGAATTTTTGAGAACACAAGCCGGTCCGCCAGCTTCCAGGGAGCCGACCGCGGCATCCACCCGGCGAGAGTCTGGTCGCGGTACCCGCGGCCGATTCTCAATGCCCAACGGTAGATTTGTCTTTTGGGAAATGAATGTGCGCGCAGTTCCACTTGGGCATGAACTTTTTCATATACCCGGGGCACACTCAACAAGATGTCGGGCCTTATTTCCAGCAACGATTGCGCGACCTGATCGACGGCCGGCACGTGCGCAAGCGTTACCCCGCGATACAGCAGGCCCATGTCCACCGATCTGGCAGTCACGTGCGATAAGGGCAGAAACGAAACGCATCGCATGCCCATTCGGAATGAAAATGGGTCAAGGAACGCATCTATATTCGACGCCATATTGCCGTGGGTCAGCATCACGCCCTTGGGAACTCCGGTCGTGCCGGAGGTATAAATGATGGTTGCCGGATCGTTGGGCTGCATCACCCTGGCGATGGATTCTACGGGCGAGCCGCTTGAAGACTGGGCCATGGCCGACATCCGGACCGCATTTTCCGATGCGACATGGTCCATCACAACGATTCTTTCGAGACTGGTATGCTCGCGGATCGAGCGCACTCTGGCAAGATGCTGCTCGCTCGAAACGAAGATCACCCTTGGTCGAGAGTCGCGCAGCAGGTATGCAATCTGTTCGGCGGTTAAGGTAGTGTAGATCGGAACCACAACGGCTCCCAGCAGCAGGGAAGCGAAATCTGCGGCCACCCACTCATAGCGGTTCTCGCTCAGGATGGCGATGCGGTCGCCGGGGCCAATCCCCCAGGAGCGCAGCTCGCGTGCGACGCCCGCGACTTTAGCGGCGAATTGTTGCGAGGAGACCGGCACCCATCCAGCGTCAGTCTTGCGCAGTACGAACTCAGGCTGATTCCGGGCTGCGATCGCGAAAAAAATGTCGTTCAGGGTCTGAAGGCTCATGCCAGGTTGTTCGTGAAAATGTAATGCTTTGCGGTCCTGGGCGCAATGTTACGTTAGCGGACTGCTTCCGAACCAGTGCGGGCAGAGCTCCTGTCGCCCGGTTCGATTGTGTTGACCGGTTTAGTGATTCCCCCTAACATCTGGCAGCGAGGGAACACAGTCTGGATACCAAAGTAACGATAAAAAATATAGGAGCCGATCCAAAATCTCGTCGGCGAAACGCGCTCTTGGGCGCGATCGTCTTCGTTGCGTTCGCGCACTCCGCAGTTGCGGAGACCATTTATCTCAAGAGCGGTCTTTCCATTTCCGTAACCCGCACCCAGCAAAAAGACGGCGAGATTCTCTACTGGGTGGGCGCCGACCAATACAGTATCGACAAGAACGAAGTTTTGAGGATTGAAGCTGGAGACGCGCCGGTTTCGAAAGGCAGTTTTGCCGGTTCAATGACGTCCGGCGCCGGTGTCCGAGATCTGACCCGGCGTGACTCTGCTTCCGGTCTTCAACATGACAAAGTGAAGCTCCCGGTTCCGGCCGGTCCCAAACAAAGCGACGCTTACTGGAGCGGCCTGCGCAATCGCATCATGGTACGCGACACCATCGATGATCAGCGCTTGGCCGAAATTGAGATTCAACACAACGACCGCACCACCGCCGACGCATTTTATCTTGCCGCCGCGACCGAAATGCAGAGTGGCAACGCTGACAAAGCCGCGGGCTACTTCGAACACGCAGTTCGGGCCATGCCTGATCGCGTGGACCTTTTGCAATGGCATGCTATTGCCCTGGCTGCTCAAGGCCGATATCCCGATGCTGCCAATGAACTGGAACGGGCCAACTCTTTGAAGCCTGATTCCGTCGAAGTACTTCGCATGCTTGGTTCAGCGCGTTACGATGCTGATCGCACCGCCGACGCCATTGCAGCATGGAAGCGCGCGCAGGAACTCTCGCCCGATCCTGCCGTCGGCAGCCTTCTCCACAAAGCCGAAAGGGAATTGGAGGTTGAAGAGAAATCTCGCAGCAAAGAGAGCCGCCACTTCACACTGCATTATCAGGGAGACAAGACTTCTCCAGAATTGCAGCAGCAAATTCTGGCGACGCTCGAGACTGCCTATCAGGACATTTCTCGCCAGCTCAGCTTCGAGCCAAACGAGAACATTATCGTCATCCTTTACACGAAAACTGAATTCATGGACATTACACAGGCGCCATCGTGGGCGGGTGCGCTGAACGATGGAAAGCTGCGGATTCCGATTGGCGGCGTTTCTGGCATGGATCCGGAACTCGAACGAAATCTCCGTCACGAGCTGACGCATTCATTTGTGCATTGGCTGTCTTCAGGAAGATGCCCAACTTGGCTGAATGAGGGCCTCGCACAGTTAACCGAGCCGCGCAGCGCGGCAATGTACGCGCATCAACTCGGGCCGATGTTCCTTGATCGCAAGGCGATACCGTTTTCAGCTCTACAGTACTCGTTCACCCGGTTTAGCCCATTGCAGGCCGAAGTAGCTTACGCTGAGTCACTTTCAGCAGTTGAATACTTGCAGGGACGCTACGGAATAGCCGAGATTGTCCGTATGCTGCGAAGCATCGGTTCCGGCGTGGAGCCTGAAACCGCTCTGACCAATAGCACAGGGATGGACTACTCAGTCCTGGCGGAGCGAATCGGTGAGCAGATGTCCAGACAGTAAGAGCCCTGACTTCGAGTTGTCAATTTTCACCCCGCCGCGTTGACCACCTGCAAAGGCAGAGCTAGACTTCTTGCATCGAGGAATACACATGAAAAAATTGTTCGTCGCGATGGTTTTGGCAGGCGCGATCCTTCTTCAGCCAATCTCCAAAGCCGCCCCCAAGGAGGATGCATCCGCCATGCCGAAAGTTGGCGATCTTGCTCCTGACTTCAAAATGCAATACTTCGATGGCCACGACCTCAAGGAAGTCAGCTTGGGCGATTATCGCGGCAAGAAACAGGTCGTCCTTGCATTCTATGTTTTTGCCTTCACCGGTGGTTGAACGCAGCAAATGAAAAACTTCCAGCAGAATTTGAAGAAGCTGGAAGCTACCGACACCCAGGTCCTGGGTGTGAGCATGGATAGCCCGTTCGCGAACCACGCATTTGCCGAATCCATCGGCGTAAGTTTTCCGCTGCTTAGCGACTGGGGCGGCGACGCAACCCGTAAGTACGGTGTTTACGTCGACAAGTACAAAGCCGCACGCCGGGTGAATTTCCTGATCGGCAAAGACGGTCACATTCTGGAAGAACAATTGGACAGCGCTGCCATCGATCCTTCCAAGATCGTGGACGCCTGTGAGCGTCCGAAGATGAGACAGTAGCCTTATTTTTTCCTTTTGATCAGGCTTCCGCCTAAGCGGAGGCCTTTTGTTTTATGCTGTAGACCGAGTCTCATTTTCTGATTGGAGCTTTTCGGATGGATGCTTCGTCTCCGCAGTTTGCGCAAATGAAGTCGGCCATGAAATCAACCTGGATGGCCGGCGACTTCGGCGAGATCGCCAAATATGCTGCGCGCGAGGGCGAGAATTTCGTCGCTCGCCTTCAACTGAAACCGGGACAAAAGGTATTAGACGTTGCGTGCGGCACCGGCAACACCGCCATTCCTGCCGCCCGGACCGGCGCTGACGTCATTGGCGTGGACATCGCCAGCAATCTTCTCGAACAGGCCCGGCAACGCGCAGCCGCCGAAAACCTTTCAGTGAAATTTCAGGAGGGCGATGCGGAAGAGTTGCCGTTTGGCAACGCAGAATTCGACGTGGTGATTACAATGTTCGGCGCTATGTTCGCTCCGCGGCCCGAGCGGACCGCTGCCGAGCTGCTGCGCGTGTGCAAACACGGAGGGCTGATCGCCATGGCCAACTGGACTCCCGAAGGCTTTGTCGGAAAAACATTTCGCGCCACCGCTGAGCTGGCGCCTCCGCCGCCCGGTGTTTTACCTCCAGTCCTATGGGGAGATGAGAATGTTGTGAGGCAGCGATTTTCATCAGGCGTTGCCGACCTCAGAACAAAGAAACACACCGCCAATTTCAAGTTCCCGTTTCCACCTGAAAAAGTGGTGGCGCTTTTCCGCCAATATTTCGGTCCGACAATGATGACCTACTCGCGCCTCGATCCGGCTGGCCAATCTCAACTGACAACCGTGCTGGAATCTTTATGGCGCGAGCACAATCAGGCTTCGGGCGGAAACACCCGCGTTGAAGGCGAATATCTCGAAGTGAGGGTGGTTCCGGCATAAAATCGCTTCGGCACTTCGTCCGATTGTTCTTCCCATCGCGCCTGTTTTTGATGCACTGGAGTTCGTGGTTTTTGCGCAATCATGCGCGTAATGTGCTCGCTTGTTTGACGCTCCTCACCACGGTTGTTATCATCAAATCGCGGGGTGGAGCAGTCTGGTAGCTCGTTGGGCTCATAACCCAAAGGTCGGTGGTTCAAATCCACCCCCCGCAACCAACCTGAAGTACCTTCCTTTCAATAATATAAGCGACAGCTTGAAAATGGCGTGCTGTCCCAACTCAGTACGCAAGCTTGGCCCGCGATGATAAGTGCTTCCATGTCCACCGTGCTTAGGATATTCGAGTGAACCACGCATCATCGTGAGGCAAGAGGTTGCGGATTCTTCGGCCATTTATCAGCGAGCCATGCGAAAGTCCACAATTCAGTAGAGTGGCAGGGAGGTGGTCGGTTTGTACTGCGAAATGCCCACCCCGTCCTTACATCGTCGTTATTGCCGCCGATAAGGCACGCGAAAAGTCGCCATTCATTCAAGACTGCCGGCGATAGAGTAATGGCGGCTGATTTCGGCAGTTTACTTTCGAATTGCCCGCAATCTGCCAGGAGTTTCCGCGGAATAAGCACCTGATGAGAGCGCCCGAATCATGCCGGTTGCCACAACTCGATCGGATTCCCCTCCGGGTCATGCAGATGAGCGAAGCTCCCAACGTTGGGATAGGATTCCGGGTCTTTAACCTCAACGCCTGCCGCTCGCAGCTGGGCCACCATTTTACTGAGGTCATGCACGCGAAAGTTGATCATCCACATCTTCTCCGGGTTTCCAAAATACTTCGTGGTCTCAGGGAAAGGAGTGAAGGAGGTCGGCCCGGCCTCTTGCTGCCACACGGTTCCGCCCTCGCTGGTTGGTGTGAGCGCGATCCCCAGGTGTTGCTGGTACCAGTTTCCCAACGCTTTGGGATCATGAGCCCGGAAGAATAATCCTCCGATCCCGGCCACTTTTTCCATTTTTGTTCCTCCCGATTCGTCTTTTAAATCTGCTTTCGCTGGGGCGTCCGCATCGGCAGAGGGTGCAGGACCCGATGGCTGCGCGAGGTTTTGTGTCGCCAGGGCTTTATTCCGCGGCAGAATGATGCTTGACCCGAAAGCGTACGACAGCATTTGAAGTAATTGGCGCCTTCGATAGCTCATTCCATCCTCGTTCCGAGAATGAGTTGCGCGCAAAATGAGACCATCGGCAACACCTGCTCATTTATCATTACCAGCAAAAAAGGGTCATTTGGTGCTGGAAGATTGCGGCAGCGGGAATGTAGCTCATGAGGCATCCAGAAATGTCAGTGAACTGTAAAATCCGGGAGCTGTAAAAACAAGATTTTGCCCGAGTTTATCTACGAATATTTAGGCATAAAAAAGCCGGAGCATTGATGCTCCGGCCCTGTTGTTGTTGAAGGTTAAAAGCCAAAAATAGTGTCAAACTGGAACCGCTTGAGCCAGCGCTCTTCAGTGAGGCTCTGGGCAGTAACAAGTTGACGGCCGATCAGACCCGTGAAACCAACCTGAACGTGAGGATAGGCCTGGTAATAGGCCTCAATGCGGTGCTCGGCTACGTTCGTCGGCTGCCGCAAGTCGCTGAAGTTGAATGCCGCGAGAACGGCGTCGCGCTCAATTCGCGCGAAAGTGTAGCCGAGAAGCAGATCGCCCTTATTCTTCGTTTGGCCGACCTTCAGCTCCGACCAGTAGCCGTGGCGCTGATGAGGATCGCAAGTCGGCGCGGCGACGCCTGCGGCAAAGAAAACCCCGAGGTTGTCGCAGGCTTCGGTGTTCTGGGCGAAATCGAACAGGGCATAGACCGGCCAGCGCTTTGCACCTGTATCGAAGTCCAAGCGGGCAATTGCGTCCAGGATGCCGAACTTGGAAGCATAGAACCGTTTCCCGCCAATGAGGCCTAAGTTGTTGGTGTTGCTGGAGCCGCCGAATCCGAACGTGCCTCCGAAATTCGGGGGCGTCGGAAGTCCCTGCGTAGCAGAGCCGTTCGCGCCGCTACCATTCACCTGGTTTTGTGCTATGGTGTCGGCGTTCTCAAAGTTATAGTAAGCTCCATCGGCGCTCAACTTGACTCGGGGCAGGATATTGAAACCGGTTTGAACCTGACCTCCGTACATGTAGCTGTCGTCGCCGCCGCCGACTTCGAGCATCGGGGTTCCAAAAGCCACTACTCCGAAATGGTTGACGAATCCGTTTTTCCAGTCCCACGCCAGAGCAGCGCTTCCACCCTCTGGATTCAGGTCATTGTCCCAGGTGAGTTCGGTACGTAGCCAGGTATAACCGAATTTCCCTGCGGTCAGTGTGAATGGCTTGAAATAGTGGGGATTGTAAACACCGAAAGCTTTATCAATAGCGATCGGTTTGCGCGTGTAGAAGCCGGTCAAGGTTGAATTAGTTGAAATTGGATCGCCGAGATCGCCTGATGCCAGGGTCAATCCGGCGGAGAAATCGTCATCGATTTTCGTGTTCACGTTGAAACGCAGCCGGTAGCGCTCACGATTTCGGCTGGCTGTTTCAGGTCCAGTGACTGCCCCGCCGCCAATGAACGGCTCATATCTAAGCCTGAGGTCACCTGTGAACTTGAGCTTGCCCAGCGCCTTGATCTGGTCCACGAGCTTCTGCTCGCTTTTTTGGGATTCCATCAATGTGAGCGCAGAGTTGGTGTTGTTCACCTTCATGTCGGCAACGTCGGTCTTCAGCGAAGAAACGTCCTGTGCCTGCTGGGAGGCGGTCGAAGCCGCGGCGTCTGCTTTGGACTGGGCCGCGGATGCGGCACTCTGACTCTGGTCCAGCTTGTGCTCAAGGTCCTCGATCTTCTGATCGCGGCCTTGCAGTTGATCGCTAAGCTGCTTTATTTGCTGCTGTTGGGCATCAATAGCCTGCTTCAATTCCGACAATTCCTGAGTTACTGCCGGATCAGTCTTGGGCGCCGCCGATCTTTTTCTTTTAGCGGGCGCTGCGGTTTGGGCTTGCGCCCCGACAACGCTCATCGCAAGCGCGAGCGAAAGCGCCAAAGCCATGGCATGCTTCATTGTTCCTCTCCTGGTAAAGAAAAGTATGCACTGCAAGGATTTTCTAGAATTTGCTTATACAAAGTGTTCGCCTGGGTGAGGTGATCCTAACTTGGAAAAGGTTAAGGACTAATTAACAATGTTTGAACATTCGGTGAATTCTAGGGCAAGTTAAAGAAACAGGAACTGCTTTCTGTCATCCGCAAAGATGGTCCCGCAACCACCGTTGAGTGTCGAAGTCGCAGAGTTGAGTCAATTCAACTCACAAAATCAATTCGCCGGGGGAAAGAGAGGCAGGTTCAAGGATTCGATCGATAAGACTGGACGAGCGAGCATTCAGGCAACATCCACTGGCTCTCAGACATCTCGCCTTCATTCAGGCGAAGTGACGATAAATAATTCGGAATCAAAGATGGTGTCTGGAGGCACCTTGCTTGGAAGCACGGAATGATTTTCGGGAGGAGATGGAATTATGAGTTCCAGTAACAAAAAATCGGCACTTATTACAGGCGCATCAAGCGGGATTGGGCGGGCCAGCGTCGCGCGAATGATCCGGGTTGGATGGCATGTTATTGCAACCGTCCGGAAGTCCGAAGACGGCGAGAGCCTGCGAGCGCAGTTTGGCCCAGCTGTAACGCCTCTAATCATGGACGTCACCGACCGCGCTTCAATTGTTGCCGCAGCCCGACAGCTCGATACCGATGGTTTGGATGGGTTGGTCAACGTAGCCGGCATTGGCATGATGGCGCCGATCGAATATGCCTCACTCGACGACCTGCAAGAAATATTCAAAATTAACGTTTTCGGCCAACTGGCGGTGACCCAGACGTTCCTTCCTTTAATTCGTAAATCGCGTGGCCGCATCGTGAATATCAGTTCGGTGGGTGCGCACATCGCGATACCATTTGGCAGTCCCATCAATGCAAGCAAGAGCGCGTTCGGCACATTCAGCGACACGCTTCGCTTGGAGTTGCGTCCGTTTGGTATCCACGTCTGTACGGTAGAACCTGGAGCGATAAAAACCCCGGCCGTCGAAAAGACACTTGGCGATGTCGCAGCGGTAATCGACAAGTTGCCGCCGGCGGGTGCAGAACAGTACGGCGCGATGCTGAAAGGGTTTGCCAAACGCGCTTATGAACGGGAAATGAATGGCAGTTCACCTGAGGTTGTTGCGGAGGCAGTTCACCACGCCCTTACAGTCGGTCAGCCCCGACCTCGATATCGAGTTGGAAAGCATGCCAGGATTCTGACTACGCTGCCAAGAATTTTGTCCGATCGGCTTCTCGATGCGATTGTGTTGCGGATCACGGGACTGCCTGAGAAGTTTGGTGTCCTACGAACTTCTGCCGACCGGCAAGATCGGAAGCGCGCAGCATAAAGCCGACGCATCATTGCCACAGTGAAGATGTTTTTTTCAGGATCTCTGATGATCGTTTTTACTAGATTGAACTTGCACCGCTTATGCGTTCCTGCTTTCTGTGCCCGCATGCTTTAGACGCCTGCATCTCGCCTATGCAGTAAACTCGAACGCGCATGCGCGTCGAACCCGCCAGCGATTCTGCGCTGTTTATCAGCTTTGGGGATGCCATTTCGCTGGAGGCGCATCATCGTGTGATCCTGTTGTTTAAGGCGATTCAGGGGCTGCGGGATCCCCGCATCTGGAATCTACATCCGGCGTATAGTTCGTTGCTCATCGATTTTGATCCCGTTCGCCTGACGCATGAGGAACTTGAAAATGTTCTGGCGCCATTGCTTGCTGAATCTGGTCCGTCGAGCCTTGCAGCCGCCCGTCAGATTGAAATTCCCGTTTGCTACGATCCAGAGCTTGGCCCCGATCTTGTGATGGTTGCGGAGCATTGCCACCTCACCGAAGAGCAAGTCATCGCTATGCATACGGGAGGCGACTACTTTGTTTACTTTCTTGGGTTTTCTCCCGGGTTCGGATATCTGGGCGGACTTCCAAATCAGTTGCATGTTCCTCGCCTGGCAACACCGAGACGGCAGGTCCAGGCCGGATCGGTTGGGCTCGCTGGCCCACAGACCGGTATCTATCCCAACGATTCTCCTGGAGGTTGGCAGCTCATCGGGCGCACGCCATGGCGAATGTTCGATCCTCGCGCTGATCCGCCATCTCGGCTGTACCCCGGGGATCGAGTGCGCTTCCGCCGAATTGACGCCGACGAATTTGAGCGGATTCGTCGAGAGCAGGGACAAGATCGATGATCCATGTCATCAACCCGGGGCTACTAACCACTGTTCAAGACCTGGGACGCCGGGGCTATACGCATCTTGGGCTGTCGCCTGCAGGGGCTGCCGATTCCGTTTCTTTTCGCATCGCCAATCTGTTGGCCGGAAATGAAGCGAACGCGCCCGCGCTCGAAATCACACTGATCGGACCAACACTCGAATTTGAAACTGCGGCAACCATCGCGATTTCGGGCCATGGCACGACCGTGTCCCTGCCGATTAACCAGGCGTTTGAAGTTGCTGCCGGAACCCGCCTGATGGTCGGACCACTCTCCGCCGGCGCGCGAGCATATCTTTCGGTCCGTGGCGGGTTCAAGGTTCCCCAAGTGATGAACAGTTGCGCGACTTTCCTTCCGGCAAAGATTGGCGGATTTGACGGCAGGGCGTTGAGGTCAGGGGACAAACTCGCGATCGGCGATCGAATCCAAAGTGGCCCTCGCAAGCTCTCGTCATCTTTTTCTTACGCAAATCTGCTCCCACCCGACGGCCCCATCCGTGTCACACCGTCGCTTCAGTCCGACTGGTTCGATCACGAAACGATCGGGCGCTTTTATCAACAGCCATTTACTGTTACCGATCAATCGAATCGCTCAGGACTGCGGCTTGCGGGTGAGCCGACTCCTTCCACGGGTCATGGCGAACTTCTCACGGAAGGAATTGCGCTTGGTGCCGTTCAGGTTCCGCCCGACGGCCAGCCGATCGTACTCTTTGTTGACCAGCAAACCACCGGCGGTTATCCCAAGATTGCCAACGTCATTTCTGCGGATATTCCCCGCATCGGGCAGCTCCGCCCGCGAGACGAAATAGAATTCCAATCGGTGAGCCTGGTGCAAGCTGCGGAACTGTTGCGGGCGCAGGAACGCGCGTTACATGAGGCGGTTTCCTGATGAAGAACATCATCTGGCGGAAGATCGAGGGAAGAAAATTGGTATGGCTCTGAGCATCGATCTCAACGCGGACATTGGGGAATCTCCGGAGCGGCTCGCCGATGGCAGCGATGCCGAATTGATGCGCTACATCACTTCCGCCAACATCGCATGCGGAGGCCATGCCGGCAACGCGCTGACCATGGAGCAGACTCTTGAGTTGGCGCGGCAGAACAATGTTGCGGTCGGCGCGCATCCAAGTTATCCCGACCGCAATAACTTTGGACGAATTGCACTCAACATTCCGCTTGCGGGCCTCCAGAATTCGATTGCCGATCAAGTCAGCGAGCTGGTTGCGGTCGCTCGCCGCCTAAAAACGACTATCGTTAACGTCAAACCGCACGGGGCTTTATATCACTCTTGCAACCGCGATGCGGAGATTGCCCGCGCACTCGGCCGCGCAGTACTCGCTATTAATCCGCGCATGATCGTCGTAGGGCAGGCAGGTTCTGCATGCCTCAGCATCTACCAGCACTTGGGACTGCGTACGGCTGCAGAAGCATTCGCAGATCGTGCTTACGAGCCAGACGGTTCGTTGAGGAATCGTAATCTCGCCGGCGCCGTGCTTGATTCGCCGGAATGCGCCGCCGCACAGGCGGTTTCGCTTGGAAGACAAGGCAGAGTACTGGCCTCTTCCGGTGTTGAGCTTACGATCTCCGCTGACACCCTTTGCGTTCATTCAGACACTCCCGGTTCAGCGGCAATCGCACGCGCGGTCAGGGAACGACTGGCAGCCGCAGGTGTTGCGGTTCGAGCGCTCCGAGACTGAACTTTTCTCCGGATTTGTTGTTCAGCCAGAATCACTTATTCAGGATTGCGAATCATCCACGTTTTGAATCTCCGGGCAAGGTCGAGGCATCTTTTTGTAGCAGGCGACCTCAGAAGATGATTGTCGGGCTTCCAGTACATTTAATTCTGCCGCAACAAAGGCAAACGCAAGTTTCTCGATTCATGGGATGTTGAGACCGGTTCATGTTTGAGAGCATTCTCTGCCAAGTCACTGAATATGACCCCGACGTCCTCGAAACTCTGATCGAGTTGGCCGTCGAAATTGCCCGTGAAGGCCGCGAGGGCAGGCGTATCGGCACGCTGTTTACGCTTGGAGATGAACAGGCGGTGCTCGCCAAATCCCGCCCGCTTATTTTAGATCCTTTGTTTGGACACCCGGAGTCGCTGCGCTCGCTTCACAATGCCAGCCTGCGTGGAACCATAAAAGAGCTGGCGCAACTCGATGGCGCGTTTGTGGTCAGCGGTGATGGGGTGGTCATGTCGGCGTGCCGTTATCTCGACGCGGTGACATCCGACGTCGATATGCCCCTGGGACTGGGCAGCAGACACATTGCCGGCGCCAATATGAGTGCCGTAACCAAGGCCGTCAGTATCGTGGTTTCTGAGAGTTCTGTGGTGCGGCTCTTCTGCCACGGAAAATTGGTGGGAGAAATCATTCCGGAATTATGGATGATGGACCACACCGTCCAGCTGCGTGGTCCGGTGAAGAAGGAAACCTATGGCGAATTGACTGTGCTTACCCCGAATATCAGTCGTGCCTCCAGCGTTAAGTAAACTTCATTTGTTTTATTCTTTAAAAACGATACGCGAGAGCAGTCATGCCGAAACCCATATTGCTGAGTGTTGATGACGATTCTGACGTTTTGCGCGCGATCGAACGCGATCTGCGTTCGCATTACGGCGCCGAATACAGGGTGATGGGCAGCGACTCTCCCCAAGGCGCGCTCGATATTCTCAAACAGCTTAAGGTGCGAAACGACAGCGTTGCCCTATTGCTCGCGGACCAGCGCATGCCCCGCATGGATGGAGTGCAATTTTTACAGGAAGCCACGCGCATTTACCCCGACGCCAAGCGCGCCTTGCTAACCGCATACGCCGACACGTCCGCTGCTATCAGTGCCATCAATGAAGCCGGCATTAATTACTTTTTTTTAAAACCGTGGGACCCTCCTACAGAGCGCCTGTATCCACAATTGGACGACTTGCTCGATGATTGGCAAGCCTCGTACAAACCTTCTTTCGAGGGGATTAGAGTTCTGGGAACACGCTGGTCGCCGCGATCCTACGAATTAAGAGACTTTCTCGCACGCAATCACGTCCCGTATCAATGGATCGATGTTGAATTCAGCGCGAATGATCCTGAGACCAAAAGATTATTGGAAGTTTTGGGCCCAGAGGCGTCCAGTCTGCCTGTTGTGCTCTTTCCCGATGGCACCAGGTTGCTCGAAAGCCTTCCGGCGCAAGTTGCGGCGAAGGTGGGTTTCGTCACCCGTGCACAGACCTCGTTTTACGATCTTGCCATCGTCGGCGGCGGGCCGGCTGGTTTGGCCGCCGCCGTGTATGGAGCTTCAGAAGGTCTGCACACCGTCATCATTGAACGCGAGGCGCCGGGCGGTCAGGCGGGAATGAGTTCGCGAATCGAAAATTATCTCGGATTTCCGACCGGCTTGAGCGGGGGCGATCTCGCCCGCCGCGCGGTGGTACAGGCGAAGCGCTTTGGAGTCGAGATTCTTGCTCCCCAGGAAGTTGTTTCTGCGCGTATGGAGGGCCCCTATCGAATTCTAAAGCTGGCCGACAACAGCGAACTCTCTTGCCATGCGCTGATGATCGCAACCGGCGTTCAGTGGCGCCGTCTGGAAGCTCCAGGCGTGGACCGGCTTCAGGGCGCGGGTGTGTATTACGGAGGCGGCGCGACTGAGGCTCTATCGTGCAAAGGCGAAGTCATCTACATCGTTGGCGGGGCCAATTCTGCGGGCCAGGCCGCGATGAACTTCGCCAAATATGCGGAGCGCGTCATCATACTCGTCCGCGGATCGTCTCTTGCAGCCACTATGTCGCAATATCTAATCGACCAGATTGAGCGAACTCCCAACATTCAACTGTGGACGCACGCCAACGTCGCAGAAGTGCACGGCGAATCGCACCTGGAAGAAATCTCGATCCTCTGTTCGGATACTAATAAGGTTGAAAGAGTGCCGGCCAGCGCAATGTTCATCTTCATCGGAGCATTGCCGCAGACCGATTGGCTGACCAGCCTGGTTGAACGCGACGAGCGCGGGTTCCTGCTGACCGGCCCCGATCTCATTCGTGACGGGCAACGTCCGAAGGGTTGGACGCTTACTCGGGACCCATTCCTGCTCGAAACCAATATTCCAGGAATTTTTGCGGTCGGCGATGTTCGTCACGGCTCTGTGAAGCGCGTGGCTTCCGGCGTTGGCGAAGGCTCGGTCGCCGTGCAATTCATCCATCAATATTTGAGCAAGGTCTAATGATCGAAAAATCAGACTTACGTCGCGTTCCGGTTTTCGCCGACTTGCCAGACGACCAACTGGACTGGTTCCTCAGCCAGTCACAGGAGCAAGTGTTCAAGCCAGGTGAGACCTACATCCGCGCTGGAGATCCCGCGCAGACCATGTTTGTCATCGTCGAAGGAGAATTTCTGGCCCGCGGCGAACTCAATGGTGAGACATTTGCATTTCCGGTTACTGCCGGTGATGTTACCGGTCTTCTCCCGTTTTCAAGAATGAAGCGGGCTCCTCTCACCGGTCGGGCCGTCACTAACTCTCGCCTGTTGCGTTTCCCGTCAACGAAGTTTCCCGAACTCGTGCAACGCATGCCTGAACTGGCTACCCGGCTCGTGGGATTGATGTCGGACAGGATTCGCGAAACTACCCGGGTCGAACAGCAACGCGATCGTCTGGCCGCGCTGGGAAAGCTTTCCGCCGGCCTCGCGCATGAACTAAACAATCCCGCGTCCGCCGCCAAGCGCGCCGCTACTCAGTTGCGGCAGGTTTTAAAGAAAATCAAGGATGCCAGTCACGAACTCGGCCGTCGCGATCTCACTCCCTCGCAAAAATCTGAGATTGAAAGTCTTGAGGCTTCGTTTCTCCGTGCCGACGAGGCACCGCCTGACGCGCTCACCGCCAGCGACATTGAAGAACAAATTGATTCCTTGCTGCGCAGCCATGGACAGAATGATCTGTGGCAACTTTCAGCGGACTTGGCGCAACGCGGAATTAAGCCGGCCGCCCTCGAGTCGTTGTTTGCTGCGCTTGACCCGGACACCGCCCGTGCGGCGCTCATCCGGCTGGCGGCTTCAGTCGAAATTGCGAACCTGCTGAACGAAGTTGAAAGCAGCACCTCGCGGATTTCCGATCTTGTGCTTGCCATCAAGGAATACACGTACATGGACCAAGCCCCGGTCCAGAATGTGGACATTATTAAGAGCCTGGAAAATACGCTCACTATCCTCAATCACAAACTTAAACGTGGAGTGGTGGTCAAGCGCGAGTATGAACGCGTCCCCCTGTTGGTGAATTCATTTGGCAGTGAACTCAATCAGGTTTGGACCAACCTAATTGACAACGCCATTGATGCGATGGGCGGCAAGGGCGAACTTCGCGTGCGCACCTATCGCGACGATTCCTGCGTTGTGGTCGAAATCGGCGACACGGGTCCGGGCATTCCCTCCGAAGTCGAGGCCCATATGTTCGAACCGTTTTTCACTACCAAGGAAGTCGGACAGGGCACCGGCCTTGGCTTAGACACCGTCCAGCGCATCGTAAGAAAGCACCGAGGCACCATTCAGGTTACCTCTCAACCCGGTGACACCCGGTTTCAGGTGTGGCTACCTCTATCAGAGGCTTCGAGCTGATCAGAACCGTACAAGGCCTATGGAGCCAAATTCCTTTGGCATCCTCATTACCCAAAATTTCTAATACGGAACAGTAAACAAAAGACTTGTTCTCCGGATGCGTCCTGCTCGGAAGTTCGCACCCAACCCTCAAAAGTCAGGTTTACGAACGATTTCTACTGCTGGCTCGGCAATTTCATTCTGCTCATCCCCAAGAATTGAGGAAAAACTCAAATGTAGTTTTTGAGCATGTTGAAGAAAATTTGCTTGACAAGGGTTTACAAATACGGGCAAACTTCGTCCACTTCGTTTTAGAAAATCGTTTTGCCGGAGGAGGCCACCCATGTCCAAAATGGTGAGGCTACTGCTTTGCGTT
>Ga0157373_10001905_pt1 | contig 15832 bp, 14 predicted proteins | sample C65metaG_FD_113460 | JGI IMG/M metagenome (GOLD analysis project Ga0157373, IMG submission 113460) | Corn rhizosphere microbial communities from Kellogg Biological Station, Michigan, USA - C6-5 metaG | ecosystem: Host-associated > Plants > Roots > Rhizosphere > Soil | place: USA: Michigan... | reverse complement strand
TCTGAGCAGAAGAAATCCCGATCTTCAGAGACTTTTGTGTCTTTCAGACACCTATCTTCAGAAAGTGAGGAGTAATGGAAGAGGGGTTCACTCGTTCGTTTAATGCTCGCACCGGACTTAATAAGATGAGTCAGGAGTGTATAATCACATGACTGAAGTGATGACTCGTTAAACTTTGTTTTTTCCAGTAGTTTTATCGGGAAAAGCATAGCCGATGCATTGAGATTTGCATCCTTAGCAAGAGCAAGCACACACTGGGGGTATGTCTCTACACGGGGGTCGACGACATGTGTTTTTAGGCTTCTTCCGTGCTCATTAACCTTAGTCCAATCCGAAACTGCAATCGTGTCGCTTTTTTCGCCAACTATTTTTATCTCTTTCTCAATTTTTTCCGGACTATACATATCGTCCTGCATTAACCAAGAGAAGAATTTACTATCTGTTTTCTGAATAGCAAAATTAATAGCAGCTGCTACACCTTCATCTTTTTTTTGATAATACTTTATCTTTTTATGGTAAGACTTCGATAGTTCTTTTGCCTTATCATCTTCGTTTGTAAGGCTGTCGTGCACGATTATGAGCTCGATATTTTCGTACGTTTGAGCAGCTACGCTATCGAGCGCACGCTTAGCACGACTTAGGTCGCCTTTGACCAGTACCGCCACCGATACCTTTGGCGTTGTCTCTCTATTTACCAAGATGCCCGCCCTTAGCGGAAGATGCCACTTTACGGTATGCTCTGTACGGTACGCTCCTTTTTATAAGAGTCTTTACCTTTGAGCCCGTAAACTGCAGGCGTTCCTCCTTACTTCTTACTGAGACGACCGGCCCTTCGTAGAGAAGTCGGTTACGATCTTTCTTTTGTAGCTCATTGTTGATTGTGTAAAAATAGTTAAAGAGAGCCGCTATGTCCGTATCGTATACTGAATAGTATTCATCATTCAATAAATACTTAATGATGTTTTTTACTCCAATTTTGAGTTTACGGGCATCTTGGAAATGCGTCGCTTCACCAACATTAACAATAGTGAGGGGCTCATTAACAAGTAGAATCTCAGAATGTTTTGCAATTTCTAGCCAAAAGCATGTGTCTTCGGCTATTCGAATGTTTTCATTAAAGAAGATATTTTTTTCGGTCAGTAGATCTTTCTTTATAACTACTGTTGGCGTTGCTATTGTGCAGTTACTAATTATCCGAGGGACCACTATCCCCGTTAACCCTGGATCACTCATAAGCGTTTCCCTATCGCCCTCATGCTTTAGGTATGCAGTGTAGCTTATGGTCGGATTATACTTTGCCATGCTAGCCAGCTGTTTTTCAAGCTTATCTTGCATAAACAAATCGTCAGAGTCGAGGAACGCTATATATTCTCCTGTAGACTCCTTAATCCCACGATTTCGAGCAGCCGCAGGGCCGGCGTTCTTCTTTTGAGTGAAGAGTTTTAGATTATCATAATCTTTTACTTTGTTTTTGAGTGCTGTCATATCATCCGTTGAGCCATCATCTACGAGGATAATCTCGATATTCTGGTATGTCTGATTTAGAACAGACTCAATAGCGCTTAGTGTTTTATTCACTCGATTATAGGTTGGGATTACAACTGAAACCTTGGGCGCAAAATGGGCCCCTTCAAGCTTCTTCTCGTACTCATTTAGTTTATCGGCACTATACTCTAGAGCGCCAGAATACGGTGTAGCTTTCAAAAATGACGTCATCTCAAGATAGAAGTTGTATAAGGTTCCTTCATACTTAATCTTATCCTTCTCAGGTAAGTTCTCAATCATATTAATCCAAAGATGGTCTCCCTCTTTCTTAACATGAGGGGAAACTACCGTATCCTGCCCAGGATGAAGCCTTGTGATAGAGAGTACATCTTCCATATGCACGAAATCGTACTTTTTCTCAATTCTTTGCCAGTATTCATAGTCTTGAGCGGTCCTTAACTGCTCATCAAATCCACCCATCTCGTCCATTATTGCTTTCGGAATCAAGACGGTAATGCCATTAACACAGCCCCTTAGAAGCGAATACCTTGGCTTTCTTTTTAGCATTTCGTGATTATGAACTACCGGTGTAACGAGCCCTTCTTTTAGTACCGAGTAGTTGGCGTACAAGAAAACTTTCTTATTCTCTAGACCTGCAAGATAATTAATTTGTTTCTCAATCTTATCTTGGTAGTACAGGTCGTCGTGACTCAGCCATGAGAAGTAATCTCCGGACATCTTTTTGAGGCCGAGATTTAATGCGCTTGCCACGCCTCCATTTTGCTTACTATAGTATTTGATGGCGGCGCCATACGACTTGGCAATTTTCTCTGTTGCACCACCGTCATTTGATCCATCATTAACCACTATTATCTCTATGTTTTTGTACGTTTGTGCAATAGCGCTGTCAATTGCATCTTTGAGATAATTCGAGCCATTATAAACTGGGATGATTATACTTACCTTTGGTTCGCTCATCGCTTTCGTACCTTGTCCCTAACCGCAACGGCGAGGCCTCTGACGCCGTCATTTCGAGCTTTATCAACGATTCTACGTGGAATACTCCTATGACCTTGAGGGGCATTTACACCTTGATTATCTGGAAGCCCTATAAATAGATTGACCGTCTTTAGGTCACTGAAGTCAACCTCAATCTTACCTTTCTCCACCAAAAAGCCAAGAAACATCGGTATTTTGTCTAATAGCGTGCGCTTCGGGAATATGAAGTGTCCCATATATTCAGTTATAAGATTTCCCTCTTTAACCTCTGGACCGAAATGATATACAGCACTTCGATCATCAAGCTTATCGAGCAGATCAGCATCGTATGTACATTCATTATTGATTACTAGGAGATGCTCGCCATACATCGTATGGAATAGGTCATACAAAGCCTTATCGGTTCGTTTTTTGGCGTACACAGCCTTAAGCTTCGTCTTGTATTTTTCGGTAAGGCTCTTGTTGTCGCTAATTAATACTGTCTCAATGTTCTTGAAACTGAAGTTACTTATCGTGGCGAGAGATTGGTCAATCTCTTGTGCGTCTGTGGGGTTTAGGATTAGGACTGTAACCTTTTTGCCGAGCCCATTGATTACATCAGTGTGCTTGACTTCTGGAATAATGTAAGGCATTAGCTTGGCAGGATGGACTACAAGTCTTTGATTAAACCGTACGTACTCTGTCGTCGGAGTCTCGTACTGTTTAGCATTTTTTTGGAGTTCTGATTTTTCGCCCTCTTTAAGGTGATAGACGATGCTATCTTTTGCAGTTATGTGCTCAACACCAAACTGCGCCAACTTGTCGTAAAAAGATTCGTCCCCAAAACGGGCAACTTCGCTAAATGAGTCACCTGCAATATTTCCTTCTGGGTACAGACCGGCCATTATTGCAATATCCTTGTAGAGTACACACGGCATGTAGGCGCCGCCCGATGAATAGCCTGTCTTACTTATTTTTTCTGCGAAAGCTTGAAAACCACTGTCATCAAAATCATCAAGCGTTCGTCCAAAATTCTTTTCTATTGCAAACGGGAAAATACCTACGTTATCCTGGCCTGGCTCGATGAGTGTTGAACTCACCACCTTAGTATAGTCAGCATATTTCAAAAGATTTTCTAGCCAGTCCTTACTAAAGAAGTTGTCGCTATTGATAAGGACTACGCGTTGCCCCTTGGCTTTTTGTATACCATAGTTATAGCCCTGGTACACTCGCCTCATATACTCTGGCGCGGCAAACCCCTTACTAAACAGCTCTTCCTCGCTAAGATGGTCGTTCTTATTAATGTAGTGAGGGATATTTTTCGACTTTAGAAACTCAACCACTTCCTCTGTAGGATCATTGGCAACAAAGAAGAATTCGGCCTTGCCTGTTTGTAGTAGTGGTGTATGTGCAAGCACGGACTCATAAAGAGCCTCTGCAAGCTGAGTCGACTTATACACTAAACAGATAATGGATATGTCTACCATTTGATGCCCTTCCTTCGAAAGAATTCAGCCCACCTTTTCTTTACGCTTTTTCTGTCCCAACCCATCGCAAATACATCATCTCTTGGATTCTCAGATGGATAGAACTCCCGATCCGCGCTACCAAAGAAGACAAACGGTATATTTGTTGCCATAGCCTCCCATTCGGCCATGTAGTACGGCTTGAGCTGGCTTGTTGATAGAAAGAAGTCGGCTGAATTTAAGAGTTCACAGATTTGCTCTTGTTTGATCTTCGTAAAGCTGTGAACATTATCCATTTTGAGCTCTTCAGCTTCCCACTTCCAAATAACAATCCATTCAATTTCTGGATTTAGCGCTGCGTATTCGAGCAGCTTAGAGACTCCCTTCATAGGGTGGAAAGTGCCTATCCATATACCAATTTTTTTATCCTTTGGTAGGCCATACTTGTCGCGCAGCGAATCCTTCTGATCAAGCGGCCTGTATAGATCAGTGTTCACGCCGATTGGGATAACCTCTACTTGGCCATATTTTTCGTAATTCTTAACTGTCATCTCAGTGGCGACAGTTCGGTATGTTGAATACCTTGCAGTATTATCTACAAGCCGCGCACGATCATCAAACGCAGCCGTGTTGAAGTACTCCTTCATCTCTGGATACAGTTCCCAACACAATGCCATCTGCTTACCTTCCAAGGGGAGGAAGCCTAACGTGGAATAGCGCAATAGAATATCTTCATCATTTAGCTTTTCTGGCACCTCAAAGCTTGCGCTTGGGAATTCGCGGCCAAACCACGTCCAAAACGTATCCTCACCAAGTCCACTCTTTACTTCACAGTTAAGATATATCATGCGCTATTATTTCCTTCTTGCAGATGCAGAGGCAAGATATATATCAGCCTCTGAGGGAGCTTTAGTTACCTTTTCCATACCGTCCTATTAACATAGCCTGTGTAGCTCATGATAATTCGCACTACTTTTTGTGCGACCTTGTCAGCGTCGTAGTCTTTAACGATAGGCATACGAGCAGATGTTACAACTTTAATTGAATCGAGCACCGTAGCTTTATCAAGACCAGTCATAATCAAGACACCCTCATCCATACCCTCTGGTCGCTCATGGGCTTGTCGAACAGTAATCGCTGGGAAGCCAAGCAATGATGACTCCTCGGTAATTGTGCCACTATCTGATATGACACAATGCGCATTTTGCTGCAAGTGTACATAGTCGGCAAAGCCAAGTGGCTTCATAGTTCGTACGAGCGGGTGAAGTTTTATGCCATTCTTTTCAATGAGTTTTTGCGTTCGTGGGTGAGCAGAGAAAATGATAGGGAAGTTATATGTCTCACATATAGCATCGAGGGATTCAACAAGATCTTTAAAGTTCTTTTCGTTATCTACGTTTTCCTCGCGATGAACGCTAAGCAGGAAGTACTCGCCCGCCTTCAGGCCTAGGTCTTCTAACGCCTTACTTTCATCTATCTTCTGCTTATTGTTCGCGAGAACTTCCTTCATGTTTGAGCCAATTTTCAACACCGTCTCAGCAGGAATACCTTCAGCTACAAGGTAGCGCCGAGCGTGCTCGGTGATAGTCATGTTAATGTCGCTAAGGTGGTCGACCACCTTACGATTAAGCTCTTCTGGCACACGCTGGTCAAAGCATCGATTGCCGGCTTCCATATGAAAGACGGGTATCTTATTTCGCTTCGCCGACATAACTGCGAGACATGAATTCGTATCGCCATAAAGGAGTACCGCGTCTGGCTTGTGTTCTTTGAACAGTTCATCTGACTTAATAATGACGTTACCGATCGTCTCGGCAGCGTCCTTACCGGCAGCGTTCATAAAGATATCAGGCTTCCTAATACCCATGCCGTCAAAAAATATCTCGTTCAGCTCGTAATCGTAGTTCTGTCCAGTATGAACAAGTGTATGCTCAGTAAACTTATCTAGCTCAGGAATAACCGCGGACAGTTTGATAATCTCTGGACGAGTACCAACAATTGTCATGACTTTCATATTATGCAACCCTCTGACTTTCAGAATATAAATCTGCGTGATTGGTCACCCATTCACTCATTTCTTTTACCATATCATCGTAACTTGGAACTTGGAAATCAAAATCCGTTGTACATACAAGGCTTTTATTAATAACGTAGCTGCTGTTTCGTTCAATTTCAATATCTTTATTGAAGTGTTTCTTGAAAAGCTGGAGCAAGCTATATTTATCAATCTTATCACCATTCACAACGTGTCGAAGCCCTGTAACATTATGCTCGATTGCTTTTTCAATCGCCTTCGCAAGCTCAAGAGTCGTAACACCCGACCATATAGCCTTATCAAACCCGCCAGCTGTGCCTTCTTGATTCATAAACCACTGAAAAAGACCAATCCCATTTTTGTTCATGTCAGGCCCAACAATTGATGTACGAAGCGTAACACTTGAGCTGTTGTCTACTTCACCCAATCCTTTTGAGCGTCCATAGAAGTCTGCCGCATCCCTGAAACTTGTCTCGGTGTATCCGCCATCATGCTTACCATTAAATACACAGTCGGTTGATATGTGTACAAATTTAACACCTTTATCCCTACATATCGCATCAACGTAGTGTGGCAAATAGCTGTTTGCCATAACAGCTAGAGGCTTATTATCTTCCGCTGTCTTATTCAGAATACCGATGCAATTCACCACAGCATCTGGCTTAAATTCGTCGATGAATCGTTCGACATCATTGACATTCTTCATCGCATCAAAGGCATACGTATTATCACCGCCAGATCGCGATGTACCTTTGGTGATGTGGCCTTTTTGCTGAAAATACCGTTCAACAACATGGCCGAGCATGCCCTGTGAACCAAGTATTAGTACTTTCATCCCTCTATTTCACCCATCCTTACGAGGAGTTGAATGGTTTCATCTACATCAAGCTGTTTGGTGACATTTGAGCTATAGGATTCATACTCTACAACTTCACCATCGCCGTCATTATAGAAGTTATTGTAGTTCATGTCGCGATTGTCCATTGGAATTCTGTAGAAATCGTTCATGTCTTCCGCCTTTGACATTTCTTCGCGCGTTACAAGCACTTCGTGGTCTTTTTCACCGTGACGCGTACCGATAACTACCGTTTCAGCATCTGAGTGCTTATATTTCTTGATGGCATCCGCAAGTGTCTTGATAGTAGCTGCAGGAGCCTTCTGGACAAACAAGTCACCCTGATTGCCGTGCTGGAAGGCGAATTTAACCAAATCAACCGCGTCCCCAAGTGTCATCATGTAGCGAGTCATGTGGGGATCAGTAATTGTCAATGGCTTACCTTCGCTAATAAGCTTATAGAATAGAGGTATCACAGAACCCCTAGAACCCATAACATTGCCATATCGCGTTAAGCAGATAGTTGTATCTGCGTCGTTACCAAGCTGCCTTGCTTTCGCGACGATTACCTTTTCCATCATCGCCTTGCTAATACCCATGGCGTTAATTGGGTAAGCTGCTTTGTCTGTGCTTAAACAAATAATTCTTTTTACGCCGTGGTTGATTGCAGATGTGAGTACATTGTCCGTACCTACCACATTCGTCTTGACCGCTTCCATAGGGAAAAATTCGCAAGATGGGACTTGCTTTAACGCTGCCGCGTGAAATATAAAGTCGACACCCTTCATAGCAACATCTAAGGTAGATATGTCACGTACGTCGCCAATGTAAAACTTGAGCTTATCGCTATTGTAGCGCTTCCTCATGTCGTCCTGCTTTTTTTCATCACGTGAGAAGATACGAATCTCTTTGATGTCAGTATCTAGGAACCCCTTCAATACCTCATTACCAAACGATCCCGTACCACCCGTAATAAGCAGTGTCTTATCCTTAAACATTAGTCCTCCGTCAATATCAGTTACACATTACTAACTATACGTATATTATATACCGTAAGTTAGCAAATCTCAAACGGGCAAAAGTACCCTTTTGCCCGTTTTTTAATGACTAACACAGATGGAAGGCGATGAAGCCGGCCGAGCTGTACATTATCTATCGTATAGTGAACTCTGCAAGCTTATTGGCAACTTCGATATTCTCCATATCGGCACTTTTTACCGTCGCAGTTAGATAGTATTTGCCAGGGAAAAGGTTGAGTACTACAGAATGTTCGGCGCTCTGGCTATGGAATAGGTCTTTCCCTGCATCACTCCCGAAGATATATTCGTTGTTTTCCCCTATTACCGCAATACCCGCCCATCGGACATCATATTTTTCTGGCCATGTAAGAGCAACTTTCAAGATGTCGCCCGTCGCATAGCGTTCTTTAAGACCAGATATTTTTAAACTTTTTTGAGCTGGGCTCTTATCTTCCTTCATCGCCTTCGCGTTCTGGTCTTCATCGTTGCTAAGCTGGTAGGCCTCAGCAACCTTCTCTACACTTCCGATAGTAGATATTTTGCCGTTTTCCAGCATTAACGCACGGGTACAGAGCTGTACAACTGTCTCCATACTGTGTGTTACAAGTATCACCGTCTGGTCGCTCCGGCGGTAATTATAGAACACATCCATACATTTCCTCTGAAATGCCTCGTCACCAACCGCAAGCACTTCGTCAAAGATTAGTACGTCGTTCTTTGCCTTGATGGCAATGGAGAAGGCAAGGCGGACCTGCATGCCTGATGAATAGTTCTTGAGCTTTTTATCCATGTGCTCTTCGAGTTCAGCGAATTCTACAATCTCGTCATACATCAGCTCCATTTGCTTTCGTGTGTATCCGAGTAGTGCACCGTTAAGAAAGACGTTATCTCGCCCAGAGAGTTCGGCGTTAAACCCTACTCCAAGCTCAATGAATGGCGTAAGTCCTCCATTTATTTCAATACTGCCGCTTGTTGGCGAGTATACTCCTGCCATCAATTTAAGAAGCGTGCTTTTACCAGATCCGTTACGGCCTACAATTCCAAAGAATTCACCCTTGTAGATATCAAAGCTGACTCCGTCGAGCACTTTCTGTGTTGTAACACCATTTTTACGTACGATATTTACCGCAGCCTGCTTGAGCGACGTATTTTTGTGCTGAGGAAGAATGAAGTTCTTATGAATATTTTTAACTGAAACAGCTACTTCTTTGTTGCTCATGTCTACACTTCCTCCGCGAAGTACTTGGATCGAGATTTAAAGTAATAAAATCCAAATACACATACAATCAAAATAATAAGGAAAGGCGCTATAAGAATAGCTACATTATCTACCGAGTTCCAAATTGTGATATTTTTAACCGAAGGCATAAGTAACGCTCGGGTATCTTGAAGTATTTGAACGATCGGGTTAATGAAGAACCAATCCCTAAGGCCCGCCGGTACGGCTACCATCGGAACTAGCACCATACTTACATAAAATCCTGCCTGTAGAAACACTTCCCATATATAGGTGATGTCACGAAACTTCACAAAGAGCGCAGACAAGGCAAAAGCGATGCCTAATGTAAATACGTAGAATTCAAGTATCACGATTGGGATAAGCAACCATGAGATACTTGGAAAAACCCCATTAAAGGCGGCGAATATAAGAACTACAACCATGCTCAGACTAAGGTTAATCATGGCGGATGCTGAGCTTGCTAGGACAACAAGGTATCTTGGGATGCTAATTTTACGGATAAGCTCTCCGTGCGCAACAACTGATGTAGCCCCGATCATAGTAGCTTCAGAAAAGAAGTTCCAGAAGACGATTCCAAGTAAAAGACTAATTCCATAATGTGGAATGCCCTTACCAATAGGCGCTATGTAAACAAATAGTATGTATAGTACCGCAAACATGAAAAGGGGCTTTAGTATCGCCCATAAGTAACCAAGGACTGACCCCTGATATCTAACCTTAAAGTCTGTTCTAATCATCTCGCTAAGGATGGCGCGATTTCGTGTATGTAAGTATCTCATTCGTCATATATTATAACAGAGAAAACACGCTGAAGCCGACATTTCCCGCCCCGTCGTCGAGCGCACCTCAATAATGTATACTGTAGATAGATTATGCAAAAGAGAGTTCTCTTAATTCGTAATGCGCAGGCCTACGATTTTGGCGGAGGGGAAAGATTTCCTGTGTTCGTCGCGCGCGTTATACAGCAGGAATACGGCGTGCCGATTATCATTTCACGCTCACCGAGCCTTCTGCGATTTGCAAGCAGTAAAGATATAAAAACAATTCGCGGACTCTGGTGGAGTAATCAAAATTGGAGCGGCGTGCGAGTCTTACTGTTTCCAATTTACCTACTGTGGCAAGTTGTCTTATTCTTCTGGTACCTAGCTATGTTTGTTCGCATAAAACCACAAGCTATCCATATTCAAAGTAAAGATGACTTTATTGCAGCTACATTTGCAGGAAAGATTGTCGGTGCAGTAGTTATATGGACAGATCACGCTGATTTAAAACATATCTGGCGTAATTTGCTGGTCTGGTATAAAAATCCTATCGGAAAATTGGTGTACCTCGCGGGATGTCTAGCCGATACTATCACTATTATCAGTAAGAGCGAGTACCAGGCAGTAACTCAACATTTGCCAAAGGAATCCCTAGTACGAAATAAATTGAAAATTATTAATAACGGTTCTCCGGATGTAAAGAATCAATACCCCGCCACTAAATCCAATACATTCACTTTCTGCTCAACGAATCGGCTCGTAACTGATAAGGGTATCAACGAAATGATTACTGCATTTAAAAGATTTCATAAAAAACACCCCCATTCCGAGCTTGTGCTCGTTGGCAATGGGCCGGAAGAAGATCACTTTAAAGCGCTCGCGCGGGACGAGCCATCTATAGTGTTTACGGGGTTCCAGTCAGATCCGCTATCTTTCGTGGCAGCATCTGACGTGCTACTTCAACCTACCTACCATGAAGGATTTAGTATATCTATACTTGAAAGCTTTATGATGGAAAAGCCAGTTATTGCAACTTCTGTGGGGGGCAATGTTGAGATGGTTCAGGATAATGAAACCGGACTACTTATACCTGCTAAGAATAGCGATAGCTTGTGCGAGGCAATGGAAAGGTTGTATGGAGATTCGAAGTTGCGCTCACGCCTTGCGAGGAACGCACGTGCGCAGTATGAGAAAAAATTTGTGTTTGATGTAATTGTAAAGAAAGAGTTTATACCGCTATATGAAACTATTCGTTGAAGCATCCGTACTAGAACAAGACCGTCCGAGCGGAGTTAACTATCTTGCAAGCGGCCTTGTTGCTGAACTTGAGAAGATGCAGAATGATGATTTTAAGATTGGTTATTTTTGGCTAAACTTCTTGCGACGCAAATCGCCAATTAATACGAGCGTGGAAGCTGCTGCAGCCCGTGGTGACTTACAACAAATCTGGGCAATTCCGCAGCGCGTCTATGCGAAGCTGGTTTATTATCATGTCGCTCCACCGCTACCTGTGCGCAAAGCTGATTGGCTGCTTTACCCGAACTTTTACCTTTGGCCAAGCCTTGGTAACCACAAGAAAGCTGTCGTTATTCATGACCTATGCTACCTTCGCTACCCAGAGTATGTTGAAGATAAAAACCGCGCATTCTTATCGCGCGTTGCAACAAGCTCAATTAAAAAAGCTGATTTGATTGTAGTGGACTCTGAGTTTATTGCTGATGAGCTCGTAGAGCTTACTGATACGCCACGCGAGAATATACATGTTCTCGGCGTGCCTGTTGATGCTGACGATTTTGATTCGTCACTCGATAAAGGCCCTGAACACCTTGCTCATCGATATAATGTGACCAAGAAATACATTCTTTCGTTTGGCACCCTTGAGCCGCGCAAAAACCTTGAGTGTCTCGTTGAGGCGTATTGTGCGCTCAGCCCTGAGATTCGTGAGCAGTACAGCCTTGTGCTTGCAGGTAAATGGGGGTGGAAAATCGAGAGTCTCCGCGCACTTATTGAGCAAAAACAAGCCCAGGGTTACGACATTATTACTCCGGGCTATATTGATCACGGCGACCGTGCTGCTTTCTACCGTAATGCAAGTTTTTACGCAATTACCACTCATTACGAAGGTTTTGGCATGCCGCTTCTTGAAGCACTCCACTGCGGCATTCCTACTGTTGCCGTTGACATACCTGTACTTCGTGAAGTTGGCGGCGATGCATGTTTATGGGCTGAGAAAGATGTAGCCGATGTGTCCGCGAAACTTACGGAGCTTATCTCTAATACTGAGCTTGCTCGTAAGTTTACAGAGCTTGGGCCCGGTCAAGCTGATACATACTCTTGGAAAACCTCTGCTGAAGGATTATTAGAGAGGTTGAGCCGGTGAACTTACTGGAATACGAGGCGAAAGGGATTTTGCAGAAGTTTACTATTCCCATTCCGCATGGGAGTACTTTTCGCCAGACTGACAGCTTACCGACTGCACCAATTGTTCTGAAGTCTCAGGTACACACTGGTGGGCGCGGTAAAGCTGGCGGTGTTGTGGTGGTGCGCGAGCAATCTGAAGTAGAGAACGTGGCTGCGAGTATTTTCGGACTCGCGATTAAAGATGAGAAACCGCAGACCATTCTTACTGAAGAGTTGCTTGATATTGCCCACGAATATTACCTTTCTGTCGTTATTAACCGAGCAACTGCTGAAATAGAATTGGTAGCACATACAGAGGGTGGTATTGAGATAGAATCGCATGATGCAAGTGAGTTTTTGCATAGGCCGCTCACCGCGGATAGTACCGATACGCTTGGCGAAACATTAGCTGAATTTTACGATTTACCGGGGCAAGCGTTTGCGCTACAAGGACTTGTGAAGAATCTTTATGAGTGTTTTGTGAAGTCTGACGCAATCTTACTCGAGATTAACCCACTTGTACTGACGTCAGACGACAAACTTGTAGCAGCTGACTGCAAAATGACACTCGATGATGACGCGGCATTCCGCCACCCCGAATGGCAGTTCGAGCAAGCGCCTGCAAGTGCTAATTTCGTTACACTCAATCCGAATGGCACGGTTGCTACAATCGCAAATGGTGCTGGGCTTGCTATGGCTACTGTTGATGCCGTTAAACAAGCTGGGCTCACCCCCGCTAATTTCCTCGATATAGGTGGCGGTGCAACTGTAGAGGGAATCGTTGAGAGTTTTCAGAGGATTCTTGAATTCCCGAGCGTCAATGCAATTGTGATTAATATTTTTGGCGGCATCGTGCGTTGTGACGATGTGGCGAAAGCTATCTTGGAGGCGCGCAAACAGTTTGACCAACTGCCCGAGCTTTATATTCGCCTGAGCGGCAATAAAAGTACTGAGGCAACCGAGCTGCTCGCAGATGCCAGGCTTGCACTCTATCCCGACTTACCAGCCTGCCTGAAGGAGCTTACTCGTGGATAAATCTATCTTTACTGGGAAAAACGTTATTGTGCAGGGAATTACTGGCAAAAATGGTCAATTCCATACCCGTAATATGGTTGCCTATGGCACGAATATTGTTGCAGGGGTTACCCCGGGAAAGGGTGGTTCGGCTGTCGATACTATTCCTGTTTATAACAGTATCACAGATGTAAAAAAGGATATGCCGGTCGACACATCTGTTATTTTTGTGCCCGCACCGTTTGCAAAGGGCGCAATATTTGAAGCGATTGAAGCTGAGATTCCACTTATTGTTTGTATTACCGAGCATATCCCAGTGCACGATATGTTACTTGTGCGAGAGCGACTTAATCAGAGTAAAAGTACAGTCATTGGCCCTAACTGCCCTGGCGTATTCACCCCTGGCAATCAGCTGCTCGGTATCATCCCAGCAACACTCAGCAAGAAGGGCGACACTGCCGTTGTGAGCCGTAGCGGCACACTCACCTACGAGGCTATGGATTTACTTACCAAGGCAGGGCTTGGGCAGAAATACGTTATTGGCATTGGCGGTGACATGGTGCGCGGCACGAACTTTATAGAGTGCTTGGAACTTTTCGAGAATGACCCGACCGTAAAACGTATCGTGATGATTGGTGAAATTGGCGGGACTGACGAAATTGCAGCAGCAGATTACATAAAAGATCACGTGACAAAACCAGTATATGCCTATGTTGCCGGCCACAGTGCGCCGACTGGTGTGCAGATGGGCCATGCTGGGGCAATCCTTGGAAATAACACACTAGAGAGTGCGCCCGCTAAAACAACTTATCTGACGAAATCGGGAGCGATTACTGCCGATAGTATTACAGAGCTTGTAAACCGTGTACAATGATAGGTAATCATGAAAAAGCTTATTTCACTCCTTATCCCAGCGTATAACGAAGAAGAAGTATTCAGCCTTCTCTTTGACAGACTCGAAACACTTGCAGATAACAACCCAGAATACGATTTTGAATTCTTTTTTGTGAACGATGGGAGCCGTGATAATACCTACGAGCTTATTCGTGCACAAGCCGACAAAGACCACCGAGTTGCCTACATTAACTTGAGCCGTAACTTCGGTAAAGAGACGGCGATGCTTGCAGGATTCGATAATGTGCGCGGTGATGCCATGGTGATTATTGATGCCGACCTACAAGACCCGCCAGAGCTGATTCCCCAGATGATTAAGTACTGGGAAGAGGGCTACGATGATGTGTTTGCGAAACGACGTAGCCGTGCAGGTGAAAGCTTCCTAAAAAAGAAAACGAGCCAGTGGTACTATAAGATTTTACAGAATTCGACGCGCATCCCAATTCAGGTTGACACTGGTGATTTTCGCCTACTTGACCGTCGCTGCGTTGAGGCGCTTAAACAATTCCGCGAGAGCGAGCGCTACACTAAAGGTATGTACAGCTGGATAGGGTATAAGAAAAAAGAATTCTTGTATGACCGCGACCCTCGCGCCGCCGGCAAAACCAAATGGAACTATCCTAAGCTGATTAACCTTGCTGTTGACGGCATTACGAGCTTTACGACTGCGCCACTACGCATTTCAAGTGTGATTGGTAGTGTTGTTTCAATTGTTGCTTTTGTATATATCCTCTACCTACTGGTGCGCCCTATCTTTGGTGTTCCAACTGGCGGTGGCTATTCATCAACCATGGCCGTTATTTTATTCCTTGGTGGCGTTCAACTGCTGAGTATTGGTATTATTGGCGAATACATTGGCCGCATCTTTAACGAAACAAAACATCGCCCACTCTACTTTATCGAGGAGCTCCATGAGTCTCACCGAAAAACTCAAAAATAGCCACCAACATCAGGTCGTACGATATGGAGCTGTCGGGGTTATTAACACTGTTATCGACTTTGGCCTACTATTCCTCTTAAAATCTATAGGCCTGCCCGTGGAACTTGCTAATATCTGTTCAACTGGCACTGCGTTTATTTTTAGCTTCTTTGCTAATAAGAAGTACACCTTCAAGACGACCGATACGAATGTCGCACGCGAAATGGCACTATTTGTCGTGGTTACATTGTTCGGACTATGGGTGCTGCAAACGATCGTTATCAATCTGACAATGCCACTCGCTAAGCAGATTGCGGGCGATCAGAACCTTGCTTTACTGATTGCAAAACTTATTGCGACAGTCGTATCACTTGTCTGGAACTACCTGCTCTACAGTAAGTTAGTGTTTAAGAAACACTAACGTTTATAATCATCTTGCAGACGTGTAATGTCGGCTTCGTCCGATGGGTGGTTTTTATCTGTATGCTGCCAAATTTCAGCGACAAAAGTATACTCATTACTTGCGCCGACAAGACGATGACATTCCCCGGCTTCAAACTGCACCTCATCGCCGGCATGCACTTCAATGAGCCTACCGGGGTTATCGGCATCGGTGCTCTTATGATAACCGCCGTCGTTAAGGAACCTCCAGCGTTCTGCACGGCGCGCGTGCACCTGCCAACTCAAACGCTGCTCGGGTGCCACTAGTAGAATCTTAGGGCTCAACTCTGCATCGGGATTGCCAAGACGAGCCTCTGCCGGGTCGACATCCGGGAAGAACTCGCT
>Ga0157373_10001904_pt1 | contig 15840 bp, 7 predicted proteins | sample C65metaG_FD_113460 | JGI IMG/M metagenome (GOLD analysis project Ga0157373, IMG submission 113460) | Corn rhizosphere microbial communities from Kellogg Biological Station, Michigan, USA - C6-5 metaG | ecosystem: Host-associated > Plants > Roots > Rhizosphere > Soil | place: USA: Michigan... | reverse complement strand
TGGAAATCAAATGACATCAGTCGACCCTCGAGCTGCTTGTAATAGCTCGCAGCTTAAGTGTTCATAAGCTATTCGTCATTGGGTTCTTTAGCTGAATTTTCTGGCTTATTTGATTCTCATCTCGTGGGACTGGATCGCGCTCAATGGGATGTTTTCCATCGCCAACTTCCTGTAGTCCTACGCCGAGTTTGCCCCTGCCAATCCCGTCATCAGCGTGTGATTTTTCGAGATTTGGGCTGCTAGACCTTAGACTGGGGGCATCCTTTTCGAACCATCCAAAGCATGCCCTCAGATATGCCCCCAATGTAGCAATGCACTGGAGGTGGATGGATCTCCATGGTCCTTGAAAAGGCAGAAGTGATCGGATAAACAGCCCGCCATCCGGCCCCTAGAGACTCTCAGGGTCGCCAAAAAACATTTTGACTAGGCTCTAGGGCAGTAGTTACAGCCTGAAAAAATAGAATTGTGCCCCCAGTTTTGCCCCCATTCGCACGGAGTGTGCGAGCGATCGCGAATGGAGATTTCTGACGCGGACCCCGGTGGCTGTGGCTGGTATTCAGTGTGCCCCCGCATACTGAATGACCAGCCCGAATCTGGCAAATTCGTGATTGATCGATAAGTCGATAACCTTAATTGTTGTTTGCCCACCTCAAGCGCATCCTGAAATTGGATCGCTTGCGACTGCGTGGCATGAGTGGTGCGACCGATGAGTTCACGCTGGCCGCCGCAGTACAGAACCTCCGACGGCTGGCCAAACTGACATCTCAAGGACCACCAACCACGGGATAGGTACGCCCGCAATCAACAAAAACCCTCAAATTAACCCACTGACACTGTAGCAACGGTCAATGAAGTACCGAAAAGCCACTTAACAGTGGTGAGTAGGTTCTTTGATGAGGCCAAGCTCAGCGCCGCGCTTCCTGAAAAATCGACTTTTTCAACAGAATCGGCCGATAGCTACCTGTCTCCCTCGGCAGGATGCGGACGCTTAACCGATGCCCATCCGTGGACATTGGGCTATGTCGGAAGTATCAGTTCCTACTTATTAACAGACATTACCTCATAAAGTATCATCCATCCTGGGCTTCCAAAGCCTTGATCGCCCGGGCCATGGCCCGCAACATGATGTGAATGCGCTCTCGTGAAACATTTAGTTTGAGGTCTTCCTTTCGCACGTCAAACTTTAGGGTGTCGGATAGCAGTTTTTCCAGATCAGGTATTGGCTTGAGCTGTTTTCTAATAGCTTGAATCGTGAAGTGTCCAGAGTCTGAATAGATCCAGAAGTAGAGGTCGCAGCTACGAAATGTGAGGGCAAGGCACACAGTAGGCTCGAATTCTGAGCCACTGACAGGCTGGTAATTAATTTGCCGCAGCGGCAAAAGCCCTTTTTTGAATTGCTCTGCATCAAGCTCAACAGACAGGTGATAGCTAAACAACTCGGCATGCATCCCGCTCATGCGGCTTTTCTTGAGCAGATAGATGCAATCGTCCTCCCAGCGCAATGCATGCTCACCGCAATATTGGAACACAGCTGGTGTATTCACCATGATCTGGCGCCAGGGCTCGAGGCCTTCGGCACTGGCAATCACCTCATCCAGTTGGTCTTCAAGAGGCGCGTCAGGATCAATTTGTTCCAATAGCAACTGCAAAAGCGCGCGTGCTTCCTGCGCATTTTCTTCAGCGCCACCACGTAACAGCCGCTTCCAACTAGCTTGCTCCGACGTGGAATTGACCAAGAACGAGTAGTTATAGCCGCTGCGTAGCAAGTAATCGCCCAATGAGAGTAGGGCACGCTCCCAGCGGTAGTCCGGCAGACTGTTCAGGCCGCGCGCACTGAACATCTTTTTCGCTTTGCTCAGGTAGCTCGAAAAAATTTGTTGAAGCGCGAGATGTTCGCTTGGTTTCCACTGCGCCCGCTCAGTGTTACGTCGTTTGGCGAGCGCACCACTGAACTCCAGTAGGAATTCGATCTGGCCTTTAAAGTAGCCATGTTTTTCCGCACATTCGATCGGCTTGCGCCAGCCCCTATGGGCAAGCAAGAGTTCAGCCTTGAACTGCTCTTCGCTGATTTGTTGCAGGGAGAAACCGGTTGTTGGTTTTTCGGCGTTCGCAAAGTAGCCAAGGATATCGTCGGCATGGGGCAGCAGTGCCCGGACTGCCAGAAGGCTACGTTGCATGTCTGCTGGGCGGTCGTAGCTCGTATTGACCGACAGATTGAAAACTACCCGCATCCACTCCAGAAGAGCCTGTGGTTCGAGCTTGTCACCTGCCGCTCGAATAAAGGTGACGTAGGCGAAAAGCTGAACGAGGTCGGTATAGGCTAAAGCTGCCGGGTCACTAACCAACTGCTGGAAAAGGACTTCTTCATTGAAGTACGGGTTTTCTGGCAATAATGGCGTGAACTGATTCTCCTGAGCGCTCCATGTGTCGAGAAGCAACATAAGAGTGGCGGAGAAGTCGCGCTCCAGCCATCCAGCCTTGTGGTATAGGGGGTAAGCTGACTTCAGTGGCTTGCTTCTGAAGGTACTAATTTCCTCGAGGTAGCTCGACGGTTCCGGGTCGCGGCAGATAAACGCCACGGCGTGGAAGAAGTTCATGATTGCATCGTCGTAAAGGTGGGTTTCCTTGTCGCGATACGCCCAAAAGAAGTCGGCCCAGCGGGTATCCATACGTCGTGCAAAGTAATCGGCGACGGTGAATGTTTGGTCGCCGATGTCCCTGGTCTCTTCGGCGAATTGGCTCTTGAGCTCGTGCTCGTAGCGGGCTTTGAATGTCTCGAAAGCCGTCAGCGGTTTGCCCCGAGCGTTCATCTTGATGTACAGATCATCGGATAGCCCGAAATGGTCTAGATCAAGCAACTGAAAGGTGATCACCGGTTGCTGTACGTCCATCAAGCGTGTGTAGGCTCCTCTGACGTTGGCAAAGTGCTGGTGGATAGCGTCGAGCATGGTCAGGCAAGACTGGATCGTCAGGTCCAGGCGCCAATATCGGAAAAACCAGGCCTGATTGGTGATCAGGCTGGACAATGAAGATCCGTCAGCGGCATCGTGCGCAGGCCAGAATTTCACTAACGCATCGAAAAACTCGGCGCTGCTCGGGCGTACTTTGTAGGAGAAACGTGAGTCTTCGCCTTCGCAAAATGCCTGGCAAAACTCGTCCTTACTGCCGTCTCGCCAAGCCAGATACCAGTGCAATAGAAACAGTGTGGTCAGCCGCTGCTGGCCATCAAGTGGCAAGAAGCGGATCGACTCTCCGTCTTTCTCTACGCTCCCATAGATGAAGTCCAGGTTCAGGGGTAGGGTGTTGTCATTCGGTACCAGAGCAAATGCCTGCTTCAGCGTACCTAGAAACTCTTCACGTACATCCTCGGCTGTCGGGCGGCCCTGAGCATAATCGCGTTGGACCATCGGGATCTGAATGCGCTGATGGCGGCTCAGCAGCTGTTTCAGGGTGATCTGACTGCTGGAGTCGCTCATTGGGTAATCTCCTTGGGGGTACTAAAGAAGCGTACGAGGACTTGGGTGATTTCTGCCTGGTAAGCTTCGCGGTCTTCCTTACTCCAGAACATCACATTGTCAGCTTGTGGGCTGTAGCACTTAAGGAACACATTGCGGGTGCACAGCGGTACAAAAATCCCTGATTGATCTAGGGCCAGCAGAGCTTTGCGCTTGACGGCGAACACAGCGTTCTTGTAACTACGGTTCGTGCCTTTATCCAGCAGGGCCAAGTTGGAAATACCCTGGTCGGTCGGCGCTTCGTCGTTTTCTTGGAAGAAGGCCAACAGCTTTTTGTACAACACCTCGAATGCTTCGTCCGAGTGGGCTTTCTTAGATTGCTTGATAAAGGCATGAATGCTGTTCAGCAGTTGCTTCGTCTGCGCCACTTGGTCACTGATATTCTGGGCTTCCAAGTAGCCAGCACACAGATTTAGCCAGTTCAATTGGTCATGCGGACGTATAGGGCGGCTAGAGGCAATCGAGCGTACGTGCTCAATGTCCCACTCGCCATTTTTGAAACTGTCGAACTGGAAGCGCAAGTTGGAGCGTGGGCTGTCCAGCAGGGTCGCCACGTTGAATAACAATAGCAGCGAGCGAATACTCGACGAATGACGGCCGTACTCCAGCTCTCCAAGACGTTCGCTGATACATGTGTTCAGCGATCCGGGCGTCAGGATGTCGAGGTCTTCGTCACCGATGGTGCGAGCAAACACAGCTTTGCGCAGCTTACGTTCGAATGCGCTTTTTGTGGTCTGTAGTGACAGTTCGCAGATGCGCGCGACGTCCATACCCTGATAAATCAGAAACCCGACAATGTGGTATAGCGTGCGGTCTTCAAACCATTCCTCAAGCATCATGAAAGTTTGCTTGATGCGCAGCCATTCTTTCGATGTAGCACCGGATATCTTTAGCCTCTTGCTGTAGGCATGAAAGATGCTGTGCTCGTCATGGTCCGTACCATCGCCAAAGCCATCCGACTTGGCTACCAGTTCGAAAAGTAGGCCGATGCGATTCTGAGATTGGCTCTGCTGGTTACTAAGGAAGTACCAGAAATCATCCGCCTGTAAGGTTTTTTCCAACTGATCCCATTCGTGAGCGATCCTCATTTGCCGGCCAGCGGCATCTGGATCGTTATCATCAACACGCTTGAGAAAAAGGGCGCGGATCAGTTCGTCATCTGTCAGGGCAATCTTGCCCACGTTCAAGCGAGTGAAGGCATCTACGGCATTGTCCTGAGCAGCTAGTTCAAACCAAATGACCCGGGTTTTGTTCAGCAGCGCAGACTTGATCTCGTCGACTTCGTGACCACGAGTGCTGAACCACACCTCAATGGTGCTGATGGCATTGAACAGGTAGAAGTAATCGACGTTCGTGTTTGCGTCGGTCTCATTGGGCTTATCAAGGAACGCCGAAAGGTACGGCCGTGTTTCGTAGTCGAGGGTGAACAGCTTCTGCCGGTACTTTTCCGCCAGTCGCTCATTGAAGTGACGCAGAATCAATAGAAGCGTGGTCAACCGTTGCTGACCATCGACCACCTCGAATGGGCCTTGCTCCGTGGCTTTGATCACCAATGGTTGCAGGCAATAAAACTCTTCCGGCTGGGGGTTGCGGCGCTGGCTGAACTCGCGGATGTCTTCTAGTAACTGGGTAACCTGCAGAGGCTTCCAACGGTAACCTCGCTGGTATGCAGGAATCCAGAATTGTGTCGGCTTGCCATCTTCGTCGGCGAGTAGTTCATGTATCGGTTTCAGGCATAAATCGGAATGGTTCATTCGAATCCTTTCGGGGCGGCACAACGCGGTGCTGCAAAACGGTAGAGGCTGTTTGCCATCATTATGCATGTCCTATGCTGGGGAAGCAGCAGAAGGTTCGATATTCATACAGTTGCACTGCATGGGGCGGGATCTCAGGCGTTTACAATTCCCCAGTGGGACCAGCTATCTGGTCGCTTCCCATTGACCACCGATGCGGGGATTGAGGCTGTTCCTACTCAAGTGGAAAGATCAGATCAGGTATCCATGTCGAGCAGGTATCTCGGTTAACGCCATAAGCTTTCTCCCTCTGTGTCAGTGCTGCTCGGTTGAGAGGGGGCGGGACGGTTTTGCACTGAGCTTGGATGAGCTAAGCTTCATAGCTTTTAGCTTGCTTACAGAGTGTCAAAATGGAACGTCAGTCTGAGATTTCTCATCTTTCCGATGAACAGGTTGAGGAGCTGTATCGGCGATATGTAGCTGGTGAGCGAAATTCAGACCTTGTTGCTGAATATAAGATTGAGGTCTCTCCAAACAGCTTGATCAAAGTGTTTCCGCCGCTGCAATTGAGTGGTGTTTCTTGTCCTCATTGTGATCTGCAAATGTATGAGCGGAGAAAGAGCAAAGGTGATATTGCGTCGGGAGATACAGTAGGTTTTTGCAAGGAGTGCGATCACAAGTACTACGTGGTCCGTTCTCGAGGCAGGCAGAGGCACTGTACGTGTGGTCCGTGTGTGATAGCTCAAGCACAAGAGCAAGCGGAAAGAGAAAGATTACTTCGTGAAAAAATTTGTCAATACTGGCAACCCCGTGTTGGCGATGCTATTCCGTATGAGCAGTTGGATATTCAAGAGAAAGTCTATCTCTTGGCATTGGTGAATGCGCAAGCGGACCTCAATCTCTCAATCGTCAAATCTGTCGCTGAACGCAGGAGAGACGTTTGGTTTGCTCCGTCTGAAAGCCTCGAAAATGAAATTCTGGTTCTGCTTTATAGGCGTCGCATGATCGCTGTTGACCCCGAGTCACCTATTACAGCGTTCGACTCCAAAAACGTCGAATCGGCAAGTGTCATAGGCGTGAGGTGGATCATAAACGTCACGCTTGGTGACGCGCGAAGGTCTTCCATAGAGGATGTGCAGAGGAGAATTGGTAAAGACCTCTCACTCCCGCCAGTAGACTTTGACGCGCATCAGCTGAATACGGTGGCAACGAGCATCCTGACTGAGCAGGCCATACGGCAGATTCAATATCAATGTGATCGTTATTCTCTGCCATTCACCGCTGAAAAGAAGGGTAGGGATGTTATTGGCACTCTTCTGCTCAGCCATAGTTTGGCTGTGGTGTGTTATTTTGCGTATTTGGCTGTCCGTAGAGCCAATGACTATTATTTGGATGCCAACATTAGCAAGACTCAGGCGTCAAACATAATACCTGGAAGAATGCAGGAGTACGGTATTAAGGCAGAGGGCGAGGCTTGGGATCTGGCATCAAAACGGTATCTTACGGGTGATCCTAGGTCCGAGCTTAACAAAGTGGTCTTCGATCTGGTTCTGCGAGCTCTGGACGGAGGTTCGTACAAGAAAGTGGATGAATATTTCTCGTTTGTTTCTAAGGTCGGGACTCCAACAATTACATCCGTTTTTAGTTGTCCTGTCTGTGGTTCCAGTGCGGTGCATGCGAGCGTTAAAGAAAATTGCATATTTGTCGATTGTAAAGATTGTATATCGAGATCCCCGGTTAGCCTAACAGCGCAGAGTTGAGCGTCCCCTTGATGAGCGATTCGAGAGGCAAAAGCCCCAGGATGTCAGAGGTACTTCTTGAATGTCGTGGCAGTAATACCGACCATACAACCGAGCAATGTTGCGCACGGTAGCATCTGCCGCCGCCGGGCTTGGGGTAGAACGGCTCGATCAGGCCCAGCAGACCCGTCCAAGGCACGACCTGATCCATCTCGGCGTCATCGCATTCAAACCTGAACCCGCCATTGTCGTCTGTGAATCCCAGAAGTTGCACAATGAAGAACCCTATGATCTGTTCATCGGTGAAGTCGAACAGGCCTGGGCAGATACGCGGGTCTTCAGGGATGGCCATTGGCATTTTGAGCGCGCGCCGTCAGAGCTGCGTTGCCTTCATTAAATTGCCGGTGGACAGTTCTATGCGATCGGAGAATCTTTGGAGGCTCAGACTTAGAACTTGAGTGTCTACAAAAACTGTCAGCCGCTCACACAAATATTCACAAGTCCGGTCCGGTGGAACCTGGCTAGGTCCATGGTCCTTTGCTAGCGTTTTGCTATGACCAACTGTCCAGGAGTGGATGAATATGCAGGCGCAGGTGGATATTCGTTCATGGCTTCATAAGCAAAACGATTGGTTGCAAGAAGCCGTGGATCGACTCTTGAAAAAAGGGCAGCTGGATGGCGCTGATATTGCGGCTTTAGTTGCCCTGATCAAGACGCCAGATGGACGCAAGGCCTCGAAACACAGGGCTTTTGCGGAGCTCAGTCAGGGCAATGCTGAGCACCGTGAGCTTCGACTAGTAAAGATTAGCGAGATTTCTGGAATCGAGAGTTTGGCACCTCGCATGCCATTGGAATTCGGATCTGAGAACCTCTCCGTCATCTATGGTCACAACGGATCAGGGAAATCCAGCTACACCCGGATCCTGAAAAAGCTCTCGGGCAAGCCGCGAGCCAGCGAGATGAAAACCAACGTGTTCAAAGCTGCTCCGGCAACTAGCAAATGCCACATTACCTCCCAGCTTAATGGTCAGGAAACGGTTCATGAATGGCATGTCGGTCATCCTACGATTGAAGCACTTCGCGACATAGATATCTTCGACAGCGACGAGGCTAGCCATTATCTGACCGCAGAGAGTGCCGCGACTTACATTCCGCCCATCGTAAGCCTGTTTGAAAAGCTCGCTGGCGTTGTCGAACAGGTTCGCGATGCCTTGACCGCAGAGCAGTCAAGGTTAGTCACCTCGCTGCCGCAATTGCCCGCCATTTACGACGGTACTCCAAGTAAACGCCTCTACCTGAGTATTGGGACAGCCGTCGCGGCCGTGTTGGACGAAGCCTTGGTGTGGAAGGCGGATGAGGAAAAGCAGCTCCTCGCGCTCACAGAACGGCTGAAGGCTGAGGATCCGGCTGCATTGGCCGTGCACAAGCGACGGACGAAAGCCGAGCTGCAAAAGATCATTGCAGCGTTGACCGATGCTGATCGAGCCTATGCAGGCTCCTGTTTCCAGTCCCTGCGCGACCTCAGGCAAGCCGCAGCGCAAAAGCGACAGGCTGCCGTCGAGAGTGCCAAAGTCAACATGGCAGAATTGGATGGAGTCGGAATTCCCACCTGGCGAGCCATGTGGGAGGCTGCCCGGGCTTTTTCGTCCACCCCATATCCGCAGCACCCTTTCCCAGTCACTCATGCCCAGGCGCGCTGCCCTCTCTGCCAACAGACCTTGGATGAGCAGGCTCAACGCAGGCTTGAGGATTTTGAAAAGAACGTTCAGGGCAAACTCGAAGCCGACGCCAGGAAAGCAGAGGGGCTTTACACCCAAGCGTTAGAGACGCTTCCCAGAATCCCTGGCGATGAGGAAATCGCGACCCAATGCGAAGCTGCTGGACTGGGCGCACAGGAGTGGCCAGAGTTTCTGAAAGGCTTCTGGAAGAGCGCTGCGCTGACCCGTGAAGCTCTCCTCAATAATGAAGCTGCTGCACCCGTACTACCTGTTGCACCCCAAGCTACAAACATCACGGCGCTCGCTGAATATGGTGAGGAGCTGGCGCAGACTGCCTCCCAGTACGAGGCCGACGCGGTGCAGTTTGATCGTGCGCATGCCACGAAGGAGAAACTTGCGCTGGAAGCGCGCAAATGGATCACCCAACAGGCCGCCGCAGTGCGAGCTGAGGTGGAGCGGCTTAAGAAGATCAAAGAGTATGAGGACTGGAAGGCACTGACTAATTCTCGACCGATCTCCACGAAAGCAGCCGAGGTGACGTTAGCAGTAGTCACCGATGCTTACGTAGCTCGATTCAACCAAGAGCTCAAAGCGCTTGGGGCTCATCGTATCCAGGTCGAACTCGTAAAGGCCCGTACCCGCAACGCGGTTGTCCTTCACCAAATTCGACTGAAGGGTGCCCAGGATGCGAAATCCCAGCCAAACGGCATTTTGAGTGAAGGGGAGCGGCGGATTATCTCGTTGGCGGCTTTCATCGCTGACGTATGTGAGAGACCAGGTTCAGCTCCGTTCATCTTTGATGACCCGATTTCCTCCCTGGATCATGATTTTGAATGGGCAGTCGCTTGCCGCTTGATCGCTCTGGCTAAGACGCGCCAGGTGATAATCTTGACCCACAGACTCTCCCTGTACGGCGTTCTGGACGAGCTGGCCAAGAAGGTCGGCGATGATTGGAAAAAGCAGCATTATCGAGCAATGCGGATCGAATCTTATGGGGGGGCTGCGGGTCATCCAGCTGATCAGGAGGTGTGGAATGCGACCACCAAGAAAGCCAATAATCTGTTGCTCAATCGCTTGGCCGTCGCCAAGAAAGCAGGAGAGTCCGATGGTGCGGAAGCTTATCAGCGGCTGGCACAGACCATTTGCAGCGAGTTTCGGAAGCTTCTAGAGCGCACTATCGAAGAAGACTTACTCAACAAGGTAGTGCTGAGGCATCGGCGGGGCATCCAAACCGATGGCCGCCTCCGAGATATTCAGGGCATTCTGCTCGAAGACTGCAAGCTGCTCGATGATTTCATGACCAAGTACAGCTGTTACGAGCACAGCCAGTCCAGTGAGATGCCAGTCGTAATACCAGAAGAGCCCGAATTGCGCCAAGATTTAGAGGCGCTGGGGATATGGCGCGACCAACTAATCAAGCGCCGTGCTGCTGTGGCTTAGCTAGCCAGCGTCAGGTGCCTTCTATGGGAGGCACCTGTTTGTCGCTAGGAGTTTAAATGTACTATGGCGTGCTGCCATCTCCGCATTAGCATGACCGTACTGTGAGCAGAGCGGGAAATCTCTCCCCGTTGACGTGGCTTAATGATTTCGAACGCCCCTAAAGGAGAAGTAAAGAGTAAGCGTCCGCCAAACACACCTTGCGCAATTGGCCGGGCGCCCATCTAACCGTCTCGATACCTTTATTCTCGCTTTACTTCAGTTGCTTCTCAAAACGAATGTCACCTTCCGGTAGGTTCTTCACGGGCTGCCAGCCAAGGCTTCTATAGAATCCGCTCGCACGGCTTGCTTCAGCGGTTTCTAACCATATCTTCTGATGGCGTTGAAATAGAAAAGACTCTGCTTTGTGCATCAGATTGCGCCCCAACCCGTACCCTTCGAATTCCGGCAAGACGAAGACCGCGAATACGCAACCATCTTCAATATCGACCATCGAAAAACCGACTGGAACACCATTGACCTCCGCGACCCAAGCGCACGAAGTCTCTGAAATTGCCTGACTTATCGCTTCAGGCGTTATGCCTATCTCCGTTAACTGATCTTGGATGAAAGCATCCTTACATATCCGGGCTATCAGATCCCCTTGAAGTGAGAGCGCCATCGCAAGGCCTTGAGGTGTCTGGCGGGATTGTAAGCCATTACGAAGGCCAGTACGTGTGCCTTCAGCGCAGCGAAGTCGGGATAGTGGAAGGCATTGATCGTGGTGCGCTCGTTCTCTTCGGCATCCTGGTATTTGTCTTTGACCGAGCGGCCGTCCACGATCACCCGTATTACCTGGCGACACTCACTGCGCAGGTGCCGGCCATGACTCTACCTTCCGGACGCCGGTGGTGTGATGTTGCACGATGAGGGCGGAAAGTTCGTCTGCCCCCTGGAATAACTCACGCCGGGGAGTACGAATACGGAAGAATTGATCGAGTTCTCACGGCTTCGCTTCCCTATAAGCTTGCGCAGCGGAGCCTTCGGGACTAGAGGGGTCAGAGATCGGGCGATGGTGCGGCAGGGCGGCGTTGCAGGCGGGGGAGGATTCCGTCCCTGCCTGCAGGGCCGCGTATTACTGTCTATACGTCACGGCCTCGCTTAGAGACATCGATGACGACCACCTCGATCTTGTCGAGGCCCTGGTTCAGCACCATCTGCTTGAGCTGCCCTGAAAGCTCGGCAGCACTGCTGGCTTTTTCCCCAGGGCAAGCCTTGAGGCCTTTCCCGAACCAATATACCAAGTAAATAGCATAACCCTCCGCGCCTTTCGTGCGGGAATAGAATTCGAGTTGATCGAGCGGTGCGGTTCGCAGGTCTTTATGGTCATGACGCTTTACTTCGATTGGCAAAACGTGACCTTTGTCATCGCGAACAATTACATCCACCCTGACTTGTGCGTTCAACTGCGCTTCGCTGGTCGTCTTGAAATTCCCGAATGCCTTTAGCCAGTCATCGAGCCGAATGCTGAGGTGATTCCTGCAATGATTTTCTATTTTAGGTGAGCCCGTTCTTTTCTTGGTGTCCTCATCCTTTGGGTAGTCCCAGTATTGCTGCCACGTAGAGTGCTCGCTCGAATCCATCTCCTCATTGTGTTGAACCAGTAACTCGACCAGCAGCGCCTGGAGATCTCTCACACTGCTGGGGCCACGGCCGCCCAGCACATCGTGGACGGATTGAACGTCAACGTGCTTGTACTGCATCGCTCGCATGCCGCGCTGACTGTTTGCAGTTTCATGTTGAAGCAGAGGCCACCACGCCTTCAGAGATTCCACTGCACACAGTTCATGCAGTGCCTCGAGCGCAGTCTCGTTGCAAGGGATACCCAGATCGGCGATGAGCGCGGAGACTACGGAGCTTCCTTCATCCATGGCCGCAGGGTGGTGCTGGGGATGGCGGCCCAGCCCCTCGATTAGGCATTTGACCAACGATACTTCCACCTGCTGGGCAGCGCTGAAAAAGCCCCGGAAAAGATCCGCTCGTGTCACGCACTCAACGAGAGCTTCCCTGTCTGTCGCTCCCATGCTGGAGACGATAAGGGCGTGGAATCGTCCCGGCGCGGCTAGCATACCGAAGCATGCCCAGAGAAATGTGGCAGTGGGTCCCATGCCTGGGGATGAAAGGTGTGTTTCAGTGATCTCGACACACTCTTCCTGAAGCAGATGTCTGGCCATGGCACGCAGCAGCGGTACCAAGGCGTAGGGGCGCAGGTGAGGGCAGGAGAGGGCGTGACGGCGAATCGTTTCCGTCATCGAGGTAGATGGACGATCTTGCTTGGCCATGCTGTCGAAGACGAAGTTGGCAGCACTATCAGAACTGTTCACAAGCTGATCCAACAGGGCTGCACCTGCATCGCCAGCGATGAACAATTGATCGAGGCAACGCAGGATTACGCGCCCGCGCCGCTCCTCCTCTAGGACCGCCACCGAGCCCTTGATCGCATGGGCGTAGGTCGACAGAGGCATTACCGGCAGGTCTACCGGTCCGGTCTGCTCGGCATGCATCAGCACAGCAGCCGTGTGAATTAATGTGTCAATGGGGAGTTGCGGAACGCGAGAGACTAGCTTCAGCAGTATCGCGTTACATTCACTGTCCTGTTCCGACGCGCTCATGCAATACCGAAGTGCACACGCGTAGGCATCTTGGAATTCGTCCCACTGTTTCTGCATAGTCTCTGTTATCGGAACGCCAAAGGACGGATATGGAAAACGAAACGCGTCATCCGCGAAGTCATCGTCAGCGCGGGCGATCGCCAAATTTTCAAAGATGCCTTCTACTTCCGCTTTGCGGGGCGAGAGTAGCGTTTCCACATGGCGGACCAGGTTCTTGTCATTCGAACCGATCACCAGTTGCATACAAAGTATCGCTGCATTCTTGAACCCGCCTTGCGCGTCATCTCCTTTGTTTTCCAGCACCCAGTTCAATCTCTGCGGTGTGGCCGTGACGTCGAGCAATCGCAGGCGCTCTGAAATATCGTAATTGTCTCTAAAGCCGAGTACGCAGTGCTCGAAAAGCGCTTCTTCGCGGTCCTTGGACTTCATGAACCAGTGTTTCAACGCGTGGGTAAAGACCTGTTCGTTTCGGGCGTTACGGGAGACATCGATCAGCGTGACTATCTGCATCACGAAATCAAGCGTCGCCGCCGGATCTTTCAGCAAAAGCGTGCCTAACGACTCGATAAACAGGCGGTTCACTTTATCGGGCGCGGGTGAGCAATAGCGATCGTTAAATATCCGCGTCGCGAGCCCCTGCTGGACCAGCACAGAGGCTAACGAATCGAGTACGCGCTGCACGGTAGCGTCTTGCTCAACGAAGGTATGCAGGATGGCAAGGATTGAGTCGATATCGGCAGTCCTTACCTGTTTGCTACTGAGAGCGGCCAATAACTGAACCCTGACCTCCTGGCAACCGGGACGAGGACTGAGCTCAAGCGCGTTAAAGATCCCTCGATACTCCTCGACTGTCGCGCGCGCGCAATGCCCCCAGGCATCGACTGCGAGGCATCGAAGACGCGAGTTATATTGCCAGTCCAGCACAATCCGCTTGCACTCTGCGGACAACGAAGGAAGTGGTTCGCTTCGGGGGATGGCCAACAACAAGACATAAAGTGTGTGCGCAGAGGAGGAGGGGGCCTGTAACTTTTGCAATATGTAAGGCTCGATATCCGGCCCCACCAGTCCTGATACCGACACATCAGGGAGTTTCGCGAAAAGCGGGTCTTGTTCGCCCAGTGCCTGAATCAATAGCCCCCGGGTATGGGTGTTGAATACGGCCGCATCGCCATATAGAAGTATGGCCTCAGGATCTGCGCGAACCAGCTCCAGCGCTTGGGCATGCAGCCCGATCTCGGCCAGATTGACGGCAAACCAAGCATAAAGGCCACGCAAGTCATTCGGGCTTTTGCCATCGTCATCTATGATCAGGCCGGTAGCGCGACTCAACGGGCAGCGATAATGATCGCCGCTGCCTTTGACCGCCAGGGCGAGGGCATGCCCCCCCAAATACTCCGCGACGACCCGGTGGGTAGGTGTGAAATGCTTGCCGTCACCCTGAAACAATGCGGTGCCCAACACCCCGTCCAGTTCTTCCTTGGACAACCCGCACTGGCTGAGTGTGATGGATCGCTTGGCATGCTCCTCGGAATTCGACGACTCGAAGCGGCTGACAGTGCCGTGGCCTGTGACCAACATCAGCAGCAGCAATCTTGATGCTTTCGACAAGCACTCATCTACAGAAAAGCGCTTGGTTTCCTGGTGGAAGTCGTTATGTTCGCTGCCAAGTTGTTTGATGGCTGAGTGAAACAACTCACGTTTCGACCTTGGCCAGGCACCGGTCGCGGTGACGATTTTATGCAACAGGTAAAGGCTGAGTGGGCTCTTGGTGAGCGTAGAGACGCCTGCCTGATCGGCATGACGTAAAAATTCAAGCGGCTCCAGGCAACGATAGTGCTCAAGTAGCGTTATTTGCTCGAACACATCGAGCGGCAGCAGCTTTACGACGAGAATCTTATCTTTGGCTGGTGTGCGAAGCGCCTTGCTGACGAAGGCTGGGCTCCATGACTCCGTGCGACAGGATATACGCCAGCGGCTAACGGTTCTCAACAGTGTGGAAAGTTCGAGGAGGCTCTTCTCATAGGCCATGTACTCATCCAAGGCATCCAGAAACACCTCGGCGGCTGTGGAAGAGACGGTAAAGTCGAGTACCTCGACAACCGATGACTTGGCATCGATTGCCAGTTTTTTTAGTGCATGGGTCTTGCCGATCCCGGGCTCACCGAGGATGACGACTCGAGGGAAAATGGCCAGGTCGCTCAGCCGAAGGTTGCGTGGAATCTGCTCTGGCCCGTCTACTACGAAGACGGCGCGATTGATGTCAGCAAGATTGGCAAATTCCACGTCCAGAGTCCTTTCCTTGAGAGATGGCTATTCAGAGCTTATGTAGTGAAGACGTCAACAGGCTTATCGCATTTCGCGGCTACTCTTGGCGCCTATTTGGCGAACGCCTCCAGACTCTCTGGCAAGCCAAAAAACATTTTGACTAGGCTCTAGGAAGGCGTTTTCAGGTCGATAATGCTGTTATTTGCCCCCCCTTTTGCCCCCAATCGCATTGAGTGTGCGAGTGATCTTGAATGGTGACCTGCGACTGACTCCAGTATGGCAGTACCTGGTATTCGGTGCACGCAAGCTAAAGCGGCGCTCCCGAGCAACGCAATCAGCGTGAGCGAGGATCTTTATTTGATCCGAAACACACTGGTTTTATGCTTGCCTCTCATTCAGCCCTGATTGTTTCGTGAAATATTTCTGCATAAAGCCGAGCGACGGTCGGTGTGAGGTTGTGTACTGAAGGAATCAGAAAATTTGAGTTGGGGGCGAGTCGTTTTGCGTAGATGACTTCGTAAACCCTGCGAACGATTCCTGGCTCTGTTTCCTCTTGGTCGAAGCCAGGCATTATTCCTACGGCTTTGTAACCCGCATGCTCCAGTGCTTGTTGCATATACGGAGCGCTGGTTGTCGCCATACCATAGATCAAGCCCGCTCCCATGAACCTTCCCATTTTTTCTCCGAGGTCTTGGGCAGCTACGGCCAGTTTGGTTTGTCTATGATGTTTGGCTACCGCGCCCACTCGCCCGAAGATGACATCAGCGCCGTCAATTTTTTCC
>Ga0157373_10001902_pt1 | contig 15857 bp, 8 predicted proteins | sample C65metaG_FD_113460 | JGI IMG/M metagenome (GOLD analysis project Ga0157373, IMG submission 113460) | Corn rhizosphere microbial communities from Kellogg Biological Station, Michigan, USA - C6-5 metaG | ecosystem: Host-associated > Plants > Roots > Rhizosphere > Soil | place: USA: Michigan... | reverse complement strand
GCGGATTACGCCAAGGCCGAAGCGCTGCTGATGAAGATCCGGCCGTACATCACTTACTTCCACTCATCCAAGTACATGGCCGATATCGCCAACGGCGACATCTGCGTCGCGGTCGGCTATTCCGGCAGCTTCTCGCAAGCGGCCAACCGCGCCAAGGAAGCGAAGAACGGTGTGGTGGTCGACATGCGCCTGCCCAAGGAAGGTGCGCCGATCTGGTTCGACATGCTCGCGATACCCAAGGGCGCGAAAAACCCGGAAGACGCCTACACCTTCATCAACTACCTGCTGCAACCGGCGGTGATTGCGCCGGTCAGCGACTTCGTCGGCTATCCGAACCCGAACAAGGACGCCACCGGTCTGGTGGACCCGGCGATCCGCAACAACCCCAACCTGTACCCGACCGATGCGGCGATGAATACGCTGTACACCCTGCAACCATTGCCCCGCGATGCCGAGCGGGCGCGGACCCGGGCCTGGACCAAGATCAAGTCCGGCACCTGACGCCTGCCGCTGCACCCGAAAGACCTGCGTTCGCGCAGGTCTTTTTTTTGCCCGCAATATTTATCTACCACCTGCCCTTCTGCCGGCGTCACTACCGTGGAACGTCATGTGCACCGAACACCCGACGGTGCCTCCCCACACAGGATGTGATCATGACCGAAGATTCCAGCCCAGCCGCCGATCTCGGCCTCACCAACGAACAGGACGATCAGGACGATCTGGTTACGCAATTGGTGACCGGTCCTTCGATCCGCGAAGTCGCTACTCAGGCGTTGCTGCCGGCCCTGAAAACCCTTTATCCGCAACTCGACATCGATCCCCGTCTTGCGCGGGTAGTGACGCCCACCTGGCGCGTTAACGAACAGCACATCAGCCCTGGACAATCACACTACGAATCACTGACCGATGCACTGGTACGTCATGGCGTGGCGTCGACCCCGGTGTTTTATTTCGATGGTGAGCACTACCTGACCCTGGATCCCTCAGCGCCGGTTCCGGTGCAGATGCCCGTGAGCATTGAGGTCATCGGGCACCTGATCAACGAACTCGCGCCGTTGCTGTTTTTCGCCTTTCAGGAACAGCAAATCGCTTACTGGAATCAGCTCGTGCAGCCCTCGACGCCGCGCTGGAAACGGTTATCCAACTCTCTGCGCGATTGCTGGAACGTCGACGCCGGGCCGGAATGGACCCAAGACGAAGTCAGCATGACGCGCCACCTGTTCAGCCACCCGGAGAAAAATGCGCGCACGGCAAACGACCCCTATCAATCACGCGCCTGCCTTATCGACCTCGACTTCGGCCACACAAAGGGCGGCGCGCCCCGCTTCAACACCCTCGACATGGCCGTACTGATCGGAACCGCAGGGTCGCGCAGCCTGATCCTCGCGCACACCGTGACCGGTGGCTTCGAACGCTACGACACGCTGCAGACCCTCGGCGAGTCCCTGGTGAGGTACACCGACAGAGAGAAACCTGACAACGCGCTGCAATGGCGTTTGATCGAACCCGAAGGCAATTACTTTGATCATCTGGCGTGCAGCCTGATTGCTCTGCAGGCCGACGCCATCGGCGCACTGGCCAAGGACAGCGATGCCGCGAAACGCGATCCGGCCCCGCATATCAGCCGCGCCAACAATGAACTCGACCCCACGGATAAACACGCCTCTTCGCAATTCAATCGGGTCGAGCAAAGTTTGCCGGACTGGATGATCAACGCCTCCCCCGCCGACCTCACGGCGTACAGCCGGCACTTGATGGATCTGGCGACCGTTCGCACGCAGACAAACGACCAGTCATTTCAGGACGGCATCAAGCCGATCCGCGAGTTTGCTTTGGATAGCCTGCGCGCAGCCATGCTCAAGGAGCACGCCGATGCGGCGACGGTGAATCTGGCGGACATCGAGATCGAGGTCGACAGCGTCGTAGTCTGGGGCACTTTCGTGCCGCTGACGGAGCCGGAACGCACCACACTGAGCCTGGTCGACCTGGCGCTGCAAAACCTGATCGCCGTGCCGCTGGGCAACAAGATCGTGCGCAGTAAAAGCGCGGCAACGTTACCGTCGTGGATGACGCTGGCCTATCTCGAAGCGCTGATCACAAGCGTCGACATCGGCAAGACCTACCCGGCGCTGATCAAGGACAAGCTGCTCGATGACCCGGTGGAAAGCCTGCGCCGGCAGAATCTGTTCACCCGTCACTTGCAAGTCGAACTGCCGCTGCTGGCCTTGCAGCAGAAGATCCGCGGCCAGGACGGTATCGATGAGTTGGGCTATCGCTATGTGGCTGCCGTGGTTCAGGCGCTCGAAGCCAATCGCTGGGTCGACGGTCAGGAAATTGTCATCCGTCCACTGGCGTTCAATCCCGGCTGGCGCCTGATCGGCTCTGCGGACGAAGTGGCCAACATGTTCGTGATCGGCCCCCGGCACATGGACAAGGGCCCCTGCCTGCTTTACCGGCCCTTGCTCGATCAGCCCCTGAGCCAATATCCGACACCCGCCAACCTGATCTACGCGATCAAGCACTCGGCAACGCTACGGCAATCGGTGCTGGCCTGGTTGCCCGACGGGGTGCGGGCCAACTATGCCAACTACGTGTTCACCGGTAGCCTGCCCTCGGTCTGGTCGCTCGCGCAGTTGCTGGCAGACCCGCTGACCCCGCTACAGATGGGCGGCACGCTGACCCTTGGCTCGCGCGTCATCGCCACCGATTATCTGGTTTTCCTGTTCAAGGCCAACGTCGATGCGCTGGTCGAACTGGCGCACAGACAATCGGTGTCCAATGCGCAAAACCGCTGGGCGACGTTCAAGCAGGATGCATGGATGATCTTCAATGCGGCGCTGCCTTTTCTCGGGCGCACGGTCGGCACCGTTGCCTGGATCTGGCAGGTGCTGGACGACGTCCAGCAGACCCTCGACGCTGGCGAACGAGGTGAGCGACAGCAGCAGGCCAGCGCCATGACCGACCTGTTGCTGATCCTCGCGATGGTCCTCGCCCATCGCGCCAGTACCCGTCAGTCGAACGCCCGAGGCAGCGAAAAAATAGACTCGAATGCCTCGCAAACCGTGCTGGCGGAAAAACCGCCGGCGCCGATCAGCATTGTGCACTTGCCCGATATCGCGGGTGAGTCGGCCCCGGCGCAGCATCGCACCAGCGTGCTGACCGATGCGGCCCTGGGCCTTGCGCAAACGCTGGAGCGCTTCGCTGTCACCCGTCCCCCATTATTGGTGCCACCCGATAGCAGCAGCGGCCTTCACCGCCACCTTCATCGCCTGGGCGCCCGCTACTATGCGCCGATCGGTGAGCGATGGTTTGAAGTGGCGGTTGATGAAACGGGTGCGGTATCGATGATCGATACCCGGCAACAGCCCGCACGCAGAGGCCCCGCATTGATCGGCAACGCCGCCGGGCAGTGGTTCGTCGACACCCGTCTGCGCCTGCGCGGCGGTGGCTTGTCGGCAAGGCGCAAAGCGGTGAAAGAGCAAAACCGGCAACGCATCGTCGAACTCAAACAGCAACTTTCCGACTTCGATGACGAGCGCGCCAAAGCAAAAACCGAACTGCTGGCCGCTCACCGGAAAATGAGGGATGCCAACGACCAGACATTGCCTGGGTTACGACAAGCGTTTCTGGAACAGCTTGACCGTCGCACACTTCAATACGAGGCGCCGATGGAACAGCTCAAGGCGTTGAGCCTGCTGCAGACCGTGCCCAACTACCGTAAAGCCATGACCACGATGCTCGACACCCAGCTGCATTTCAACCAGACATGGCTTGATCAGAAGAACCCCGCTTTCGTTCAGACCTTGCGCGATACTCTGGCCCTGCTGGAGGCCGAAGAAATCAACGGTGCCGCCGGTGACCGTGCGACCTATCAACAAATGGTCGACCTGACTGAAGGCGTCATCAGCAAAATTGAATTCGCCCGATCAAAGTTTCAGGCCCTGGAGCGACTCGGCCGCGATGCAGCCGAAGTGATCGTGCAGTATCGCCAGCGGTTGCCGACCTTCAGCCTCAATGACCTCAAGTCGCTACAAGTGTCACTGGCCCGTGAAGTGTGTCTCAAGGAAGGTGATACCGCCGCACTGAATGAGGCCCGGGCTGACTTTTGCCGCCTGCTCGACACCACCAACCTGGTGATCCAGACCTCACAGGAACTGATGCTGGAGGAAAACCCCGCAAGCCTCAGCGAACGTAACGAAGCCCTCGACGGGCTGCTCGAACAGTTTGTCGCCATTGATCAAGCGATGGAGGACTTCGCCCTCGAGCACAAGGACGCCGTGCTGGATGAGCCCTTCCAGCATATGCGCAAGCGAATCGGCGAGTTTCAGACACTCACCGAAGACCATCTGGCGCAATTGTTGCGCGAGCATGTCCCCGCGGAACCTCGTCCCGGGCCCTCAAGACCTGCGCGTGCACCTCGCAAACGCGTGGTCAAGACACGCTTCAAAGGCACGGTGGTCGGTGAAGTACGACCCGCGCAGCCGGGTGAGCCGGTCCTGTTGGAAGTGCGCGCGCCGATGACCGGCAGAGTCATCGCCACCTTCCACGAAAAGACGCCGGGCGTCTGGGTCGAACGCGTCCCGGCCAGACGCCGGCGCCCCGCCGCGCCAATGCCCCTCACTGCACAACTGACCGAAGGGCAGAGCCTGCTTGACGGTGTGGAAGGCTTCATTCGGCAAACCGAAGCCAGCTCAAAAAAAGCCGGGCGCATCCCGGTAGAAATCGAGGACCTGTTTCGCCAGAAAAGCGAACACTTCGATCAAAGCGCCAGAGCCCTGGAAAGGGCCTTGAACCTCCCCGGTACAACCGCAAGCCAGCGCCCGGTTGCCACGAAGCTGAAGACCGAACTGCATCAGGCCAGGGATCGGCTGAACGCCGAAGGCCAGCGGATACGGATCGAAATGATCAAACAGCAGCCCCCTACCGCTACGCGCATCGAATGGTTGTTGAGCAAGAACGAAATCGACATCGTGCCCACTGCCGGACGGCGCCGGCTCAAAGGGCCGCGCAAGGATTACCTGAAGGAATACGAAATCCGTGATCACGGCACGCAGAAGGCGCTGTGGTATGCGCACTTCCACTACGCCGCACCCGACGGACCGGTGGAAAACTTCACCGCCGCCCATTTGAAAACCAGCGGCCAACGGTTGCTGGCAGGCGCCTTCGAGATCAGTGCGGACACTACAAACACGCAAGTGATCGCCATTTACCGTAGCGAGATCAGCGCGCAACTGGCCCGCAAACTGTTTTTTTCGTAATTCCGAAACGTCAAAAAGGAAGCTGACGATGACCGAACACACCGACAACACCCGCGTGCCCGTCCAACTGATCAACAACCTGGTGCTGCAACAGATCAGTCAGGGCCCCACGATCGATGAGGTCGCCGCGCATATGCTGCGCGTGGCCTTGAAAAAGCAGTTTGCGGATCAGTCCCTGGATCCCGATCACACCCTGATCGGCACTCCTCGCTGGCAATGGGCCGACGGCAAGGTCCGCGCGCTGCCGATCGTATTCGAATCGTTGACCCAGGCGCTGGTGCGCCAGTTCTTCACCGACACCGACGCCAATTACCTGGAGGGCGAACACTTTCTGACAGCCGACCCGCAGGCGTCTCCCGTGGTGCATCTGGATATCAGCATCGAAGCCATCGCCACCCTGCTCAACGATTACACGCCGCTGCTGTTCGTCGCCTATCGCGAGCGCCAGTTGGCCTTCTGGAACAGCACCGTTCACAAAGTGCCGCGCTGGCAGGAACTGTCCGATGCCCTGCGCAAATCCCTTGATGTGCAGACCGTCAGCGGCTGGGATGCCGACCAGTGCCATGTCGCCCGGGCCGTTTCGCATTTTCCCGACAAGCAGCAACGGGACGGCCGGCAACCGGCGCTCGCAACGATCAGGGTGCACCTGATCGACATCGACACCGTCGACGCCAAGGATCAAACCCGGCACCTGGTGGTCGGCGGCGTTGCGGTGCTGACAGGGCGTTATCGCGAGCGCGACCTGGTGATGATGTACACCGTGGACAGCGGTTATGAATCGTTCGAGTCGCTGGACGCTCTGGGCGCATCATTGCCCGGGCGCCTCGAAGAACGTCTGGACGGGCGTGACATGAAGTGGCGACTGTTCGAACCCGAAGGCAATTTTTTCGACCATATGGCCTGGGCCTTGATCGCCAGCCAACTCGAGGCCATTGCCGAACTCACTCGCGAGTCCATCGCCAGCGCTACCAATGCCGACAGCCTGCCGCCCGCACTCCCGCCTTCCAGCAACAATGAAAAAGACACGCTGGAGGCGCTTGATGAGGCCATGCCCGAATGGCTGGCCGGCGCCAGCGCTGCCGACATGGATCACTACAGCCGCTCCGTCAATGCCCTGGGCAAGCTGTACAAGCACGTCGATAAAAAGCTGTTCCATCTGCCGGCGATCGACACGTTCGCCCAGCAGCGAATGCGCGACGCGATCATTGCAGACCAGCCAACCGCCGCCGGGTTACCCCTGGACTCACTGGAAATCACCATCACCAACAGTTTCGAGTCCGGCGGCTTGACCCTGCCCAACCCGCTCGACAGCTATAGCGAAAACCTGGGCGACTTCGCGCTGCAGAACTCGCCGCCCTATATGGCCACCCTGCGCTTCAACCCGCCGCAGCCGCTTCCCGCCTGGCTGGACAGCGCGTACCTGACGGAAATGGCGAAAAAAGTCGACATCGGCCAGGCCTACCCTCAGTTGCTCAAGGACAAACTGATCAATGATTCCGAGCAAGCCTCCCTGCAGAAACATTTTTACCTGCGCCAGCTGCATGCCCTGCTGCCGCTGATTGCCCTGGAATGCAAGATTCGCGGGATTGGCGGTATCGACGAGCGGGGCTACGCGTATGTTCGCGAGTGGCTCAAACCGACGCCTGGTCATCTGCAGCCGGTGGTCATTCGTCCCCTGACGTTCTTGCGCGCCGGGGACACCGAAGGCGACACGGTGGCCAACATGTTCCTGATCGGCCCACGTCAGGCGGACAGCGGACCGTGCCTGTTGTATCGCCCGCTGCTCGACCAGCCGTTGTTGCAGTTTCCTTCTGCGCAGAATCTTGTGTACGCCCTGCATCAGCCCGGGGAGTTGCGGGATTCGGTGCTGGCGTGGCTGCCGGATTCGGCTACCAGTTTCAAATACGCGCAATATACGTTTCCTGTTGGTCTGCCCAGCCCGTGGACGGGCGCGCAGTTGCTGTCCGAGCCGTGGACCGGGACAGACTGGACCGGCCCGGTCCAGCTCTCATCAAAAGAGCTGCACGGCGACGTATTCGGCATCCTGTTCAAGACCCATGCCCAGACCATGGCCGAACTCGCCGACCGGCAATCTCAGTCCAACGCCGAGCGGCGCTGGACACTGCTGCGCGACAGCGGCTGGGCATTGTTCAACGTCGCCGCAAATTTTCTCAGTGGCCCGGCCGGTGCTGCGGTCTGGATCTGGCAAAGCATCAGTGAAGTCGAACAGGCGCTGCAGGCACGCCAGCGGGGCGACAAGCTCGCCGAATGGGATGCCTTCGGCGATATGCTGCTGAGCCTGGGGCTGCTCCTGGCTCACCGTGCGGCCGTTTCCCGGCGAAGCGGCCGCCGCCGAACACCCGCCCCGGTTGAAAGCGCAGTGCCCACCACCGTGCCCGCCGCCGCTCAACCGGCAGCGCCCAGGGTGACCCGCATCCCCACGACGCTGACCGGTGAACTGCCGACGAGCCATTGTTCTTCACTGGAAGCACGGGGCTCCGTTCCGCGCCGCTCGGCCGACGCATTGCTCGCCTACCTGCTGAAGGCAAGCGTGACGCCGCTTGACCTGACGGACACGACCCTGGAAAAAATCGAATACGGCACCGGGCACCTGTATCGCCGCGGTGATCGCCTCTACGCACAAGTCGGCGAGCGCTGGTACGGCGTCGTCGAAAACGACGAGCAACAAATCCAGATCGAGTTTCCGGGCAGCCCGCCAGAGCCCGGCCCGCTATTGGCTCATGACACTCAGGGCCAATGGGTTGTCGATACTCGCCTGCGCCTGCGCGGGGGAGCCGGTGGTCAAAGCTTGCAAAGCCAGTTGCGCGCACAGCGTTGGGTCAAGGAGCAACAGCGCAAACAACTGGAAGCCACCCTGAACGCCTTCAAACGTCAGGAATCGATCGGCAACGAAGCCTTGAGAACCGCTCAGGCGGAGATCATGAACACTACCGGTGTGGCTCACGAAGAGGCGACCCGGCGCTACCTCGCCCAAGTGGAAAAGCTCATCACCGATTACCAGCAGGCACTGAAAAACCTTCAGGAATGGCGCCTCAAGGGTGGTAGCGTCGGCTACTTTTATGACTTGTTGAACATGACGACGCACCTGCAGAAAAACCTCAACCTGTGGTTCACCCTGCAGCGCAATGCCTATGCCACCTTGAACCAGAAGCTGAGCGGGAACAGTGTCATCGAGGCAGAAGCCGGTTTGCAGGAGCACATCGCCACGGTCAAACAGACGCTGGCACTGAGTCAGGACATGGTCGCTCGCCTGCAACTGGCGCGAACCTCGCTGGAGGATCTGGAAGCCACCGGCAGCGCCGGCATCAGCGCGGCCAAACGCCTGCGCGACATGCTGCCGGCCTTCACCGAGTGGGATTTGAAGGCCAACGAAATCGGCATGTCCCATGAGTTGTGCCTGCGCGGCGATGCCAGTACCGGTGGCGCCCAGCGCGATGCCGTGGGTCGGTTGATTATCGAAGCAGCGACCGCCACCCATCAGCATGCTGCACAGCTCAAGAGGTCAGACGGCAGTGAGCCGGTGGCCGGACGCATCGACACCCTCAGCCGGCTGCTCGACGTCTATGCCGATACCGATCAGCGCTTCAAGGAGCTCCCCGACGAGTACCCGGGCAAGATCGAACCGGCCGAGGTCAATCGAGTCCGCAGACTGATCGGTGATTTCCGGGAGGTGGCACAAGAGCAATTGAGCCTGCTGTTGCCCGAGACCCCAGAGCCTGCGCCGGTCAAGCCGGTCACGCCGAAACCCGCCATTGCCGGCCCGTCTCGTCCGGCCCCCAAGGTCACCAAGAGCCGGCCCCGTGACCCGGCTCCCGCCAAGCCTTCGACCGCCACCGAGCCGGCGTTCCACGACATCCTGCCGGCACGCCCTCGCCCCGCCGCCGAACCGCTACCGGACGATACCGACACCATCGCCAATGGCCTGACGCTCAACGAAAACGTGCAGGGTTTCATCGATCAGACACGCAAGGACGCGTTCCGCCCCAATCGCATCCCGGCCGACATGCAGGACCTGTTTGATCAACAGGCGCAGCGCCTGGAACAGTCCGCGACAGCGGTCCGCCAGGCACTGGTGCGGATGCGCGAAAGCGGCAGCACACGCTTCCCGGTGGGCAACCTGCCGGCGGAGCTGCAAAGTGCCGCCGAGCGCTTGCGCGCCGAGGGCATCAGTGTCCGCGCCGCGCTGCTCAAGGAGCGCCAGCCACGCCAGGCGTACGTGCAATGGCTGCTGGACAATCATCAGGTACGCATCGAGAAAAACCCGCAGGGGCGGATCAGGACCAAGAAGCGCCGGGATTACTTTCAGGAATATCGGATCCTCGATACCACCCACCGCGATCAGCCTTTGTGGCTGGCGCATTTTCACTACGATTCGATGCAAGCTCCGCTGGAGGCATTCACCGCAGCGCACCTGAAAATCGCCGACGTCCATTTGCAGCAGTTCAGCACTGAACGCCAACAGGCCCTGACCGAGCTGGCTCCGATCGACTATGTGCTGCGACGTATCAGTGATCCGGCGCTGTTCTTCAAACTGGAAGCGCGTCGCTGAGGTCATGAACCGGGCGGGTCAGCAGACCCGCTTCAACCCACGCGCCAGGCCGTGCGCAGGCGTGCCAGTGCGGCCTCGATGGCTTTTTCGGGCACCGCGGCAAACCCCATCACCAGCCCGGCGCGTCGATCCGGCGCGGTGCTCGAGTCGGGAAGCCAATAGCTGCTCAGGCCATTGATCTCCACATCGACGCTGGCCGCCTGTTCGATCAGCGTCCGTTCACGGGCCACGCTGTCGACCGGCACCGTCAGGTGCAGGCCGGCCGCCACGGTGGGTAACGGACCGACCCCGGGAATATCCGCTGGCCAGCCACTGAGCAAGGTGTCGCGACGGCTCAGAGCGGCTCGGCGCATCCTTCGGATATGTCGCTGAAAATGCCCGGCGGCCATGAACTCGGCCATCACCGCCTGGGTACTGACTTCAGAATGGCGCACATCCACCGCCCGCCGCTGGGCAAACACATCCACCAACCCCGGCGGCAGCACCAGATACCCCAGGCGCAACGCCGGGAACGCGACCTTGCCGAAGGTGCCGACATACAGCACCCGCCCCTGTCGATCAAGCGCCGCCAAAGGCGCCAGCGGTGCACCGCTGTAGCGGTATTCGCCGTCGTAATCATCCTCGACGATCCAGCCTTGCGTGCGCTCGGCCCAGGCCAGCAGTTCGAGGCGCCGCGCCAGACTCATCACCACCCCCGTGGGGTACTGGTGGGAGGGCGTGACATAGGTCAGGCGGCAATCGGTCAGTCCCGCCAATTGCCGACAGTCGATGCCCTCGCTGTCCACGGCCACCCCATGCAACCGGGCACCGGCCACGGCGAAGGCATGCCCGGCCGCGCGATACCCCGGATTCTCGATCGCCACGCCGTCGCCGGGCTCCACCAGCAACTGTGCACAAAGGCTAATCCCCTGCTGCGCGCCACTGGTGATCACAATTTGCTCAGCCGTGCACTGCATGCCTCGGGAGCTGCGCAAATAAGCCGCGATCATCCCGCGCAACCGCGCGTCGCCGGCCGGATCGCCGTAACACAGCTGCTGCAAATCCGGTTTGCGCCAGAAAGCCGCATTCAGCTTGGCCCAGACGTCGAAAGGGAACAGATCGAACGCCGGTACACCGACCCGAAAAGCCCGGGGCGGGCCACTGGGTGGACGGGCCAAATGATTGTTTTTGATCCGGGTCAGCGCGTCGCTGTGGATAACTTTGCTGGATGGATCCACAGGTAAATCCAGCCAATTTGTGGATAAGGCTGTGGGTAAGCCTGTTGAAAACCCTGTGGATACTTTTGTGGATAGTTTTTTCGCCGGCAACGTCGCCTGGGGCAATTGCGCAACGTAAGTGCCGTCGCCGACCCGGCCTTCAATAAAGCCTTCGGCGTACAACTGATCGTAGGCGCGCACCACGCTGTTGCGCGAGATCAACAGCGCCGCCGCCAGGTCGCGGCTGGCCGGCAGCCGCGTACCACTGGCGAGACGTCCGTCCAGTACGCGCAAGCGCAATGCTTGATACAACTGACGGCTCAAGCCCTGACGACGGTCGAGTTCGATTCCCGCCGGATTGAATGGCATGGACAGAGTGGGCGTTTCGGGCATGGCAATGGACCTATGAAATTGGTCATCAATGGCTCTTACAACAGTCCAATAGCCTGCCTAGGATGCAGGCATTCGCCAAGGAAAATCTCTCCATGTACACGCCCCGCGCTTTTGCCATCGACGAGTTGTCCCAACTCCACGAATTGATCCTCGCCACCCGCCTCGCGATTCTCGTGACTCACGGTGAAAGCGGCCTGCAGGCCAGCCATGTGCCGGTGCTGCTGCATCGCGAACAAGGCCAGCACGGCACGCTGTACGGGCATCTGGCCAAAGCCAACCCGCAATGGAAAGACCTGCGCGACGGCGCCGAAGCCCTGCTGATCTTTGCCGGCCCGGACGCTTACGTCAGCCCGGGCTTTTATCCAAGCAAGGCCGAGCACGGCAAAGTCGTGCCGACCTGGAACTACGTCGCCGTGCACGCTTATGGCCACGCCGAAACCTTCAGCGATGGCGGGCGCCTGCTGGACATCGTCAGCACCCTCACCGATCGCCATGAATCCGGTCGCGCGCAACCGTGGAAGGTCGACGACGCGCCTGCCGACTACATCGACGGCATGCTCAAGGCCATCGTCGGTTTCGCCATCCCCATCGACCGCCTCGAAGGCAAGCGCAAGCTCAGCCAGAACCGCAGCGCCGAAGACATCGCCGGCGTGCGCGAAGGGCTGGCCGCCAGCCCGGACATCAATGACCAGACCCTCGCCCACTTGATGCGTTAAGGAAACAGCATGAGTCAGATCCAGATCCGCCCGGTGACTGCCGGTGATCACGCTGCCTGGCTGCCGTTGTGGCAAGCCTATCTGCGCTTCTACAACACCGAGTTGCCGGACGCCGTCACCCACAGCACCTGGCAGCGTTTCCTTGACCCGAGCGAACCGACCCACGCCGCCCTCGCCTGGGCCGATGGCAAAGCCGTGGGCATGGTGCATTTCATTTACCACCGCTCGAACTGGAGCATTGAAAACGCCTGCTACCTGCAGGATCTGCTGGTGGCACCAGAGACACGCGGCACGGGGGTTGGTCGCCTGCTGATCGAGCACGTCTACGCCACTGCCAAGGCCGATGGCTGCTGCAAAGTCCACTGGCTGACCCACGAGACCAACGCCACCGCGATCCAGCTCTACGAGCGCATCGCCGAACGCCCCGGATTCATCCAGTTTCGCAAAGCCATTTAAGGAGCCGCGTACATGACCACTTCACTTGCCGACTGGAAAGGCGTTCCGTCGCCCACCAGCAAACTGCTCGAAGGTCGCTTCATCCGCCTGGAAAGACTCGACCCGGCACGCCATAGCGACGAGCTGTTCAACGCCCTCGAAGGCCCCGGCGCCGACCCGAAACTCTGGGACTATTTGCCCTATGGGCCGTTCCCGCAGCGCAGCGTTTTCAATGACTGGCTGAACAACCATGCCGCCAGCAGCGATCCGTATTTCTTCAGTGTGATCGACCGCGCCACGGGGCAGGTGCAGGGCATTCTGAGCCTGATGTCGATCGTCCCGGCTCAGGGCCGCATTGAGATCGGCCACGTCACCTTCGGCGCGCCGATGCAGCGCTCACCGAAAAGTACCGAAGCGGTGTACCTGCTCGCCAAATACGCGTTCGCCTTGGGTTACCGGCGCCTGGAGTGGAAGTGCAACAACGGCAACGCGCGCTCCAAATATGCCGCCGAACGCCTGGGCTTCAGCTTCGAAGGCGTGTTCCGCCAGCACATGGTGGTCAAGGGCCAGAACCGCGACACCGCGTGGTTCTCGATTCTGGATTCGGAGTGGCCGGCGATTGCGGCGGGGTTCGAGCGGTGGCTGTCCGATGAAAATCAGACGCCCGACGGGCAGCTGAAAGGCTTGGTTGAATGCCGTCGTTAAACCGTCAAAGCAAAAGATCGCAGCCTTCGGCAGCGCCTACAGGGTGAACATCAATCCCATGTAGGCGCTGCCGCAGGCTGTGATCTTTTGATGGTTATTTACACCAGCTTCTGCGCCAGCACCGCAATGTGTTCCGGGCCGATGCCGCAGCAGCCGCCCAAATGGCTGGCGCCACGCCGCTGCCAGTCCTGCGCCCAATGCAGGTATCCCGGCGGATCCAGATCATCGCGCAGCGGATCAAGACCGTCGTTGGCGGTCGCCTCTTTGGGTTGCGGCGGAAACGCATTGGCATAGGCGCCGATGTGAATCTGCACACCCAGGCGTTCGAAGGTGTCGCGCGCCGCATCAATCGCCGCACCGATCACTTCCGGCTGGCTGCAGTTGAACAGCAGCGTCTCGACGCCCAACTCGGCCGCTACCGCCGCCGCTTCCGCCACGGGTTCACCGGAGCGCAGACGCGGCACCTCATCGGTGTCTTCGTCCTTCAGGGTAAACGACAGCCAGAACGGCTTGCCGTCCTTGGGCAGACCCGCGCGGATGGAACGCGCCTCGATGATCGAACTCTGGGTTTCCGCCAGCCACAGGTCGACGTGGGGTGCCAGGCCGTTCACCAGTGGCGCGAGCAACTCGTTCACCCGCGCCGCGTCGAACAGGTCCGGACGATAGGAACCGAACAGCGGCGGCAACGAACCGGCCACCCGCACCGCTTTGCCCGAGGCCTGCACCGCACGCCGCGCCAACTCCCCGGCCAATCCCGCCAGCGCCGCACCTTCAGCGGCAAACCGTGCTTCGCCAATGTGAAACGGCACCAGCGCATAACTGTTGCTGGTGATCACATTGGCGCCGCTGGCAATGTAGGCGGCGTGCACCGCTTCAACCGCTGGCGGCGCCTCGATCAACGCCAGCGCCGACCACTCGGGCTGACGAAACGGTGCGCCGGCGCGCTGCAACTCACGGCCCATGCCGCCATCCAGAATTACCGTGTTTGCTGTGCCCATATGCGATTCGCTCATATGCTTATGAAAATAACTCACTACCAGAGTAGTTCTTATAACTATTTAATACGCACCATCCGGTTAATAACAACCTCTTTTTTTCAGGTGTCGACTGTGAAACTTCAACCGCTACTGGCCTTGGGCCTGACCGTTCTGGCCGCCTCCACCCAAGCCTTCGGTGGCGCCACACTTGATCGTGTCGAACAGAAAAAAGAACTGGTTGGCGTGCTGATGGAAAGCTATCCACCCTTCTCGTTCCTCAATGACCAGAACCAGCTTGACGGTTTCGATGTGGATGTCGCTAAAGCCGTGGCGGACAAACTCGGGGTCAAGCTGCGCCTGGAAACGCCGTCCTGGGACGTCATCGCCGCCGGTCGCTGGAGCGGGCGCTATGACATCTGCATCTGCTCCATGACCCCGAGCAAGGCCCGCGCCGAAGTGTTCGACTTCCCGGTGGAGTATTACGCCTCGCCGGCAGTGATCGTGGTCAACGCCAAGGATGATCGCATCCACGGCGCCAAGGACCTGAACGGCAAGAAAGTCGGCCTGACCAGCGCCTCCAGCTATGAAAGTTATCTGAACAAGAATCTGGTCATCGAAGGCGCCGAGGACACACGTCTGGAGTATCCGTTCGAGGAGGTGCAGATCGCCCCGTACGATACTGACAACGTCGCCTTCCAGGACCTGGGCCTGGGTGCCGGTGTGCGCCTCGACGCCATCCTCACCAACCTGGTGACCGCGCAGCCACGTCTGAATCAGGACCAGCGCTTCAAACTGGCCGGCGCGCCGTTGTATTCGGAACCGAACTCGGTGGCCATCGAAAAAGGTGACGCGCAGTGGGACGCCAAGGTGCGCGAGGTGTTTGCGCAACTGAAACAGGACGGCACGCTGAGCAAGCTGTCGCAGAAATGGATCGGCGCCGATATCAGCCAATGACTGCCTTCCCGACACCTCCACAGCCGCCGCAACCGGTGGCTGAATCACGCCTGCAACGGCTGTTCGGTTTCCGCACACGCCTGTATCTGACGTGGGCGGCGATGTTCAGCCTGTTCGCCGGTTTTTTCCTGAGCTTCGATCTGAAGCTGTCGATCATCCTCGACAAATTGCCGAACCTGCTCGGTGTGCACCTGGCGCCCAACGGCTTTCTGCAGGGCGCAGCGCTGACCCTGTTTCTCTGTGCCTGCGCCATCGTCGCTTCGTCATTGCTGGGCTTCATCACCGCCCTGGCACGCCTGTCAAAAAGCGCCGTGGCATTCGGCATCGCCAGTTTCTATACCTCGTTCTTTCGCGGCACGCCGCTGCTGATCCAGATCCTGTTGATCTACCTCGGCCTGCCGCAACTGGGCGTCGTGCCCGGTGCGGTGGTGGCCGGGATCATCGCCTTGTCGCTGAACTATGGCGCGTACCTCAGCGAGATCTTCCGCGCCGGCATCCTCGGCGTGCCTTATGGTCAGCGCGAAGCCTCACTGGCGCTGGGCATGCGCGAAAGCGTGATCTTCTGGCGCATCACCCTGCCCCAGGCCATGCGCACCATCATCCCGCCGACCACCAACCAGTTCATCTCCATGCTCAAGGACTCCTCCCTGATC
>Ga0157373_10001901_pt1 | contig 15860 bp, 13 predicted proteins | sample C65metaG_FD_113460 | JGI IMG/M metagenome (GOLD analysis project Ga0157373, IMG submission 113460) | Corn rhizosphere microbial communities from Kellogg Biological Station, Michigan, USA - C6-5 metaG | ecosystem: Host-associated > Plants > Roots > Rhizosphere > Soil | place: USA: Michigan... | reverse complement strand
TAGGTTTTTATTTGACTCGAATTCGGAAATCATAGTCTAGATCGGTATCTCTAGTCTTTCTCCTACTTCTACTAGGGTTTATTCATAGGTTTTTATTTGACTCGAATTCGGAAGTCATAGTCTTAGATGATATATCTGTTGAAACCTTACGAAATTATTATGTGGGCAAAAAGATGATGTTGCCTCTAAAGGGACCGGGATCAAGTCCGAATAGAGACTTTTCAAGATCGTACCCACAAACCCAAACAAAAAATCGCAACGGGTTCGGCTGTTGCATATGACCACGATGAAGCTATGGTCATTGTTTCCGGCGTTTACCGCTACAAATTTGCCCTGTAAACTTAAAAACGGAGGCAATTATGCAGATCGAGATCTTAACCAAAGAGGAGCTCCTGAAGTTCAAGTCCGAACTTATAGAGGAGATCAAACAGTCCATCAAATCAGATGATGTAGCAATCACACAATGGCTTCGCAGTTCAGAGGTCAGGAAACTGTTGAAGGTCTCAGCGGGTACCTTACAGAACCTACGGATTAAGGGCACGCTCCCCTATGAAAAGATAGGTGGTATATTCTATTATGCCTATGCAGATATTGTTCAGTTAATGGGGGAAATTGGGAACTCATGATAGGGACGGCAGAGCAACTGACCAGTTTTCTGAAACTGGCCAGCGGGAACAGGCATTTCCGTCAATCGCACCTTAGCCTTTATTCGGCAATTCTGATGTATCATGCCAAGGCATCGTTCCAAAATCCTTTTCGGGTTTCCAGGCGGGAGTTGATGGAACATTCGGCTATCCATTCTTTTTCAACCTATCATCGGTGTATCAAGGATTTGGTCGATAATGGGTTTATCGAATATTGGCCCTCTTACCACCCGAGCCTTGCCAGTAGCGTAATGTTATTGAACTGCGGTGAAGATTATGCAGAGCCGGTATAGCTTTGAAGCTGGAATGCCATTAAAAGATTTCCTGCCGGCATTGAGCCGGATAGGCAAAGACCCCACGCTGTTTGCAACGCACATGAGTTTATTTTGCCGCTTTATTTATCTGCTGGCAACTTATCATAAGTGTCTCCGTGAGCTCAGTGAAGGGGAGTTAGTCGGCTATAGACCCGGCTGCTATCCCAGGCATAACGGCCCGGTCTGGAAGCCGGAGCACCCGGCAGACCGGGTACCAGATGCACCTGCTGTTGCGGTGCACTGCTAGCCCGTTTGCCTATGCGATATAGCGGAGCCAGCTATGTTTCGACGGGGTCGAAACGCTGGCCCCATTCATCCACGCTGCGCTTAGGATTCATAGGGGAAGCTTCGCTAAAAGTGCTGGATGAGTGAGTTTATTAATCCTTGAATTATGATAATAACAGTATCAGCCATGATCAATCAGAATGATAAAATAAAAAGGAATAAGGGGGGACGTCCCAAAGTATCACTTAAAAGGGATGCTTCTCTTACAGTGATGTGCAATCTCATTGAAAAGAAACTGATTCAGCTTAATGCGAGAAAAGTGAATACCAGCGCCTCAGTCTACCTTCGGGAGCTTGGCCTAAAAAGTGGGATTAAGGTGAAATTGAAAACCCTCCCCAAAGAGGTACTTCAATTTACCGGTACCCTAAATCACATGGCCGCCAACCTTAACCAGATTGCCCGCAAACGCAATTCGGGAGAGGACTTGAATGCGATGGATCGGGCTTTAATCAATCAGGAGGTAGCAGCTATTCAAAAGTTTGTGGAACAAGTGGAGGCCTATTTAAAATGATTGGGAAAATAACTACAGGTAAAAGCTTTCGGGGTTGTCTTGGCTACCTGCACGAAGGGAGACTACAGGAAAGCAAAGAACTGCAACTTGAAGAAATGGCCAAAAAGCAAGCTGAGGTAATTCATTACAACCGTTGCTTTGGGAACAAGAAACAGGTGGTCAAACAATTGGTAGCAGTAAGTAAACTTAATCCAAAGCTGGCAAAGCCTGTATTTCATGCCTCACTTAGCTTTGCCTACGACGATGCTGCCTTGCTGACCGAACAGCAGAAGGCAGACATCGCCATAGCAATGGCGGAAGAATTTGGATTTGATCAGAATCAGTTTGTCGTCATTACCCATGCTGATACTCTTCACGAACACATTCATATTGTGGCTAACCGGGTCGGTTATGATGGGAAGACCGCCAGCGACAGCAACAGTTATAAACGAATGGCGCAATTTTGCCGGAAAATGGAGAATCAGTATAAGTTAACGCCTGTTTTAAGTCCTAACCGTTTTTTGCAAGCCGAGAAGCGGATAGCAAAAGCCAACAGGGTAGACAACAGAAAGGAATCACTCAAAGAGAGGCTTAAAGAGGTGATCAGCAAATCCACGACCATTGAAGAGGTAAAGACCAGAATGGAAAAACGAGGTTACCAGGTGGAACTGGGTAGGGGTATCGCCTTCACCGACAAAAAGCAGGTCAGATTCAAGGGGAGCGAGGTCGGATATAGCCTTGCTAATATCAAGGCTCAGCTTATCAGACAACATCGGATTGCTGAGCAACAAATACAGCAGGATAAAGCGGGAAAATTAGCGGGGAAGCAAACTAAAGGAATATCAATCTAAAATCAATTATTATGGACTTAAATGAAACATCAATGAAAGACATCTTGAAAGAGGTGCTGGAGCAGAGCGGGAAAACACAAAAAACAATAGAGCATCTGGAAAGGAAATTAGCGGATAAAGACAATCAGCTCATAACCCTGATCGAGGGTAACAAGGAGCTAATCTCAAGCTTCGAGCATAAATTTGAAACTATAGAAGTCAAAGCACCACAACCCGACCTTTCTGCGGTCAATCTGGCGATCCTTAAAGGGTTTGTTGGGATTAATCAAGCGATAGAAAAGGGACCGAAGCCAATTGTCAGACAGATCAGATTTACCTTATTCCCCGAGCAGGTACGAACACCTGAATACTATAATGTGATGTTGCGGTGGCTGGTCTGGATATTATTAGCCTCGTTGTTTATGGTACTTACTTACCTGCTTATCAATAAACGTATTTAAAGCCAATTAAAGACATTAATTGGTTCTCTAATTAATTTTCTCGTTCAAGTCAGAAAAATCAAATAAATCTTTTGGTTCAACCTTCAGAAATTTGGCATAGATTGAAACATGACTGATGCTTGTATTTACTTGTCCCAGTTCCGTTCTGGCAATCTGGCTCTGCGACACTTCCGTAAGCAGTGAAAGCTGTTCTTGGGATAGTCCACGATTTTCGCGTACCTGCTTTAGCTTTTGACCAAATTTCTTTATAAAATCTTCGTTTTTTAAATACTTCACATAGCAAATAGACATCTATAAAACAAAATAATTAATAGCAAATTTGCTATTAAAAATAATCTTGCTTAAATTAGCTCTATGAAGAAATAAATGAACGAATAATACAATTGCAGTTCTAACATCGGTAAAGAATTGCTAACAAGCCTCGCAACTAAATCTGACAGTTTAATCCCGCGAGAGTAAGTTGAGCAACCAAAGCCCTATATTTGCTATAGGGTTGGTGCTCGCTTATGTCTTTTGTGGGAGCTCTTCTGAAAAGAGGAGTGGCTTGTCAGAGCCAAGTTACATTAGACTAAGTGGGTTACCAACCCTTATTTTTACGAAGGCACCCACTTGTTGAGGCTTATTTAATTTGAAAATTAAATAAGATCAATATGGAACCATCAATCTTATCTCCAGAAGTAGCCCACTCGGTTTACTTTAGAAAGTTTATCCAGCAACTCGCTCAGAAATTCGAGCCACTTCAAATCATCGGCTTTTCTAAAAATAGCCGTATCAACTATGAGCAGAGTTCCTTTAAAGAAGGAAAAGTTTCCTTTCATTGCAATTATTGTTTATTGCTGGTTACTGAGAATGCGACCCGCATAGACTACGAAATCCAGGACTTTGTTAATGCCCATTATCAGCAAGGTCTGGTAACCATTATCTGTCATGGTAAGGAAGTCATTTTGGAAGCTGTTAAAGCAAATAGTCGTTTCTTTATTTCAGTCTTAACTTTTGGAAAACAGATCTACAGCAGGGACGGCATGTTGAATGTAGATTCCATTCCGCCCTTTGTTCCTATAAATGGCGCTTTAAAGGCCCTAAAACATTATGATCATCGCATGCCATTAGCAGAAGGTTTTTTAATGGGAGCTGCTGAATGTATGGCGAACGAGTGTTATGGCATATGTACTTTCATGCTCCATCAGGCTGTTGAACAGATTTGTAGTGGTTTAATTAGGGTTCATATTGCCTATCGCTCAGAATTCCATAATTTACATCGTCTGCTGCGCTTGTGCAGCTGCTTTTCCGATCGGCCTTACAATTTATTTCTTGGTACTGGGGAGAATGAAAAGCTGTTTGATGTACTTGTCAAGAGCTATTCTAGTGCCCGTTACAAAGATGATTTCTTTGTTTCTAAAGAAGATGCGCATAGGTTGTATAAGCGGGTGGTTGTTTTTATGGAACTCTCGAGGTCAATGTGTAAGGAGAAAATTGAACAGTTGGAAAATCAGGCAAATCAGTACCGCAAACCTAAGGAAGAAAGTGAGGTAGACCATGAACAGATTTAACTTGCCACTGGAAAAAGGATCATGGAAGCTGACGCTGGAAACGCTCAATAAACATTCTCAATTCAGAAGACCAGACAGGCCTTTTTTACTGGTTAAAATAAGAAAGATTGCCTTTCAAAATGAAATCTTGGTTATTGGTGTCTCTATAGCTGGCGAAGAGGAAGAAAAAATATATCTGCAAGTTCAAGCCAACAATTTGCTCGTTGGTTGCAGTGTAGACACGGACGAAAGTTATTTGAGCCGTTATGCTTATTATGCGCTGACGGAGCTAATGTTTATCGACAACTATTACGATTTTGAACCCTTTTATTGGCCTGGATTTTTCAATGCAAAAACTGGAAAAAGCAAATATTTGGAGATCATTAATGACAGGTGTGGATTGGACATTAACTTAAAGCCCAAATATTCTCCTTTCTATAAACCCGGAGAGGAACTGGTTTATCCTACAAAAAAGATTAAAATAAGCCCCCAGAGAATTACTGAGGCGGCTAATGTTACACCGTTTTCGGACGATGATATAGGCCTTGGGTATTGCCTGGCAGATACCCTTTTACGATCCCTACATTCCAATCATTGGCCTTTTCTAATTCCATGCACTCTCATCACCAAAAATAACGGCAAAGTGATCAAAAATTTTGTTAATTTCATTAAAGATGAAGCCGAAGTGCCAATGCTGGAATGTCCAGCAACACAGCAAGAACTGAATAAAATATGCTATCAAATGATGCTTCTGGCACCTATTTCATCCACCTCAAAGTATAATACGGCGCTTGAAAATGAAGAGATTAGATATAAAAATCGTAAAAATGGGAATCGGTTGTTTCGGCTGTGGCAAAAGGCCGTTTCAAAAATACAGGGGCAGAAGTTTACTTACCATTTGCATACTTATGGTATTAAAAATGTAACTGGAAAACCCTCAAAAAAATACATGGAAGATTGTATTTTCTCGCCTGAAATACCCAAACTTTGTTTCTCCTTGCGTGACAAGGGTGAATACTTTGAATTGAAACTTCTTTTTAAAATAAGACGAAAAGTGTTCAATCCACACTTGTACAATACTGCATTTTTTATCAATTCGAATGATGACCCGATGCGGTTTTACTTACTAAACAGTTTACAGGATTTCTATATCCTTTCTCTGTTTGCAAAATATAATCATTGTATATCTGTATTTAGATGCCACTATGAGACCCAATTTAAGCCGTTTAAAGACCAGCTTTCTCGTGTATACGAATTCATTTAACCCTGTAGTAATATGATTATGGCATACTTTTCTTAAAAACCAAAACAAAAATTAATCTGGTTTTACAGTTGGCGCTTTTATACTGGTTAGAAATGAAATAACAATCTTTTTCTTGTTATATTGGATATGTTATTTTCAATTAGCTCTCACAATATGCAAAATGAATTTGGTGGTACTTGGACCGAAACAAAAATTGAGATTTTAGAAAAGTATGCATCTGCATATTTATGGATAATGAATAAGCAAAAATTTCATCTAACATACTTTGATGGTTTTGCTGGTAGTGGAGAAATAAAAATCGGGAATAAGGAGGAATTCAAAGTAATTGAAGGGGCTGCCCAAAAAATAGTTAGTATTTCGGTTCCACGAAGTTTTGATATTTATTATTTTGTTGAAAAAGATGAAGAAAAGAGAGCTCTTTTAGATTGTGCTATTAGAGCGAAAAGATCTACAAATAATATTTATGTAGTAGCCGAGGACTGTAATGAAGTTCTAAAACGATTGGCTATCTTTTTAAAAGCAGATTCAATGAGAAAAGCACTGGTTTTTTTGGATCCATTCGGAATGAATTTGGATTGGAGCTCCATAGAAATACTAAAAGGACTTGGAGTAGATCTTTGGATTTTAAGTCCTACCGGTGTTGGGGCTAACAGGTTACTGAAGAAAGATTCGAATATTCCTGAAGCATGGTGGTTACGCCTTGAGAAATTTTTTGGTATCAATCGCGAAGTAATTAAAAATAGTATTTATCATGAAGAAATAGTAACTGATCTGTTTGGACCTAGAAATGTAGTAACTAAATCTACCAAAGCCAACGAAAAGTTATTTAAAATATACAGTGAGAAGTTAAATACCGTTTTTAGTTTGATATCAGATCCTTACATAATTGTAAATAGAAACAATTCTTTAATGTATCACTTTTTTTGTGCCTCTAATAATGCAAATGCAATTAAGATTGCTAATGATATTGTAAATAAACATAGTAAGCGAAAAATTTAAGTGGATACAACAGGCATTTTCCTATAGATTTCTCCATCAAGTTCACAACCGCCTTTAGCATGTTTTGGATGTTTAGAATCTATTGTCGGATCATCAGGGTTTGTATTAAATTTAGGTTTTCCCCATTGTTTAAAGAAAAATGGAACATTATACTCTTCACATTTTGTTTTAACATAATCGACCCATTCCTTTTCTAGGGGCCTTGCCTTATGTCCAGATTCGCCGCCCACTATTACCCAGTCGATCTTATTTAATTTCAAAGTTTTGACTGCACCGATTAAGGGTTCTATAGACAAGAATTTAATCTTAGCAGGGGTCAAGGAGAGGTCTTCTATCCGAAATGCATAATCCTCATTTTCTACAGAAACGCCCATCCATATATTTGGGGACCACTTGAGTTGACTGGCGACCTCCAAAAGTCTTTCTGATCTTTTTGTTAATACCTGATAGATATGTTGCGGCGTTTTGTTCATAACCGAGAAAACAGCCTTTATAAATTCAATTGGAATGTCAGGGTGGAATAAGTCGCTCATTGAGTTAACAAAAACAACCTTTGATTTTTTCCAAGTAAAAGGAATATTTAAGGTGTCAGGATGAGTTCGAATTTTAAAACCATCTTTATACTTTTCTACTCCCATAGCCGTAAGACGTTTGGTCATAGTTTCGGCATAACAAAATTTACATCCAGGGCTGATTTTGCTACATCCTGTAACCGGGTTCCAGGTTAATTCTGTCCATTCGATATTTGATTGAGCCATAATTTATAGTATTATAGGTGCATCCTGTTTGTTTTTGTGCAAATCTGAAGAAATATAATCAATAACAGATTTTATTTTTTTCTCATTAAAAAGTTTTTTAAAAACAATATTGGCATCCTTTAATAAAAAACCTTCGTTCAATGCGAAAAGGTAAGCGTCATTTCTCGTGCTTATTTCACCCGCAAGAATTTTTAAACTTAAATTCTTTTCAAAGACATCCCTTTTACTTGGTATATTGTATTCAGGGAAAAGACTTGGTGATTTTAAATCGATTTTTTCGCTATCGATATCATAATTAGCTTCGCCTCTTAATTTGTCATTTTTCCATGCAACATTTAGGAATTTTTCAATTCCTAATGTATGGTTTGTACCAAATATTAGTCCGTAAATATTTCTTTCTTTTTTTATTGAAAATGGAGCCAGATAATATGTTTTTCCAGATGGAATTAAAGATTTATAATGAGATAATACCTTTCTATGCACATGGTAATAGTCTATAGACTGTATTTCTGAGGGGTCGAAAGGAAAATGTTTCTGAAACTCTGGAGTATTCGCAAACCTTCTAAAATATGATGATGAAATAAAGAACAAAAAATCGGTCTGCCGTAACAAGATGATCTTCGCAAATAGTTCTGATGTAATTTCTTTAATCCCGTTTTGGTCTAAGAATAGAAAATTTGCAGATTCTTTCATTGTCTCGTAGCAGTCGTTAAATAAGCTTTTAAAGTCCTTTCTGTAAGTTTTTATTTTAAAATTTCCCTCAATACCGGCCAAACATTCTAACAAGGAATTATATTTCCCCTCCTCCAATTCATTAAAGTGAAGAATCACAGAAAGCCTTCTGTTGATTATTAACTTCTCGAAAGATTTTATAACTTCAATGGCAATTAATGGACTCCCGGGATTGTTAAGGGAATCTTTTCCTTGGCCAGCAAAAAAATCAAATATCTGCACGGTTTTCCATATAGGCTCTTTTCTAGATAAAAATACCGGTGCCCATTCTTTAAGGTAATCCGTATAAAGCTTAAGCTTTACTATTGTGCCCTCATCAAACGGCTTTCGAAATAAATTTCTACCTGCCACAATCGAATATACTAAAAATATTAGTAAATAGAAAATATTTAGCGTGGTTATTAGTAAAGCGAATGAAGTTGTATAGAGGAAAGTAATAGTTGAATATTCGTAAGTTAAAGTCTAAAGACGTCGTTGATCTTTCTTTTAAATGTATTTGTGACATTGGAGCGCGACTAGTTTCTGGTTCTATAAATATAATATAAATTCTGAGCAGTGCGCTATATAAAATTTTGGTTGCCAATAGTTGAGATAGATTTTATAATTTATTAAGTTGAATATTTCTAATTGGAAACAGAATATATACCTTTTAATATTAAAGCAATTATTCTCATTTTGGACTTGGAACAATGAGCGATTAATAATGGCAAACTAGAAAAGATCTAATTCTTTTTTTAGATTTGGATATATAACCAAATAACGCTCATGACGTCATCACCATTAAAGTTATCAGAAGAGACTACTTTTGAAAATGAGGATATACCAACCTTAACCAAAGAAAAAATCCACAATACGTTAACTGAAGAGTTAATTATTGGAATTTGCGCGCCAATTGGCTCAATCAGAGAGCCTGTAATTGCTGAATTGAAAAAGCAATTAGAAGATGAATATATGTACGAGGTTAGAATTATTAAACTAAGTGATTTTATTGCTATCCATGGGGAAATTGATGAAACACCAGTACAGGGGCAGACGGATCATTTTACAAAATTGATGGCCAAAATTAAAGCTGGGGATGGTTTAAGGAAAAAAGCAAATGAGCCCTGTTTAGTAGAATTGGCCATTACTGATATCTTTACCGATAGGGTTGGGAATAAAAATATAAGCGGAGTTCCTCTAAATGATCTAATCATTGATCTTAAAACTCGAAGAGTATGTTATATTATTGATTCTTTGAAGCATATTGAGGAATTAAGGCTCCTCAGGGCTACTTATCGTGATATATTTTATTTATTCAGCATCTTTTCTCCCTTTTCCGAAAGAACAGATAATTTGCTCAATAAGAACTTAAGTAAAGAAGAAATTGAAAGACTCATTAATACTGATGAGTTTGAAAACAGTCAGCATGGCCAGAATGTTAGAGATACATTTGTAGAGGGAGATTTCTTTTTCCGTGTTTCTAAGCCGACTACGCCAGAGATTGGGAAAAAAGTAGGTAGATACCTAGATATCATTTTTGAAAGTGCCATAGTAACCCCCTCTCCTAACGAAATTGCTATGTATGAGGCTAAGTCTGCTGCTGGAAATTCTGCATGTCTATCCCGACAGGTCGGTGCTGCAATTACAAACGACAAAGGTGAAATCATTTCAAGGGGATGGAATGATGTTCCCAAGTTTGGCGGAAATCTATATAAAGACGGTGAAGAAAATGATAATCGTTGTTTTATTACTGGATACTGTAGTAATGATAGTTCTAAAGATGTAGTTGCCGAGGATGTTTTAAAAAGTATTATTTTGAATGAGGAATTGAAGGCGTTGATTCCTCAGCTGGAAAATTTAGAAAAGGGTGGTGAACTATATAATGTGCTCGAAACTACAATACGCCGGAACTCAAAAATTAAAGATCTTATAGAATTCTCTAGGTCAGTGCATGCAGAAATGCATGCGATTATTATTGGGAGTCAGTTAGCAGGGAGTAAAATGGTTGGTGGAAAACTATTTTGTACTACGTATCCATGTCATAATTGCGCCAGACATATTATAGTTGCAGGTATAACAGAAATTTATTACATTGAACCTTATAAGAAGAGTTTAGGCTTATTGCTTCATGATGATGCGCTTACAGAAGATGAAGATATAAAGGATAAAACTAAGATTCTAATGTTTGATGGAGTTGCTCCAAGACGATATTTAGAGTTTTTTACATTACATGGCTCAAGAAAAGACAAACTTGGAAAAGTTATTTTAATAAATAAAAAAACAAAAAGTCCAAAAACTAGGTTAACTTTGCAGGCAATTCCTACTTTAGAGGTGCAATCATTTCACTCATTAAGAAGTGTTGGTCTTTTAAGTGAGGTATAAACAAAAACCAAAATGAAAAAGCTAGATCACCCAAAATCAAGTGCGCAAACGCAATTATCATTGAGTTTTGATTCAAATAAGAGTGCGCCCTCAGAACAGACTTCGAAAATTGTTTCTTTAAAGGATTTTAGAAGGAAGGCTGTTATAGGATACGTGTTAAAGAACTCTAAACCTTTTTAATTTACGTGATTGAAAGAGATTTTGCAGGTCTTAAAGTGATGTGTCAAAATAATTAAAGTGCCAAAGTGGAAGTTTACTCTGGTTCTTTTATCATTTATTTCCATACGCCAGGTCAGCAAGTATCCGTGAGATGAAAATGTTAATACGGACCTGCACGTAATTTAAATGTATACTGCAAAATCAAGTGTTTCTTGGAAAATTAGTACTATAGCAATTGCAGCTAAAGCGTAAGCAAGTCCAGTGAGTTATTCGATGAGCACTAAGCTTCGTTATTGTAATTCATTGAAAATATGATGGTTATCCTAAGAGTTCGATTCTCTGTAGCACTCCATTTTTAATCCAAAGATTAACTATCATCTGGATACTGGATAAAAATGATAATCCAGTATCTTCTGCCCGCTTAATAATTGCCGGAAAGGCAATAGTGCATGATACAGAACAGGAATAGGATAAAGCAATTAAGGCTAGTTTATAATCTCACTTTTTAAAATCGATTTTTCTTGCATTTTTAATTTTAGGTAACTATCTTCATTCTAGTTAATTAATAAAAAAATATATTTATTTCGCTCTTTCTAATTTCTCCCTTATTTCCATTTGGTTTAATTCAAATGGAATATGCTTTAAGTATTTTCTTGGACATTCGGTCAAATTGATGTGCAGCTAAGTAAATTTCAATACATGAATTAACCATTCGTTTGTTTTGATTTGAAGGCGAAGCTTTGTTTTAAAATGATAAGCTTTCGTTTAATTAAGGCAATTGCAACCAAGCATGTATTAGTAAATGTTGTTAATATCTAAATTATATCTCGTATGGCAGTTAAATTTTTATCAGTTGGACATTTCTTAATAATTCTTACTTGCGCCATTTTCCTTAATGTCGAGTCCGGATTTAGTCAAAATAATTCAAGACCGATACCCAGTGTAATACCCCCATCTCCAGCGGCGGCTGAACTGGCGAAGTACATCACTTATCCCGTTGACTTGAGTAATGGATTGGTTAAAATAAGCATACCATTATATGAGATAGCAGATGGGGATATTAGAATACCGATCACTTTAGATTATCATGCATCTGGTCTCAAAGCCAACATAAGGTCAAACGATTGGCTTGGTGATGGGTGGAGTTTAAATACAGGACCATCACTTTCCAGAAATATAAACGGCGGTCCGGATGAGCTATTTTATTATTATGATATGATTGCGAATTCATCTCCTACTTACCAGCAGTTGAACTTAGTTGTTAATCAGGAAAAGGATATAGCACTTGATGAATTTCACTATTCTCTATTAAGTAATAGTGGCAGACTATATTTTAAAAGAATCGCCGGCAATCAGTTAAGACCGGTTACGATCCCTGTTGATCCTATAAAAGTATCCCTACCGGTGGCTAATAGTTATAGTAATTTAATAAATATCACTGATACAAAGGGATTGCAGTATTCATTTGGTGGAACGGATAATAAGTTTAGAGATTTAGCGAATAATCAATTCGGAGTATCAAGCCAACAGGTACCAACTGCCTGGAAAATTAACGGGATCTATTCGCCATTGACAAATAGAACAGTCAGTTTCGATTATTCTAACAACGTTACAGAAATTCCATATTATAGAAAAACGGATGCCGTAACAATATTAGCCGACATCAGTTGTCAATGCACGTTTAATTCTCCTGTTGTAGCAGTTTCGGATGCAATCCAATCAAATCAATTTTACACGTACAATCCCAGCACATCTCAATTGGAGCCGACCAATAGCCTCAATGTAACATTGCCACCGGGGTATTCATTTCCTATGCAGGGTGTTGAAACAACAACACAAAATAACTCTTACATCAAAAAAATAACTTACACTGGGGGGTATGTTGTTTTTACTAAAAATGAAGGAGGAAAAAATGGTTTAACGTCTATTCGTGTCTACAATAATGCAAATACTTTAGTAAAACAAGTTGAATTTATTCAGTCAACTTCAGGCTTTCCCATCGCTTTAAAATTGGATGAAATTAAAATTTCTTCTACCGGGAGCCCTGATTTCGAAAAATACAGTTTCTTGTATAATGGTAGCGTAGTAAATAAAGACACGCGTTCTGTCGATAAATGGGGGTATTACAATGGGGCTAATAACACTACCTTAGTTCCCCCGATTACCACACAGGTAAAATATAATAATTATCCCAATACTGGCCCGATAGTCTCAATAAGTATTCCAGGAGCTAATAGAGAACCGAATGAAACGGCTATGCAGGTAGGCGTTTTGACAGGAATAATTTATCCTACCGGAGGGAGGACGAATTTCATTTACGAAGCGCATCGCTATCTTAACAACAACGGCGTTGTTAAATTGGCTGGAGGTTTAAGAGTTAAGCAAGTGCAGGACGTTAATGACTCCGGAAATATCATATATAAAAATTATAGTTATAGTACTATCAGTACATCTGTAAATGGTAATGGAATTTTGAATGTTATTCCCCAGGGAAATGGTAATCCGCCTGATGATAATTTTATCTATTATAGCGAAACAAACTGCTTTCAATTTTTACCGAACTACGTTGTAGAGTCTTCTTTTAAAGAAAAAAGGTGGAGTGATAATTCAATGGTGGACTTGTCTTCTGAGAATGGGTCAAGCGTAAGTTACCCCTGCGTTTTTGAAACAACTTCTTCAGATGTAGCAGGAACTTCAGTATTGGGAAAGACAATACATACCTTCAATGTAAGTGCATCCTATCCACTAAAATTTGGAAATACGAACATAGTAACAGATTCGAAAGATGGTTGGAGTAAAGGAAATCTACAATCTACAGTAGTGTTTAAGAACCCATCTGATACCGTTTTTCGAAAAACTTTAAGTTACAGCCTGGAATTTGGATATGGTGATACTGACAACAACATCACACAATGGTATGCGTACAAAAGTAATCGAATTTATGGAACAAATGAAGCCAATGTGGATGCGAGTTACAGAAAAATAGATTATACATGGAAGGAGCTAAGTACTGGCCGTAATTTACAGAGTCAAGAAATCAAAAGTACTTACAACAATAACGCTAGGATAAATGAAACTGAAAGTTTTGTTTATGATTCCTACGGAAATGTGAATCAAACAACAAGAGATAACAGTATCAATGAGAAAGAAATTACTACCAATATGTATGCAAAAGAGATGGTGGATCAAGGACGTGATCCGGCAGGAACGTATGCAAACATGGTCAGCAATAATATATTAAGTATCCCTGTTGAGGTGAAAACATATAAGAACAGCATTTTAAGTGCTAATTTGTTAAGAACCAATACAACTAACTATGCTAAATTCAACAATACTTTTTTTGCTCCAAACGAGATTACCAGTAAGGTTAAAAATTATGTAAATGAACATAAGACGTTGCTCAATTCTTATGATAACTATGGGAATGTAACGGAAGTACAGACTATGAATGGTCCTAAAACAAGTTACAAATGGGGTTATAAGGAGCAGTATCCGATAGCGGAGGCAAAGAATTCAGCGCTTAATGAGATTTACAGTCAGAACTTCGAAGAGCCTGAGCTGGGACTGGATTTTGAGGCAAATGTGATATATGACAATACCCGGATGCATACGGGTAAATATTCCGGGCGAATCATCAACCCGAATGCTACCGAATTTGTTAGCCACAGCAGTAAAAGACTAAATATCAGCCTGACTGCTCCTAAGAAGTTTACGTTTTCGGGATGGGTTTACACTAATGGCCCATCAGTTCAATTGTTTTTATTTATGATGAAAGCCGGGGAAACCGGATACAATACCTATTATGACCATATGCAAACCACAGTTACAAATAAGTGGGTGTATATGAAAAAGGAGTTTGTCGTTCCAGCAGATGTTGTTCAAATGTTTTTAAGGCTGGACAACAATGCGGCGGGGACGGTCTGGTTTGACGATCTTAGAATTCAGCCGTCGGATGCTGCAATGAGTACCTATACTTATGAGCCGTTGGTTGGGATGACCAGTGCGATCGATGATAGCGGGAAAACGGTGTATTACGAGTATGATACTTTCCAGCGGTTAATGAACATCAAAGACCAGAACGGGTTTATCATTAAAAACTATGAATACCATTACAAACCATAAGTGCGCTCCACATGAAAAATCAGCTAAAAAGATATATCAGCATTTCCAGCTTATTGTTGGTCATGCTTTACAGTGCATATACAGACGCCCAAACTGCTACCAGTACCCAAAACTATGTAATTGAATCTACGGTTAAGACCAGCGGGAAAAAAACAGCTGCGGCATTTGCTAATTTTGTAGTAGACTCCGTGAACAGGACGATTACCTACTATGATGGATTGGGCCGTCCGCTTCAAAGCGTACAATGGAAAGGCAGCCCAGCCAAACGTGATCTGGTGACGCCAATTGCTTATGATGCTTATGGTCGTGAGGACAAGAAATATCTGCCGTATGCTGCAACAGCAGCAACCAGCATCGGGAGTTATAAAACCACAGCAATTACCGATCAGAATTCCTTTTATACCAGTCCGTCTGGCACCACATGGACCGCACCAGGGGTGGTTGTGATTCCGGGCAATAATGCTTTATCAAAGACAGTGTTTGAAGCAAGTCCGTTAAACCGGGTATTGGAACAGGGTGCACCCGGAGCCGTGTGGCAACCAGGTGCCAGGACCACTACTGCAGGCAGATCTGTAGTAACCAGTTACAGCAGTAACAACAGTACCACCGCTTATGCTACCACAGGTTTTGCAGTAAGGTTATATAAAGCTACCGCTTCTATGGTGGCGGGCAGTGAGCATTTGCGGACATTATCAGGCACAACCTATTATGGTGCAAATCAGTTGTACTTGACGATCACCAAAAATGAGAACTGGACCGGAACTCCAGCAGGATATGAGAAGCTTGGCACTACCGAGGAATACAAGGACAAGGAAGGCAGAGTGGTGCTGAAACGGACTTTTAACCAGGTAGGTGCAACCATTCAGATCCTTTCCACCTATTATGTGTACGATGACCTGGGGAACCTGAGCT
>Ga0157373_10001899_pt1 | contig 15862 bp, 17 predicted proteins | sample C65metaG_FD_113460 | JGI IMG/M metagenome (GOLD analysis project Ga0157373, IMG submission 113460) | Corn rhizosphere microbial communities from Kellogg Biological Station, Michigan, USA - C6-5 metaG | ecosystem: Host-associated > Plants > Roots > Rhizosphere > Soil | place: USA: Michigan... | reverse complement strand
GCGCACCTCGCCGAACCAAGCACGGCGCTGAAGCTCGAGCAGCGCGGTAAGCTGTTCGAGGCGCGCGTCACGCCCATGCCGTTCGTCCCGCACCGCTATCACCGCAAGGGAGCTTCCGCATGAGTGTCTATTTCACCAAGGAGCACGAATGGGTCCGGGTCGACGGCGACACGGCCACTGTCGGCATCACCAACCATGCGCAAGAGCAGCTCGGCGATATCGTCTTCGCGGAAGTACCTGAGGCAGGTCGGCGGTTGAGCAAGGGCCAGGAAGCGGCCGTCGTCGAATCCGTGAAGGCAGCATCCGACGTCTATTCGCCCGTCTCCGGCGAAGTCATCGAAGGCAATCCAGGAGTCGCTGACGACCCGGCGATCGTGAACAGCGATCCCGAGGGCGAGGGCTGGTTCTTCAAGCTGAAGCTCGACAATCCGGGCGAGCTCGATGGGCTGATGGACGAGGCTGCGTATCGTGAGTGGGTGAAGACGCTTTGACTTCGGCAGCACTCTCGACCAGCAAATGGGACGCGGCGGAATATGCTCGCGTCGGCGGCTTCGTCGCCGAGCTTGGACAGGCTGCGCTCGACCTGCTCGACCCGCATGCGGGCGAGCGGATTCTCGACGTTGGCTGCGGCGACGGAACGCTCACGAAGAAGATCGTCGAACGCGGCGCAACCGTGCTCGGCATCGACAACTCCCCAGAAATGATTGCCGCTGCTCGGGAGAAAGGCATCGACGCCGTCCGAATGGACGTCGCCGACATGACCTTCAGGTCCGAGTTCGACGCGGTCTTCTCCAATGCGACGCTGCACTGGGTGCTGGAGACAGAGCAGGCGGCGCGCGCGATTTTCCGCGCGCTGAAGGCGGGTGGCCGCTTTGCGGGGGAGCTCGGCGGCGAGGGCAATATCGCCCGGCTTCGCGAGGCGCTGGACACCGAACTGGTCATCCGCGGCTACCTTCCGCCGACGGAAAGCTCGAACTGGTATCCGTCGCCCGAGGAGTTCGCAGCCGTCTATGAAGCGGCAGGCTTCGACCACATCGACGCCAGGCTGATCGAGCGTCCGACGCCGCTGGATCACGGCATCGGCGAGTGGGTGACGACCTTCCGAAAGGGGTGGCTCGATCGCGCGGGAGTGCCTGAGCAGGAGCGCGCCGAGATCGCCTCGGCCGTGGCCGACCGCTTCGGCTCCAATGTCGCGGATTACGTCCGCCTTCGCTTCATCATGAGGAAGCCCGACTGATGCGTTACCTGCCGCTGAGCGAGGCCGACCGCAGCGAGATGCTGAGCGTGATTGGCGCCAGCTCGATCGACGATCTTTTCCGCGACGTGCCGGCGGAGCTCAGGCTTAAGGGCCCGATTGAGGGCCTGCCGCTGCACGCGTCGGAAATGGCAGTGGAGCGGCACATGGCCGCTCTGTCGCGCAAGAACATGGTCGCCGGTGACGTGCCCTTCTTCCTTGGCTGCGGCGCGTACAAGCATCACATCCCAGCCAGCGTCGATCACATCATCCAGCGCGGCGAGTTCCTGACCAGCTACACGCCGTACCAGCCGGAGATCGCCCAGGGCACGCTGCAGATGATGTTCGAATTTCAGACTCAGGTCGCGCGCCTGTTCGGCTGCGAGGTCGCCAACGCGTCGATGTACGACGGCTCGACCGCGATGTGGGAAGCGATTTCGATGGCGCACCGCATCACGCGCCGGAACAAGACCATCATCTCCTCGGGCGTGCACCCGCATTACGTCGGGGTTGCGCAGACGATGGCGAAGTTCACTGAAGACGCTCTCGACACGACGCTCCCGGAACTCACCGCGACGACGGATGTCGAACGGCTGATGGGGAAGATCGACGAGCAAACGAGCGCCGTAGTCGTACAGTATCCCGATATTCTCGGCCGGATCACCGACCTCGCGCCGATCGCAGAGGCCGCCCACGCGGTTGGTGCGCTGCTGATTGCGGTGGTCACGGAGCCGGTCGCGCTGGGCCTGATCAAGGCGCCTGGCGAGATGGGCGCCGACATCGTCGTCGGCGAAGGTCAGTCGATCGGCGTCGGTCTGCAGTTTGGCGGTCCCTACGTCGGACTTTTCGCCTGCCGCGAAAAACACGTGCGCCAGATGCCGGGACGCCTCGCCGGCGAGACGGTCGATGCCGAGGGCAAGCGCGGGTTCGTCCTGACGCTTTCGACCCGCGAGCAACATATCCGCCGGGAGAAGGCGACGTCGAACATCTGCACCAGCTCGGTGCTGTGCGCGCTGGCGTTCGCGGCGCATTTGACCCTGCTCGGCGAAAAGGGCCTGAGGCAGCTCGCGCAATTGAATCACGCGCGCGCGTGTGAGGCAACTAAGCGGCTGTCGGCGATCCCCGGCGTCGAGCTCGTCAACGACAGTTTCTTCAACGAATTCACGCTGAAGCTTCCGGTCGAGGCGCGGCCCGCGGTCCACGCGATGGTCGAGAAGGGCGTGCTCGGCGGAGTATCGCTCGGGCGGCTCTATCCGGGCATCGCCGCGCTCCAAAACGGTCTTGTGATTGCGGTGACCGAAACTGCCACCGACGAGGACATTGTGGCCTTCGAGACGGCGTTGAAGGAGGTGGTCCAGTGACCGTCAAGCCTTCAGGGTGGCGGCCGTCCACCCCGGCGAACGAGCAGGGCGAAGCGACGACCGTGACCAGCAATCGCGCCCTGATGCTCGAGGAGCCGTTGCTGTTCGAAATCGGCACCATCGAGCAGACCGGCGTCGATTTCGCGTCCCCACCGAAGCACGCTCCGCGCCTCGGCGGGCTCGAGCGTGTGCGTCCGATCGGCCTTCCAGGGCTCAGCGAGCCGGAAGCCGTGCGCCATTACACGCGGCTGTCGCGACAGAATTACGCGATCGACCTCGGCCTCTTCCCGCTCGGATCGTGCACGATGAAGCATAATCCGCGGCTCAACGAGAAGGTCGCGCGCTTGCCCGGCTTCGCGGACGTGCATCCGTTGCAGCCGCAGGAGACGGTGCAAGGCGCGTTGCAGGTGATCAACGAACTCGCCTTCTGGCTGCTCGACCTGACGGGAATGTACGGCGTGGCGATGAGTCCCAAGGCCGGCGCGCATGGAGAGCTTTGCGGCCTGCTCTGCATCCGCGCTGCGCTCGAGGCGCGCGGCGACAAGCGCGAGGTGGTGCTTGGCCCCGAGAGGGCGCACGGCACCATCCCCGCGACCGCGGCCTTCGCCGGCTACCGGGTCGAGAATATCCCCGCGAACGCCGCCGGCCGCGTCGATCTCGAGGCGCTGAAGGCGCGGCTGCGGCCGGACGTCGCGGCGGTGATGATCACCAACCCGAACACGTGCGGGCTGTTCGAACCGGACATGAAGGCGATCAGCGACGCGGTCCATGCCGCGGGCGCGTTCGTCTATTGCGACGGCGCCAACTTCAACGCCATCGTCGGCAAGGTCCGCCCCGGGGACCTCGGCATCGATGCGATGCACATCAACCTCCATAAGACCTTCTCGACTCCGCACGGCGGTGGGGGGCCAGGTTCCGGCCCCGTGGTCCTTTCCGAAGCTCTTGCTCCGTACGGCCCGCTGCCGTTCGCGGCGAAGTATCCGGATGGCACGTACAAGATCGTCGAGGAGGAAAGTGCAGCTGAAGAGCATCCGAACGCGTTCGGCCGAATGGTCGCCTTCCACGGCCAGATGGGGATGTTCACGCGAGCCCTCGCCTACATCCTCAGCCACGGAGCGGACGGCCTGAAACAGGTCGCCGAGGATGCGGTGCTCAACGCCAATTACATCCTCAGGAGCTTGGCTGACGTGCTCGACGCGCCGTTCGCCAAGAGCGGGCCATGCATGCACGAGGCGATTTTCTCTGACAAAGGCTTCGCGGACGACGTGAACACGCTCGACCTCGCCAAGGCGTTGATCGACGAGGGCTTCCATCCGATGACCATGTATTTCCCGTTGGTCGTCCACGGCGCCATGCTCGTCGAACCGACCGAGACAGAATCGAAGGCGAGCCTCGATCAGTTCATCATGGCGGTGCGGTCGATTGCTGAGCGGGCGAAAGCGGGGGATCCGAGCCTCAAGGCTTCCCCGATGTACGCGCCGAGACGGCGGTTGGACGAGACGCTCGCGGCGAGGAAGCCGGTGCTGACTTACAAAGAACCGGAGCCGGCGCGGGCCGCAGAATAGAGTTCAGGCGGAGCGGAGTAAGCATGCAAGCACATCCGATTCATCAAACCTGGGTCAGTTACGCGATCACGATCGGCATCATCGTCGTGATCATGGCGTTACGGATGCGCGGAATGAGCAAGATGCGGCCGCTCAAGCTTGGCAGCTTGTGGATCGTGCCCGCAGTCTATTTGGTCGTCGCGGCGCTGATGTTCATCCAGCTTCCGCCTACCGGCTGGGTCGCGATCGCGTCAGCCATCGGATTGGCGATTGGAGCCGCGGTCGGGTGGCAGCGCGGCAAGATGATGCACATCCACGTCGACCCCGAAACCCATGCGCTGAACCAGAAGGCATCGCCCGCGGCGATGCTCTTCCTGATCGTTTTGATCGCCGTGCGCGCCGGGGCCCGCAGCGTCCTTGGCGAGACCAGCGGCGTGAGTCCGGCGATGCTGACGGATCCGCTGATCGCGTTCGCGCTCGGCATGTTCACGCTGACGCGTCTCGAAATGTACCTGCGCGCCAAGCGTCTGCTCGAGGAAGTCCGCGGCGGCCGATGAGCAGCGAGCGCTTCTACGAAGCGCCGCTCGGCGCGGATCGACGCCGCTCCGCTGCGGCGGCGCTCAGGAACCGCGAACCAATCGCCAAAGTCCTGGCCGAATGGCTGCCGAAGAGCGGCCTCGTCCTGGAGATCGCAAGCGGCACGGGCGAGCACGTCGCCTTCTTTGCCGAGCGATTTCCTGACCTCGAATGGCAACCGACCGACATTCATCCCGACGCGCTCAATTCCACCCAAGCCTGGCGCGAAGCTGCTGGACTGCCGAACCTTCGAACCGCGCTGGCCCTCGATGCGAGCGCGAGCGATTGGCCGGTCGAAGCCGCCGATGCGGTGTTGAGCATCAACATGGTCCATATCAGCTCGTGGGCGAGTGCGCTGGGTCTGCTAGCCGGAGCCAGGCGCGTTCTGCCCACTCAGGGGCCCCTGATTCTCTACGGCCCGTGGCTCGGCGATAGGCTGCCGGCCGTTCAGAGCAATTTGGATTTCGATTCCGACCTGAAGCGCCGCAATCCCGAATGGGGGCTGCGCAAGGTGGAGGACTTCGCCGCGGCCGGCGAAGAACACGGTTTTTCTCTGGTCGAAACGAGGGCGATGCCCGCGAACAACCTGATGCTGCTTCTGCGCCGGCATTAAACGAAGCTTTACCATGCACCGCGTATGCGCGTGAGCATGGACGAAAGCAGCATGATCGCGAATCGCCGGTCGCGCCGGTCGCCGGTGCTCCTTGCCGCGAGTATCGAGGTCGACGGCGCTTCGATCGCCGTGAAGCTCCGCAATCTGTCCGAGGAAGGCGCGCTCATCGAGGCCGACGACCTTCCTAAAGAGGGTTCGAGTGCCTGTTTCGTGCGCAACGACCTTCGCATCAAGGGCCGCGTCGTGTGGGTTCAGGGCCGCTACGCCGGTATTGCCTTCGACCGGCCGCTCAACCCGGACCAGGTGCTTCGCAACATTGGCAAGCCCAGGCCGAAGCCGGCCGTCGAGCAGGATTTCCGCCGCCCCGGTTTGGCGTGCCGTCCACTGACCGACTATGAGCGAACCATGCTCGAGCGCTGGATGACTGCCTCGCCGGTGGGTAAACTCGGCGACTGATCAGCCGCACCGCACTCGGCTTTCCATCAACGATTTGCCGTCGGACTGCCAAGCGCCTAATCATCGGCTCCGGAGGTGCCGTGATGATCCCCAGGCTTGTTGCGCTTTCCCTCTTCTCTGTGGCCACGACCGTCGCGGCGGCTCCGGCAGCGCCTCAAGCGGGGGATACTACCGCGGTGGACAAGACCACCCAGACCGAGGACGTCGCCTTCAAGAACGACGTCGCCGATCGAATGACGGTGCCGGTCAAGCTGTCCGGGTCGGGACCTTACCGATTCCTCGTCGATACTGGAGCGGACCGCACCGCGATTTCGCGCCAGCTCGCCGGAAGACTCAATCTACAGGCCGGCGATCGAGCAGAGCTCCATAGCATTGCCGGAGCCTCTAGTGTGTCGACGACGAATCTGACCGATCTTCAGCTTACGCGGAAGGCGGTCACGATCACCGACGCTCCGATGCTCGACGGCGCGTACATCGGCGCCGACGGAATCCTTGGCGTCGATTCGTTGCGGTCGCAGCGCGTCCTGTTCGATTTCAAAGGTCAGACCCTCTCGATCGTCCCTTCGACGATTCCCGATTTCGTCGAAGAGCCCGGCACGATCGTCATCCGCGCGGCACGCAAGAATGGCCGCCTCGTGTTCACGGACGCTTCGGCGAACGGCCACTCGCTTACTGTCGTCGTCGATACGGGATCCCAGGTCAGCATCGGCAATCAGGCTCTGCGCAAAAAGCTACTGGATCGCGATCTCATCAATACGGCTCAGAAGGTGGAGATCGAATCGGTCACGGGCGAGCGGATCATGGGCGATTACATGTTCGTTCGCGAGCTCGACATCGGCGGGATGACCCTCAAGAATCTCGCGATCGTCTTTGCCGACGCCCATACGTTCAAACAGCTGGGCCTCGACCGCAAGCCGGCGCTTCTGCTCGGAATGAATGCGATCCGCGCGTTCAAGAAAGTCTCGATCGACTTCGCCAATCGCAAGTTCCGCGTCGTGTTGCCGGAACAAAGCGCACTGACCTACCAGCTCGCCCAGATGCGGCTTCGCTGAACGACTACCTCCGCTTGCGATTGACATCTGCCCGCGGACATCGCTTGAACCGAAGACGCAGGCGCGCCTTCTGCGCTCACCTCGAATGTGAAGAGTAGCCGCGTTGCTGGTCTATTGGCTCCTGTTTGCATTTTTCGCCGTCGGGGCAATGATCGCGGAGCCGATGTTGGCCCCGGCTCCGGCAGGCCCACATTCGCCGGCGCGACAGGCTGACCGCACGCCGTTCCGGGCATTTTTCGCGATTGGCGCGATAGCGACTGTGCTGTTGATCGGCTTGCGATTCAAGGTCGGCGCCGATTGGTACAATTACCAGCTCATCTTCAACGAAATAAAGACCGAGTCGCTGCTGTCGGCCGTGCAGGTGGGGGATCCTGCCTATCAGTTCCTGAACTGGGCCGCCTCCCATCTTTTCAGGGCCCGGATTTGGTTCGTCAATTTCGTCTCGGCGGCAATCTTCAGCTGGGGCTTGTACCGGCTGTCGAGGGTCCAGCCATCGCCGTGGCTCGCATTCGCCGTGGCCGTTCCATACATGGTGATCGTTGTCGCGATGGGTTACACGCGCCAATCCATCGCGCTCGGCGTGCTCATGGCGGGGCTCGCGAAGCAATCGCGCGGTGCGAGCACTCTCAACTTCGCGATCTACGTCGCCGTCGCTGCGGCGTTCCACAAGACTGCGGTCGTCATGTTTCCGCTGGTTGCGCTGTCCGGCAGAGGAAACCGGTTGGTCAATATCCTGCTCGCCGTCTCGGCCAGCATCCTGATGTACGATTTCTTTCTCGGCGATTCGATGCAGGTTCTCGTCCACAATTACATCGATACGGAATATTCCTCGCAGGGCGCGTTGACCCGCTGCACTATGAATTTCGTTGCCGCGATCCTGCTCTGGATATTCAGGCATCGCCTTGGATTTGACCAGCACGAGTTCAAGATCTGGAGAAATTTCGCGCTCGCTTCGCTCCTGTTCATGATCCTTCTTGGCGTGCTTTCGTCGACGACGGTGGTCGACCGGCTGTCGCTCTATCTCATGCCGCTGCAGATCGTGATCCTCAGCCGTGTTGCGCTCCTTGGCGGCTCCCGGATCGCGGGAACGGCTGCGATCCTGGCATACTCGTTCTTGATCGAGTTCGTATGGTTGAACTTTGCCGACCACGCTCGCTATTGGGTGCCGTATCAGCTGTTTGCATTCTGACGCAGGGGCCGGGTCGTGGCTCAATTGAAGGGCATCGTCTTGGCTGGCGGAAGCGGGAGCAGGTTGTTCCCGGCGACTCTTGCCGTGTCCAAGCAACTGCTTCCGGTCTTCGACAAGCCGATGGTCTATTACCCCCTGGGCGTCCTTATGCTTGCCGGCATCCGCGACATTCTGGTGATCACGACACCGATGGAGCGGCCCCGGTTCGAAGCGCTGCTCGGCGACGGAAGCGCGTACGGAATTCGTCTCAGCTATGCCGAACAGGATCAACCCCGGGGCTTGGCCGATGCATTCATCGTCGGCCGCGAATTCATCGGAAGCGATCGTGTCGCGCTAATCCTTGGTGACAATATCTTTTACGGAGCGGGCCTCGTCGAGCTTGTCCGGGAGGCGGCGCAGACAGAATCCGGCGCGATGGTGTTTGCCTACGCTGTCGAAGACCCGCAACGATATGGCGTCATCGAATTCGAGGAAGAGACCGGCCGCGCCATTTCGATCGAGGAAAAACCGGTCGAGCCCAAGTCTGCCTGGGCCGTGACGGGCCTCTACTTCTATGACAACGACGTGATCGACATTGCAGCGAGCCTGAAGCCGTCCGCTCGGGGCGAGCTTGAAATCACCGACGTCAACCGGGCGTACATGGAACGTGGGCAGCTCCGCGTTGCCCGGTTCGGCCGCGGCTATGCCTGGCTCGAGACTGGGACTCACGATAGCTTGCACTTTTTCTGTCCGGTCGCGCGAACCATCGAGAAGCGGCAGGGCCTCAAGGTGATGTGCCTCGAGGAACTCGGCCTCGAGCTCGGCTATCTTACGCCCGACCAGCTGATGCAGCGTGCAGACCAGCTCGGCGGCAATGAATATGCCGCCTATCTTCGGCGTCGCGCCAGAGAGTTCGGGCATGGTTGAGATGCGGCAGCTCCAACTCGAGGGGTTGGTCGAGCTGCGCCCGAAGCGATGGAACGACGAGCGCGGGTTCTTCTCCGAAGTGTGGCGCGAAGAATGGCTTGTGAATGCGGGCGTCAGCGCTCGCTTCGTGCAGGACAATCACTCCTATTCGAACAAGCGCGGCGTGCTGCGCGGCCTGCACTTCCAGACGCCCCCCGCCGCGCAGGACAAGCTGGTCCGGGTCGCGCGCGGGTCCATCTTCGACGTCGCGGTCGATATCCGCGGCGGGTCCGCGACTTATGGTCAGTGGGCGGGGCTCGTGATCTCCGCGGAGGACTGGAACCAGCTGCTGATCCCGCGGGGCTTTGCTCACGGGTTCGTAGCCCTCGAAGACGACACGGACGTCCTCTACAAGGTGACCGCGCCTTACTCGCCCGAGTTCGAACGGACCATCCGATTCGATGATCCCGCCCTCGGTATCGACTGGCCTCTCCGGGCTGGCGAAACCGTGTTGTCGCCAAAGGATTCGGCTGCTCCGCTGCTGGCCGAGGTCGAGACGGGCTTCTGATGAGCGGGATCAAACGCGTGCTCGTGACGGGAGGCGCCGGTTTCATCGGGAGCGCCGTGGTGCGTCACCTCATCGGTCGCGGCTACGAGGTCGTCAACGTCGACAAGCTGACCTATTCGGCAAACCTTCAATCGCTTCGGTCCGTCGACGAATCGCCGGCATATCGCTTTCACAAGGCTGACATCGGCGACGAAGATGCGATGAGCGGTATCCTCGACACCGAAGCTCCCGGCGCGATCATGCACCTCGCTGCCGAAACGCATGTCGACCGTTCGATCGACTCGCCCGCCGCGTTCATCGATACGAACGTCATGGGCACCTTTCGTTTGCTGGGGGCGGCGCTTCGTTACTGGCGAGCACTTGACCAGGACCGGCAGGCCAAGTTTCGCTTCCTTCATGTGTCGACGGACGAGGTCTTCGGCTCGCTGGAACTGCAAGACGCGCCGTTCACCGAGGATTCGCCTTACGATCCTTCGTCGCCTTATTCGGCGTCGAAGGCTTCGAGCGACCATCTCGTCCGCGCATGGCACGTGACTTACGGGCTTCCGGTGGTGCTCACGAATTGCTCGAACAATTACGGTCCGTTTCAATTTCCCGAGAAGCTGATCCCGCTCACCATCCTGAATGCTCTCGAGGGCAAGCCGCTGCCGGTCTACGGCGCGGGAGCGAACGTCAGGGACTGGCTGTACGTGGAAGATCATGCGCGCGCGCTCGAGCTTGCGCTGACTGACGGCGCAATCGCCGAGAGTTATAACGTCGGCGGACGCGCGGAGCGCAACAACCTCACGATCGTCGAAACGATCTGCGACATCCTCGATCGCAAGCGTCCGCTTCCCAACGGGCGCAGCCATCGCGATCTGATCGACTTCGTGGCCGACCGTCCGGGTCACGATCTGCGGTACGCGATCGATCCTTCGAAGACGGAGCGCGAACTTGGCTGGAATGCGACGGGGCCACTCGAGACGGGCCTTGAGAAGACGGTCGCGTGGTATCTCGACAATGAGTGGTGGTGGCGACCGCTTCGAGAGGAAAAATACGCGGGCGAACGTCTCGGCATCGGCCGATGAGGGTGCTTGTCACCGGCGCGCGGGGCCAAGTCGCGCGCAGCGTGGTCGAGTGCGCCGCAGATATGCCGGAGCTCGAGGTAATTGCCGTTGGCCGTCCTGATCTCGACCTGGAACGCCCCGGGAGCGCCGACCGCCTAATCTCCGCCGTCGTTCCCGATGTCGTCATCAATGCCGCGGCCCATACCGCGGTTGATGACGCGGAACGCGAGCCCCAACGCGCTTATCGTATCAACGCCGAGGCTGCCGGCGAGGTCGCCGCCGCGGCGCTCGAGCATGGCGCGGCGATCATCCAGATATCCACCGATTACGTATTCGACGGAGCGGCCGCCGAGCCCTACGACGAAAGCGCCGTGCCCGATCCGCTGAACGTCTACGGCAAGAGCAAGCTCGCGGGCGAGGAACAGGTCCGCGCGGCCAACCCGCGTCACGTGATCATCCGGACCGCGTGGGTCTACAGTCCCTTCGGACGGAACTTCGTTAAGACGATCATGAAAGCCGCGGAGACCCGCGATACCCTGACGGTTGTCGACGATCAGCGTGGCAGCCCGACGTCCGCGCTCGATCTGGCAGGGGCTCTACTCCACATGCTGCAGGGCGAGCTCGCGTTCGGCGAGATTTATCACGTCGCTGGGTGCGGCTCGACGAGCTGGTGCGGCTTTGCAGAGGCCATCATGGAGGACTGTCGGAGGCTTGGGCTTGCCGCCGCCGACGTGCAGCCGATAGCCTCCGCCGATTGGCCAACCGCCGCCCGCCGGCCTGTTAACTCCGCGCTGAATTCATTCAGATTCGAGCACGATTTCGGTTATTCGATGCCTCGATGGGAAGAATCCTTGCCTGGCATTATCGGTCGGATATCCTCGGTAGCGTAGCTGTCGCTGAGCGCGGATGCGTGTAACCGCGTTCACCAAATACGATCGCGAAGCGGCAAGTACGCGCCAACGCTTCCTGCAATTTGGGCCCTCGCTTGCAACGGCCGGGATCGAGCTTCGTCATCTGCCGCTGCTCGGCAATGATTATGTGCGCAGCCTCGCGACGCGCGAGCATTGGTCGAGGGCCGCGCTGTTCCGTTCCTATGCCCGCCGCATCGTGGAGCTCCTCCGAGGGCCCTCTACCGATCTCATCTGGATTCATGCCGAGCTTTTCCCGTACCTGCCCGTCGTCTTCGACAAGCTCGTTTTTCGCAGCGGGGTGCCGATAGTTTATGACTGCGACGATGCAGTTTTTCTGAAGTACAACGACAACCGCAATCCGCTCGTTCGGTTGCTGTTTTCCGGGAAGGTCGAGAAGCTCATCGCCGGCGCAGACGCAGTGACGTGCGGCAATGAATATCTGAAGGATTTCGCGGCACATTACTGTGCCCGCACCGTCATCTTGCCGACCGTGGTCGATACCGACGTCTATGTGCCTCAGCCGGCTTCCCGGAAGTCGCTCGTCATCGGATGGATCGGCTCGCCGACGAGTTGGCATAACGTTCGCCCCATTCTCCCAGTTTTGCGCGACGTTTGTGCGCAAACCAACGCACGTTTTCGCGCTGTCGGAGCGGGGCTCGAGGCGGAGCAGGACCGCTTTCCTGGAATGGAGCTTGTCGATTGGGCCGAGGACCGTGAAGTCGCCGAGGTCCAGGGCTTCGACATCGGAATCATGCCGCTTGTCGACGCGCCGTTCCAGCGCGGAAAGTCTGGTTACAAGCTCATCCAGTACATGGCCTGCGGACTCCCCGCCATCTCGTCCCCCGTCGGCGCCAACACATCGGTCCTCACCGCGGATTGCGGCATCTTTGCCGACACAGAGGGCGAATGGAGGAGTGCTCTGACGAGATTGCGGGAGAATGAGGACCTTCGGAAGCGGTACGGGCGGAGTGGCCGGGAACGGGCGGTCGCGCATTACTCGCTCGAGGCGCACGCACCTCGTCTCATCAGCTTGTTCAAGGAACTTGCGGAACAACGGATTCGGGTGCCAAGCACTCGGCGGTGATCGCCGAACGTATCAGGCAAACTCGTTCGTTTCTGGCAGGTGAGGGCCTTGGGCCCTTTTTGGTCCGGGCGCTGGCCGGCAGCGGCGCAGTCCGGCTGGCGGCGATGGCCGGCAGTTTCGCCGTCGGCGTTCAGCTCGCCCGAATGCTCGGAGTCGTCAACTACGGCTATTACGGGCTTGCGCTCTCCATCATCACGATCGTCGGCATTCCCGCGGAGCTAGGCATTTCTCGGGTGGTAACGCGCGAGGTCGCGGCGGCTTCCGCCGTTGCAGACAATGGTCGGATTTTTGGCGCTCTGCATTGGGCTCGCCGCACGGTCCTGGTCCTTTCGTTGATCATGGCAATGCTTGTCATTGCCGGCGCTTATCTCGTCGGTGAGCGTCGTCCGGAAGTGCCGACGCTCGCGCTCCTGCTTGGCGCGCCGATGATCCCGCTCATGGCGCTTGCGCGCCTCAACGGCGGCGCGCTCCAAGGCTTGCATCACGTGGTCCGGGGGCAAATTCCCGCCAACCTCCTGCGGCCGGTGTTTCTGTCGATTGGATTGTTTGCAGCCTATGCGCTGGGCATTCGCGTCGGCGTGTCCGAGGCGATGGCTCTCAACTCCATCGTAGCCGCATTGGTCGCGATCGTCGCTTACGCGTGGCTCCGGCAGCGACTGCCCGACCGCACCGTGACGGAATTTGTTCCGACGGCACGGCGCTGGCTTGCAAGCGCCATTCCCATGGCATTGACGGACGGGATGCGCGTGCTGCAGACAGAGCTGTCGATCTTGCTTGTCGGGATCATTGCCGCGCCCGCCGCGGTCGGACTTTTCAGGGTTGCGAATGCCACCGCGACGGTTGCCGCGGCGGCCGTCCCGATGGTCGTTCATGTCGCTTTGCCGGTGACCGCGCGGCTCTACGCGGAAAAAGATCGCGTTCGGCTGCAGAAGGCGGTCTCGGCTTTCGCATTCGCCCAATTCACCGGCGTCCTGCTGCTGTCGTTGCCATTGCTGATTATCCCCGCAACGTTGCTCGGACTGGTTTTCGGAGACGACTTCGCGCCTGCCGCGACGGCACTTCGCATTCTTGCAGCAGGTCAGATTGCGAATGCCTTTTTCGGCCCGAACGCGCCTCTCCTCAACATGACTCACCATGAGCAGCGGGTCACACGTGCCATGGGAATTGCCCTTGTTTTGAATATCCTCGGGGTGATTGGCCTGACCCTATTGTGGGGCATGACGGGCGCCGCGCTCGCTTTCGTCGGAGCGCTCATCTGCTGGAACGTCCTCGCGTGGATCGATTCCCGACGTCTGCTCGGCATCGAGACGTCCATCCTCGGCCTCAGGGCTGCGTTGTAGGAAATTAACCGCTCGAGGCGTATCCTTGGCGCCGATGGCGACGGTGATCCCCTTCGAAGAGCGCGCGGTGGCGCACCTTCGCGAGCGCCTCGGCGCTGTCGAGGAAGCCAATCAGGACCTCATCGCCTTTGCGCGGGGTCATTCGGGCGCGGTCGCCTCGATCCACGAAGCGGTTCTTGCCGCGATTGAGACGGACGGTGTTGAGGCGCTGCTTCACGTCGTGACGCAGGAATGGCCGCTGATCCTGAGAATCGATGCCGTCGCACTGTCGCTGATCGTCGGCGATCGCGGTTTCCGGGCCGACGGAAGTGGGATTCAGCTCGTCGAGCCCCAGATCCTCAGGCGCGCTATGGATCAACTCGGAGCAGTGGAACTGCGCGCGGTCGAGCGCGGCCATCCGCTGTTCGGCCCGGCATGCGACCTGATCCGCGCCGAAGCTTTGATCCGCATCGAGTGCGACCCGCCGTTGCCGGTGGGGCTGCTCGCACTGGGCCAGCGCGCCGACCTCAGCCTGGATGCGCGCCACGGTTCCGAATTGCTGATGTTCCTTGGCAAGAGCCTTGCGGTTATGATCCGCAAGTGGCTGACGCTCCCGCAGTAATCCTGGCTCACCCCGCCGCCGCCCTTGCGGCGCAGTGGGGGTCCTATCTTCAGCACGACCGTCGCCGTTCCGCGCATACCGTCCGAGCCTATGTCGCGACAGCCCACCGCCTCATCGACTTCCTGGGCAGATATCGCGGAGAGGAGATTGGCCCGTCGGGCTTGCTCGACCTCAGCGCCGCCGATCTGCGGGCATTCCTTGCTGACCGGCGGGGGCAGGGGCTCGGCGCCGCATCGGCGGCGCGCGAACTCTCTGGTGTGCGCGCTTTCCTGACCTATGCCGCGGAGCAACAGGGAAAGCATGCCCAGCTCCCCAAAACCCGCGCCCCCAGGCGCCCACGGACATTGCCAAGGCCCGCCGCTCCCGACGAAGCGGTCGAGCTTGCCGAAAATGCCGCGGAGGCGGCGAGCGCCCCGTGGATCGGGGCACGCGACCTTGCGATCCTGCTTCTGCTCTACGGAGCGGGCCTGCGGGTGGCCGAAGCGCTCTCGCTGACGGGACAGGTGCTGCCGATCGGAGCGACGCTTCGCGTAACCGGCAAAAGGTCCAAGACTCGCATAGTGCCGATCGTTCCGGCCGTTCGCCAAGCGATCGAGAATTATGTCCGGCAATGTCCTTATCCGCGCGCCGGAGACGCGCCGTTGTTCGTCGGCGCGCGAGGCGGGCCGCTCAATCCGGACTTGGTTCGCCGTGCCGTTGCCGGGGCAAGACGCCGCCTGGGTCTTCCCGACACGCTGACGCCGCATGCACTGCGCCACAGCTTTGCCACGCACTTGCTCGCGCGCGGCGCCGACCTGCGGGCACTGCAGGAGTTGCTCGGGCATGCGAGCCTGTCGTCGACGCAAATCTATACGGCGGTGGACGCGGCGCGCCTGCTCGACGTGTATCGCCACGCGCGCCCCCGAGCCTGAGCAGAGGCCGATAGGTAGCTGTCGCGGCGTGCCGTTAGTGGGGTACCGGCACGTCGCGACGGACAGTGCCTAGTCGGCGCGGGGTAAACCGAACCTCAGCCAAACAACCGTTTCGGACTAGTGTGTGCGCTCCGCCAGTCGCCGCTCGATGGCCTGCCAGATCAGCCCGGGCGTGTCGGTGCCGTTGAACTCATCGATCGCCACGATCCCGGTTGGCGACGTCACGTTGATTTCGGTCAGCCACTTCCCGCCGATGACGTCGATTCCGGCGAAGAGCAGCCCGCGCTTCCTAAGCTCGGGCCCGAGCGCGGCGCAGATTTTCTCCTCACCGGCAGTAAGCTCCGTCTTGGCTGCTTTTCCGCCGACCGCCAGATTGGAGCGGATTTCTCCCTCCCCCGGCACGCGGTTGACCGCTCCGGCGACCTCCCCGTCGACGAGCACGATGCGTTTATCGCCCTCCGAAATCTCCGGAATGAACTTCTGGATGACGT
>Ga0157373_10001896_pt1 | contig 15871 bp, 18 predicted proteins | sample C65metaG_FD_113460 | JGI IMG/M metagenome (GOLD analysis project Ga0157373, IMG submission 113460) | Corn rhizosphere microbial communities from Kellogg Biological Station, Michigan, USA - C6-5 metaG | ecosystem: Host-associated > Plants > Roots > Rhizosphere > Soil | place: USA: Michigan... | reverse complement strand
CTTTCGCCCGCAAACCCTTGATTTAAGATGGTGCCCGAAGCCGGAATCGAACCGGCACGCCCTTACGAGCGGGGGATTTTAAGTCCCATGCGTCTACCAGTTTCGCCATTCGGGCGGTAGCGCGGTGCTGCTGTCTTCTGCTGCCCAGTCGCGATCCTGACAGGATCCAGCCTTGAACAACAGTGCGGGAAATATATACATCACTTCCCGGTGAAGCAAGTTTGCAATGACCGTTTTTCAAGACTAAATCTTGCGGTACTTTGCAAATAAAAAAGCTCCGTAAATCATGGATCTACGGAGCTTGTTTATAGTGGAGGCCGAGGTCGGAATCGAACCGGCGTAGGTGGATTTGCAATCCATCTATAAATCTCTGTAGATCAATAGGTTAGCACTATTCGCGTTCCGCAAGCTACTGATTTTTATGAGGCTGCAGGCCGTGTAATCCGTGACGGTATACTTTAGATGCGGAACACCGAACAACACAGTTCCGCGCCTCTCGTCGCCTTGCCCTCGCCTGCCTGCCGCCCCTCGATTACTGTATATAAAAACAGTACAACGTAAGGCGCCGCAAGTGGATCCCTCCGATATCGAAAACACTGACGACTGGCTCGGCTGCCCGACGCCGCTCGAAACTTGCCGGCACCAGCTGGCCCTCTACGAAAATGAGTTCGAGGAACTGAACCTTCAGCTGCAACAGTCCAGGGAGCGGATATTCAAGCTGGTTGAGATGCACGCCGCCGCCACGGCTGAGTGCGAAAAACTCCGCTGCCAACTGAGCGGCGCAAAGTCAGAAGCCGCGGAAGCCTGCAGACGCGCGACCGATATCGAGACCAAAAGCACTTGGGAGCTGATGGCGAAGAACAAGCACATCAGCGAACTGGTCACAAAACTGGAAGCCGCCACCGGTCTCAGCATGCGAACTGGCCAGCCGATCCGGTAACTTCACTCAACGTGTGCGGGTGCCAGCGCTTTGATATAGGCCTGGCATGCCTGTAGCGCGATCAGTCCACGGTCACCGGTGTCGGTGATGGCGATAATTCGTTGAGCATGCGTCGGGTCAAGTCGGGCGCGTACGATTGCATGATCCACGCCGCCGGCGCTGGAGGTGGCTGACACGTCGCAGCCTTTGGCAACGTCGGTTGCGTCGAGGAGGACTGACAACCGCAAATCAGAAGTGGCAAGGCGATCGCGCAGGCGATCTTGGTCACGTTGAGCATCAGTCATATTCCTGAAGTGGTTTTGCTCGCTGGCCGCCAGCCTCTGCTCGAGCGCCATACGCTTGTCCTGCTCGGCCTGCTGGGCGGTAGCGGCGGCCTGGGTCAATTGGTTGCGGGCTTCGGCGTTCAACCGGGCCTGCTCGGCCAACTGCTTGCCATAGCGCCAGTCCTGAAACTGCCAGGCGCTGCCGAAGCCGGCGAGCACCAGAACCAGCACGCCGATCGTTTTCCACGGAATGAACATCACGGCACATCCTTGAAGAACACGTGGCCACCCAACTTGAGTGTCTGCTTCGCCTTCGCTGACCAGGCCGGCGCCTTGATGCTGGTGGCGTAATAGTGCGTGGCACCTCCGGTGGGATCCGGTACGGCGCTGTCGATCACCTTGTCAGCAGCGATACGACACTTCGCCAGTTCGCGTAACGGGATCTGCTTCACGCCGATCAGGAACTGATAGTTCGCGTCGGTTTTGTTCCAGCAACTGAACTGGTACGGCTTCTGGCACACACCGGCATATCCCTCACCCCACCATGACTTTTCCTTTCCATCGAAAACGCGGTTGCGGATCGTCCAGGCAACGGCGATCTGACCGGCCGTTCCCTCGCCGCGAGCCTCACCCCACAGCGTGCGTGCGAGTACATCGCGGTCTTTTTCGGTTACAGACATCACTTTTCTCCAGGCGAAAAAAAGCCGGCGCAATGGCCGGCTCGGTTTTAGATTGGGGCTACTTCAATATTCGAAGGAAATCTTCGGCATAGATACGACTCCCCCTTTCGGAAAGGTGGTGGGAGTCCCGATAAAGCAAAACCCCATCCTTGCTGATGCTGCAAACGTCACGCGCGCAGAAGACACCCAGCGGGTCGTACACTTCGAGTTGCGGGTGTTTCGTTTTAAGCTCCTCAAGCATGATCCGAAGTTCGCCCTGCCGTGCAAGAACATCAGCCTGCCGCTGCGTGCAACTCATCAACGGGTTGCGCAGGCAGTCGCGCGGAAACCATGGAAGCTCAGGAGCATCAACATTCACGACCACTCGCTTACCAGATTCCTCCAGTCTTGATATCGCGTTATCTAACCCCGCCTTGAACATATCGGCATAGGACAGGCTTTCACCTCCATCCATGCTGATCTTCACGAAACCTGGACCCAAGCCGCTTTTCACGTGATCCGCTGCGAATTTGGTTGACAGGAAATACCCACCGTAGAACGAGAGCACAACAACGCGGACGCTCTTTTGCTGTTGCAGCCAACCGAATATCGCCTCCATGCGGCGGCTGCAATCTGTCTGACTACCAACCACCGAAACGCCAAGCACCGGCGGACAACTGTTGTTGGCGAGCAATATCCATGACCGTTCTTTATCGCTCGATACGATACCGGGAAACTTGTCGTCGGCGTGGCTATCACCCACGAGGGCGATGTTCGGCGCGGCTGAAACTGGTTCCTTGCACATATCCAAACCAGACAATCCAGTGCCGGTACAAGCCCTGTAGCGGGGAATGTCCTTGGCGGGTTGAAGGTCGGCGGACTTCACTGCGATAGCACGCTCCGGCGCCCCTCCACTTACGAAGATGGCGAATCCGGTACCGCCTATTCCAAGCATCATGCAGACCAGCACCGGAGCGAGCGAGCGAACATGTCTTACGCGCCGCTCAATAACAGCGTAAGTCGCCCATGCCAGAACAATGGAAGCCGCCACCAAGGTGACACGCATTGCGAGAGACGGCTCCCCACCCTGAACAATCCTGGCAAATGACAGCAACGGCCAGTGCCAAAGGTACAAAGGGAAGCTGATCAGGCCGACCCAGACCATAACTCGATTAGAAAGCACAACACGGTTGATCCATGCATATGGTCCGGCCGAGATCAGAAAAGCCGACCCGAGTACCGGCAGCACTGCCCACCAACCCGGAAAAGCCTTGTCCTTATTCGCCAAAAATAACGCAGCACCCACTAGCGAAACACCCAACAGCGCCTTCAAGTTCCTGAGAAGCGGGCCATTTACAGTCTCGTTTACGGAAGTACGATACATCGAGAGGTAGGCCAAAGCAGAGCCGGCCAAAAGTTCCCAGAATCGGGTCTGCGGTGAATAAAAAGTCGCTACCTGGTCTTTCTCAACCCCGATGATGTTCAATAGGAACGAGGCGCAAGCCACCCCGACCAGTACCCACAGGAAATTCAGCCGTGCCTTGTGAAAAACCCAAAGCAGGATCGGCCACACGATGTAGAACTGTTCCTCTATTCCCAAAGACCACAGATGCAACAGTGGTTTGGTTTCGGCAGAGTTGTCGAAATAGCCGCTCTCCCCCCAAAGAACCAGGTTAGAAACGAAGCCAGCACCAGCGGCGGCGTGTTTGCCGAGCTGTGAATACTCATCGACAAACAGCAGAAACCAACCTGCCAGCAACGTGACAAGCAGCACAGTGATCAGTGCAGGAAATATCCGCCTAATTCGACGGCCATAAAATTCGGCAAAACTGAAAGACGCTCGATCGAGACTGCCGAAAATAATGCTGGAAATCAGAAAGCCTGAAATGACAAAGAAAACATCGACGCCAACAAAACCGCCTCGAATAAAAGAAGGGAAGGCATGAAACCCAACAACGGCCAAGACAGCGATGGCCCGCAGACCATCAATGTCGGCACGATACTTGGGATGGATCGGTACATTCGATTTTTTTGTATCAGTAAAAATGCCTTCCGGCTGGACAACATTCATCAGGCGTAAATCTTCCAGAGATCTGATTTGCGCGACAAGTTACCCTGAACATCACCGACAATCCAATGTAGGTGCACAGCAACTTTCAATCAGCATCCGGGGCTATCGGCCACTGGATGTCGGTTGGCCACTCCGGCTGCTGCTCCAAACGATTCAGTGACACTCGATACTGTTTCCAAGCCCGCAGAGAAGCCAGCTCTACCGATGTTGCTTCTTCAAGATCAACAGCATCTTGAAGCGGTGCGATTTGGTTGGTTGCCCACTCCATCATGCCCGCCCGCTTGACCCGCGCCACCGCAGCGAGTTCATCTGAGGTTGGCACTGGTGGTTCGCTGAAAACTCCATTGGCATACAGCCATCCAGGAACAACGAGGGTTGCAGCCGGAATCTCGACCAAAATGAGATTCGGATGAACCATTTCCGTGATGTCTCCATCAGTTTCAAAAATCTCCAGAACTCGCCCATCATCAACACGTGCGTAGGTTCTCATCATGAATACTCCTCGATTATCACCATACCCGGGGCACCGCCGCCGCCTTGGAGCGCGGCGGTTGTTCCTGATCCGCCAGCGGCCCCACCCGACCCGCCAGCCCCCGGACCTGATCCAACCCTTCCGGAACCTTGATCGTTGAATCTTCGCTGACTGGCGCCGCCTCCAAACGCTGATCCGCCACCCACACCTGACTGGTAGGCAAGTAACGTAGTGATAATAGAAGGGCTACCACCGGAACCCTGAGCGATGATGCTCCCCCCAGATCCTGAGCCGACGCCGGCGGCACCGGACCCTTGAGAAAATGGCGGGCTCGTGGCCGCACAGCCATTCCCGCCTTCACCACCAGTCGCTGAAAGCAGCGAGCCGAAAGACGAGAACCCACCAGTTCCGCCGGCATTTGCGCCAGCAGCACCAGCGGAGCCACCGACACCTACAACAACCGTTACACCCGAAAAACCACTATTGAATATCCCCTCCGCATAGCCACCACCGCTCCCCCCCGCTCCCGCGGCGACACTGCTTGATGTTGTGGCAGCTGCTCCACCGCCACCTCCTCCACCACCGATAACGCGAACCCGTACTTTTTTGGTTCCGGGCGTAGGGGTATATGTGGTTGTTCCTGCCGACGAGAAGATTCGCAAGTTGAGCAAGCTGCCGGCAGTATTAATCAGCCGAATTGCCGCGATCAGCTGCGCATTGTTTACTTCACTCGGCGACATGCCAGCAGCAGAAATCACATTCAAGATTTCTTCAGTTACTGCGTTCCCCCACTGCGCCGGGATCAGGGATCCCGGCGTCCCAGCCAGCGGATCCTCATCAACAAACTTTCCACCAACAAGCCCTACACTGGGCACACTAATCGGATAATCCACAGCTCTACCTCTCAGTCATAATTAATGTGCACGACGGTGTGCGCCGGCGCCGGGCGCCGAATGGTGCATTCAAGCGGATCACCAGGGTTCACCCCAAAACGCTCCCCCCAATAGCTGACGCCGAAACGGCGACCCTTGCGTTTGCGCCCCCCTGTGTTGAGGGTCCACATAAACTGCGCAAGCCAGGTTCCAAAATGCGCCGAGCCGAAACGAGAACGCCCCATTCGGGGCGCTCGGTGCTCTGTGATGGTTGCGTCCGGGTAGCCCTGGCCGATAGCGATCTCAATGAAGTAAGCGCGGCTCTGCCCCCCGACCTCTACGAGCCGCCGACGGACTGCCAAACGTCGATCCTCAAAAGCTGGATTAGGCCCGAGGCAAGGATCGGGCAGGTTCATAACTGCCTCCCAATCCGGAACCAACTCACTGACGCCGGAAGGATCCATCTCATTGAGCAGGTCCACTGCCCGGGCATCGAGGCGAGAAAACTCAACGGCCACTCCCTTCAGCACCAAGTCTATTTCTGGAACCAGCTCGGGATCCCATGCCGGCCCGGCTGGCAATAGTCCTCGAAGTTGACGACGGTACTGGTCGGCGGTTCTGGCTACAGCCATGTGATGCCTCCAAAGGTCAGCAGCTCATTGCCCGCTGCGATGACGTCGGCGGACGGGACAGTCAGGGAGTGGTCGGTTTCACCGGCAGCGCCGCTGATGGCTTCTCGGATATGGCTGATCAACAACTTGTCACCCAAACCAGCTTCACGTTCGTGAAGGTCCTTCAGGCTTGCAGTAATCGCCGCTCGCACAGCAGTTGTGTCTGGCACCGGATGAATGCTGTACGGAACGGGTTTAATCGTCGGGGCCCGCACGTAGAGTTCGGCTGTCACAGGCCGCAACGGATCGATGTAGTCCTTGATTTCCTGTAACTGAACCGGGTTCGGTACAGGCACCGGATCGTTGTCGCGCATTACGAAGAGCCCGACTGTGCCAGGGCCTAGGTAATTACCGCGGCACCATGCTCTCGTTACCCCCGGAAACTCCAACGCCCAGGTCTCGTAATCGTCCACCGATCCGCCATGCGGGATAACGCGGTAGGAACGGATCACCCGCGCACGTAGGGATTCGATGCTTTCCCTTTCAATACCACCAGACAAGCCGGGAGCAATGACGGTGAAAGCATTGGTCACACCGGCCACCGGCTGGACCAGTGTCAACTGAAGGCCCGCTTCGGCGTTGCCAAGCGCGCCTGCTTCCACCGCTTCAATCGTGGTGGTGTTCAGACCCGCGACCGTAGTGACTCCAGTGGTCACTCGGTACATGCGACCGTCTCCGGCTTGCAGGACGACATCGGCATCGAGCACAGCTCCTGCGGCAGCGTTGAAGCTGGCGACGCCTTCTGCAGGTTGAGCAGCGTTGCGCGGACGGTTCAGACGCAACGCTGCAATGCGCTCGAGTGTTTCCTCGCCGGCCTTATCCGGCAGGATCTGGTCGGCTATCCAGTCGAGATAGCCGTACAACCCGTAGGCCGTGCCACTCAAGGTTCGCGCCAATACCTGCGCATCGGAGCGCCGCAACGCTTCGCTGGCCAGATCGCTTTGCGTGCGGCTGATGAGCACCGGCAGTGAAGGGGTTTCAAACGGCATAGATCACCTGCCAGGAAGAGATGGGTGTGATTTCGATGCGCTCGCCGCCGGGCACCGTGAGGATGACCGTCAGGTTCAGGCGGCTGATGTCGGCCTTCTCGCTGGTGATCTCGATCGCGATCACGTGGCCATCGTCCAGAAGCCACCGCAGGGCTTCGTTCGCGTAGAACTCCGCATCACGTTGCGTGGCGTCAGTCAATTTGACCCGACGCAACAGCCACAGGCGCGATCCGATGCGGTCGTCGGCTATATCCGGGTAGCTGTCGCCCCACCAGCCGAACAGTTCTTCATCGTCCACAAGGTCATCAGTCAGCGCTCGGCGCCAGGTAAACAGACTGATCAGCACTGCGCGGGTCAGAGCTGATTCACGATCATCAGAAAGGATCATCAGGCCCCCACTGCGGGTGGCCCGCTATTGCCGCTGCCCGCCTGGACATTGGTGTGGACGTGCTCGATCTGACTGACGCCGCCGGCTACCTGATCACCGTTAGAGACGATCTGCCCGGTCTGGTTGATGACCGGCGTGTCGAAGTTCACCGCGGTGGTGGCCTTGATGTTCAGCGTGGCGGTTTCGATATCGATAATCCGGCCGCGCTTGAAGTGGATCTTGTCGCCCTCGTCGGTGTAAATAGCCACTTCGCCGGGTTTCAATTCCGTGATGCGGTACCGGCGATCAGCGGCAACCACGACGACAGCGTGGGAGCGGTCGCCGCCGAGGAACATTGTCAGCACCTCTGCGCCCGGCAATGGGTTGCTGGTAAGGCCGTAAGGCTCAAAGTGTTCCACGCTGTCCTTCAGCTCGTCGGCGGTCAGCCTCACCTGCAGCGTCTGCATCATCTTCCCGGCCGCCGCCAGCACAACCGTGCCGCGCGCCATCATGCTTTTCAGGCTCATTTTTTCGGCTCGTAGTCTGCGGGGATGAGGTATTCGAAATTGTCGGCCTTGCCGCCCCTCTTCAACTTGCGGTCTTTATGCGGGTCGTGCGGTTCTGGCTCGAATCCGTCCGGCGGGCCGACTTCCAACTTGGTGATCTGGCCGCTGTCGGTGAGCGTGTAAGTCACCCGAGCGATGAGCATGATGCGATCGAAGCCCACTATTGGGTCGATGACCCGCACCAGCGAGTTGTGTTTCCACAGCGCGCCGTTCGACTGCCGCCAGCCCTGCACCGTGTAATTGGTGGTGAGGGCTTTACCCATGCGCGTGCCGCGCTCCCAGTTCGCCCGGGCCTGCGCCAGCTCGTTGGTCATCTGGCCGGACTCCTGAATGATCATTACCCGCTTGCGGCCAACGCGCGGATCCGCCACGACCGCCGACACCTCAGCAGCCTGCTCACCGAACTCATCGTCGGTACCGCTCTTCTGGCCGAGCACCTGGTATTCGGAAAACACCGCCGAGAAGTCCAGCGCGGCATCACCGGTCAGGATGTTGTTGCCGACTTCCAAAGCATCGAACGCCCGGACTTCGCTGCCGGGCTTGGCGAGCACCGCTATCCCCTTTGCGTCATCGGTGGAGAAAACACGGAACAGCGTCAGCAGGCGGTCGATGGATTCGAAAACTGTTTCGCCAGGTTCGATCGTGTGATCTGACAGCTTTGCCCCTTCCGGGATCTCACTGCGAACACGAACACCGTAAGGCGACGCCAGCGCCTTGACGATCGAAAGGACGCTTTGGTTGTTCCACTGCCCCGGCTTATTGGTTGCCGCGCAGTCCACCAGATCGGCGGTAAGCGAGCGGCCGCTGACGCTGGTGGTGATTTGCTGATGGTCGTAGCTGATCGGTGTGGCGAACACCCAGCCAGTCAGCACGAGGTCGTCGCCGATCCTGACCTGGCATTTGGCACCCTGCTTGATCGGCAAAGGCAACGGCTGCCCGGGCCACTTCCATGTAATGTTCAGGGTGAACGACCGCGCCTGATCCTCAAGTCCGGCGGTGATCTCTACCGATTTCCAGCCGAAGTAATCCAGGCCGTCAACCGTGAGGCTGACAGCATTGACGTCTTCCATGGGTTACCTCTGGGCGATTTTGATCGGGCGGGCCGGGACGAACCCGGGGTGACGCAGCCGATTGCGCTGCACTACTTCGGATTCCCGAGTGGCGTCACCGAAACGACGGTAGGCCAGCACCAGCGCCGACAGCGTTTCAGGCGGTGTGATCTCCACTAGGCGCACGCCCGACTCCGCAACGGCGGTCAGGTGTTTGACGATGGTCTGTCGCAGGGTGTTGAGCACCGTGTAGTGATCGGGATCCGCCTTCAACGACGCTTGAAAGATTGCCTCGTTGAGGTTGTCGCGCAGCTCAATCACGTCGTCAGCCACCGGCACCTCCGGGCGCACGATTGGTTGCAGTGCCAATCACCCGCACGCCCAACACGCATGCCAAGACTTGCGGCAAGCGCGGTGGGCTGACATGCCAAAGCACGATCTCGGCTTGGCTGCACCCTGCTGCCAAGGCCATACAAGGGCACGCGGCAAGGGTGCGGATAATCCAGAACATGACGACTCGCGCTCAACCGCATGGGCGGTTGTCGACTGCGCGGAAAGCCGTAGACAAGACGCGTGGGTGATCGAAAACGTGCATGAGTTCATGAGCTGGACACTTTACCCAGCATGGGCGCAGGCGATGAAAGCGCTCGGCTACCAGCTCGCCCCGCACATCGTTGATTGCGCTGACTTGGGCGTGCCGCAGCACCGCATCAGAATGTTCATGATCGCCACCAGAAGTAAGGCACCACTTCACCTCAACCTGCAGAAGTACCAGCACGTCCCTGCCAGCTCTTTCATCGACTTTGATTCTGGCAACTGGTCATCCATCGAGAAGCCGGGCCGCGCTGCCTCAACACTGACTCGCGTCGCAAACGGCCGGAAGAAGTTTGGTGAGCGGTTCCTGATGCCTTACTACGGATCTGGATCCGGCTTGACCGGGCGCTGCATCGAGCGACCGATTGGGACCATTACAACTCGAGATCGCTGGGCAGTCGTGGATGGCAACAAGATGCGGATGCTCACCGCCGACGAAGTATTGGCGGCTCAAACATTTCCAAGCAGCACCCTTCGGCCAGACAACCACCGCCTCACTGTCCACATGGCCGGGAACGCAGTCCCCCCACTGGCGGCGAGACGGATTATTCAAGCGCTCAAGGAGGCTGCATGACCACCGCCCATATCAGCACCATCGGGAGTCAGACCATGGAATTCCTGAGTGAAACCCTCACAGACGAAGAGCTGGCAACCATCACCGGTTACAAGATTCCATCCTGCCAGCGCCAATGGCTAACCAGCAATCATTGGGAGTTCGTACTGACCGGCGCCCAGCGCCCAGTGGTGGGTCGCGTCTACGCCCGGTTGAAGCTGGCCGGAGTCAAGCCTACGGCAAACAACGCCGTAGCCGAGAACTGGACCCTTGACCTGGCACGCGTGGGCTGAAGATGCGACAGAAGAAAACAGCCAATCGGGATCTGCCACCACGGATGATCCGGCGCACTCGGAAAAGAAAGGGCGGTACCACCTGGACGGGTTACTACTACAACGGCAGGGACGCCGATGGTAACCGCGTAGAGATCCCGCTCGGTGGCGATCTCGACGAAGCGAAGATCGAATGGGCACGGCTCGACCGTAAAGCGACACCCAAACCGGCCCATTTGATGGGCCGACTTTTTGACGACTACGAAAAGAAAGTGATCCCTACACTTAAGCCAGGCACCCAGAGTGACTATCTCAAGGGGCTGAAACAACTTCGCAAGGTGTTCGATGGTGACAAACCAGCCCCTATCGACGCCATGACCCCACAGGTGATAGCCCAATATCGAGACGCCCGCACGGCGAAGGTACGAGCCAACCGGGAGATAGCGCTGCTTTCAACCATGTTCACCTTCGCCCGCGAGTGGGGCCTGACCGACAAGGCAAATCCCTGCTTTGGTTTGCGCCGTAACAAGGAGATACCTCGGGATTTCTATGCAGGCGATATCATCTGGAACGCGGTATACGAGCAGGCCGGGCAGGATCTAAAAGACGCGATGGACCTAGCATATCTGACAGGTCAGCGCCCGGCTGACGTGCTGAAGGCATCAACTACCGACCTCAATCATGGCTTTCTGATGGTTGGCCAAGGCAAGACGGAAAAGCGCTTGCGGATCAGGCTCTACAACGGCAACAACGAGACAGACCTCTGCGTCTTCATCAACGGACTACTTGATCGGCGGGCCCAAGCCGGGACGAGGTCATCGATCCTGATCACAAACCAGAACGGCTTACGTATGAGCTACAACATGTTGCGAAACCGCTGGGACGAAGCCCGGGACAAGGCTGCGACGAAGGCTGCAACCTACGGTGACACCGAGCTGGCCATCACAATTAGGAAGTTTCAATTCAGGGACATCCGACCGAAGGCCGGCAGCGAAATCGAGGACATCAAGGATGCCAGTCGATTACTCGGTCACTCAACCGAGGAGATGACGAAGAAGGTATACCGGAGAGTTGGAGAGATAGTGAACCCTACTAAATAGGGCTCACTATTGTTCATGATTTCAGCTACAGCATAAGGCCTAACCAAGTGCCGGGCCGGGCCGAGGGGGACTCTCAACTACCACCTTACCCTTGCGATCTACTTTAACCATTCGGTAAGTATTCAACCACTCTTCAACTTCTGAATAGGGCACCCCCAGTGTCTTAGCGGTCTCAATGATGTTTTGTATCGGAGTATTGGTGTCCCTTACCAAGTGATGAACGTAGGATTTATTATTCAGTGGGCCAGTTTCAATCACTGGCTCAGCACTCATAGAAACCCTGCTTTCTAATTCTCTCACTCGACTCGACAGCATCCTGGTATTCGCGAGAATTTCACCTAGGATGCTGTCTCCAGATCTCGGTTCAACATCAGCTTCCTGTGGAGTTTTAGCCAAAGCCTCTGCAAATGATTTTTCGAAATTTGGCCAGTAAGTATCAAATACTTGTCTTAGTATCCGTTCATCTAAGCGCGCCCCTTCAAGGCAACCATTCAGCGAACTAGTCAAACCCCACATTGAGGTGCGATCAGGCGTCGTGTGGTTGAACTGAGCCAAGGGGTCTTCAATGTCGGAGGGAGCCAAGTCAATTAGAAACGTGCAGACACGATTCGTGCTCAGCCCCTTCGCCAAAGCACCTGTTTCGAAAAGTATCCATGGTTTGTTCTTATTTTCTTGCGTCAAACACACAATGCCGGCTGCCGTCTCCCTGAGCTGATCAGAGATTTCAGAAAACCAGATCGCGCCTTTATCAATATCGCGCGTCGAAATCCACGGCTGTGACGCCTGCAGGACGCATTTGATCCAGTCACTTAGAAGCTCGGCTACAACCTTGCTCCGAAGGCCAGACCAGCTAACAAATACTTTCATGATCCCTACCTGCTCCACTCCCCTAAAGCGTCAATATGGCACGACGCCAGCAGAAAAACACCTGTCGCGACATTCGTGCCACAGGTATCAGCTCGACGTTACGGCTACTACCAAGTAAACCTAAACGCCATCAATGAAGCACTGGTTGCGGAACGCCCGTGAATAATTGCGGAACACCCCACTTTTTCACAGGCAATAAAAAACCCCGTAGATCACTGATCTACGGGGCTTTTAATAGTGGAGGCCGAGGTCGGAATCGAACCGGCGTAGGTGGATTTGCAATCCACTGCATAACCATTTTGCTACTCGGCCTCAAAGTATCTGCTGTCAGTAGCACAACAACAAACACTGTACAAACTTGGAGCGGGAAACGAGACTCGAACTCGCGACCCCGACCTTGGCAAGGTCGTGCTCTACCAACTGAGCTATTCCCGCTTGGTGATGCGCATTCTATAGAATTAAGAAGCTCCGTCAACCCCTTGATTCAAAAAAGTTTTATTTCTTTTCAACATCAGTCTTCAGGTGCGGCCAGGCGGCGCGCAGGTACTGCACCATCGACCACAAGGTCAGGCCGGCAGAGACCATCAGCAAGGCATAACCCAAGATAACCCAGAAACTGAAGTCCTTCGGGTTGGCCAACAGAATGACCAGCGCAAGCATCTGCGCCGCGGTTTTCCACTTGCCCAGATTTGAAACGGCTACGTGGGCACGAGCACCAAGCTCGGCCATCCATTCACGCAATGCCGACACCACGATCTCGCGACCAATGATGACAGCAGCCGGCAGAGTGAGCCAGAGATTGCCGTGTTCTTGAACGAGCAGCACCAGTGCCACCGCAACCATGAGCTTGTCGGCTACCGGATCGAGAAACGCCCCGAACGGAGTGCTTTGCTCCAGACGGCGAGCCAGATAACCGTCCAGCCAATCCGTCGCTGCCGCAAAGGCAAACACCGAGGCGGAGGCCATGTAACTCCACTGATAAGGCAGATAGAACAGCAAAATGAAGATCGGAATGAGCAGGACGCGTAGAACGGTAATCAGATTAGGGATATTCATCGGCACAACTGGCTACGAGGTGAAGGGGCATTCTACTCGCTATGCAGGTTCGCATAAATCGACTCTGCGAGCTTTTTACTGATCCCCGGGGCTTTGGCGATCTCTTCGATGCTTGCACGAGTCAGCTCCTGCAATCCACCAAAATGTTTCAACAAGTCGCGACGTCGGGTCGGCCCAACGCCGGCAACGCCTTCCAGCGTTGACGTACGGCGGGTTTTGCCTCGGCGTGCGCGGTGTCCGGTAATCGCGAAGCGGTGCGCCTCATCGCGAATCTGTTGAATCAAGTGCAGCGCCGGCGAGTCGCCACGCAAGGTGAACTCATGCGCCGCATCATTCAGATACAACGTTTCGAAGCCCGCCTTGCGAGTAGCGCCTTTGGCAACACCGAGCAGAATCAGATCTGGTACGGCCAACTCGTTGAGAACATCGCGAGCCATCGACAGCTGGCCCTTGCCACCGTCCACCAGCAAGATGTCTGGCAACTTGCCCTCGCCTTCCTTGAGTTTGCTGAAGCGTCGCGTCAAGGCCTGATGCATGGCGGCATAGTCGTCACCCGCCGTGACCCCTTCGATGTTATAGCGCCGGTAGTCCGACTTGATCGCGCCTTCCGGGCCAAAGACCACACAGGAAGCAACCGTCGCCTCACCGCTGGAATGGCTGATGTCGTAGCATTCCAGGCGCTGCGGCGGTTCATCGAGATTCAACACTTCGGCCAAGGCTTCAAAGCGCGCGGCGGTGTGTTGGCGGTTGGCCAGGCGTGCGCCCAACGCCTGCTCGGCGTTGGTGACGGCCAGTTGCTGCCAGCGTGCCCGCGTACCGCGCACCCGGTGACTGATGGCAAGCTCGCGACCACGCAACTCATGGATCGCTTCGATCAACGTTGGAAAATCTTCATGCACCACGTTGACGATCAGTTCGCTCGGCAAATCGCGCTCAGGGCTGCTGATGAAATACTGGCCAAGAAACGCGGCCATGACTTCCGACACGTCCTCCTCGATGCCGACTTGCGGAAAGAAATTCTTGCTCCCCAACACGCGCCCGCCACGCACACTGATCAGGTGCACGCAGGCGCCACCCGGGTTGACGAATGCCGCGATGACATCGATGTCCCCTGTGCCGCCTTCCATGCTTTGTTGATCCTGAACCCTGCGCAGCAGCGCGATCTGGTCACGCAACTCGGCGGCTCGTTCGAACTCCAGGTTGATCGCCGCCTCCTCCATCGCCGTGGACAGCTCGTTGGTCAGCGCGTGACTGCGCCCCTCAAGAAACATGACCGAGTGGCGCAGGTCTTCGGCATACACGTCAGGCTCGACCAGCCCCACGCAAGGCGCCTTGCAGCGCTTGATCTGATACTGCAGACATGGACGGGTACGGTTCTTGTAGTAGCTGTCTTCACACTGTCGAACGAAGAAGGTCTTTTGCAGCAGACTCAGGCTTTCACGTATGGCGCCGGCACTCGGATAGGGACCGAAGTACTTGCCCTTGGCCTTTTTGGCCCCGCGATGAATGCTCAGGCGCGGAAACTGGCCGTCGGACAGAAACACATAGGGATAGGATTTGTCGTCGCGCAGCAGGATATTGTACGGCGGCCGCCACTCCTTGATCAGCGTCTGCTCAAGCAGCAGCGCTTCGGTTTCGTTGGCGGTGATGGTCGTTTCGACCTGCGCAATGCGCCCCACCAACGCGGCAGTCTTCGGCGCCAGGCCGGTTTTGCGAAAGTAGCTGGCCAGGCGTTTTTTCAGGTTCTTGGCCTTGCCCACGTACAACAGGCGTGCATCGCTGTCGAACATGCGATAGACGCCTGGGCGCCCGCTGACTGTCGACAGAAACGCGCCGGAATCGAATGTTTCAGTCATGGTCAGAGGCTGGCATCAACCATGCCGTGACGAACCGCCAACAGGGTCAACTCGACATCGCTGCTGATCGAAAGCTTCTCGAAAATACGATAGCGGTAGGTGTTCACGGTTTTCGGCGACAGGCACAATTTGTCGGAAATGATCTGAACCTTCTGACAGCCGACAATCATCAAGGCGATCTGAATTTCGCGCTCGGACAAGGCATCGAAGGGAGAGTCGTTGGAGGGCTGGAAGGATTTGATCGCCAATTGCTGGGCAATCTGCGGACTGATATAGCGTTGGCCGGCAAATACCAGGCGAATCGCCTGGACCATTTCCGGCAAACCCGCGCCCTTGGTCAGATAACCCGCAGCACCGGCCTGCAACAAGCGTGTCGGGAAAGGATCCTCCTCACACACCGTGACCGCGACCACCTTGATATCCGGATGACTGCGCAACAGTTTGCGCGTGGCTTCCAGGCCGCCGATGCCAGGCATCTTGACGTCCATCAGCACCACATCGGGCTTCAACTCTCGGGCCTTGATCAGGGACTCTTCCCCGGATTCGGCCTGGCCAACCACCTGCAAGCCATCGATATCGGCCAGCATACGTGTAATGCCTGTACGAACGAGATCATGGTCATCGACCACTAGCACCCTAATCAAGCAGACACCT
>Ga0157373_10001893_pt1 | contig 15880 bp, 10 predicted proteins | sample C65metaG_FD_113460 | JGI IMG/M metagenome (GOLD analysis project Ga0157373, IMG submission 113460) | Corn rhizosphere microbial communities from Kellogg Biological Station, Michigan, USA - C6-5 metaG | ecosystem: Host-associated > Plants > Roots > Rhizosphere > Soil | place: USA: Michigan... | reverse complement strand
TTGTTTCTTTACTATAAAATGATCACGCTTGGGATCCAGGTTATTACAAAAACGCCAAAGCGCAACAGGTAAATCATTTGGATCAACTGTGTGTTCTACGTATAAAATCATTTTGATCCCCTCAATGATTCGCATTTCACAAATGGCTTCATGTAATTTTTTCAGATGATCTTTTTTATTTTTCTCAACAGCAATTATTAAACACGGAATTTCTTTTTCAATTAAAGAAGCATTGATTGCTTTTATTTCAGGAAAAATATTTTTTAACTCATAGGTAGAATTCGCTGCATAACGAGGAGGAATAGACGAAAAGCCTTCATCTTTTTCTTCTTCAAATTTAAAAGTTGCGTCAATGCACATTTTACCTCCGAACCCCATTTTGCTGCAACTGTGATCCAGTACATCCATTGGTCCCTGCGAAAAATAAATATCGGTAGAAGGATTCAGATTCTTAAAAACATCTTTAGCTAAAGTTTCATAATCTGTAAGTTTAAAAGTTTCTGATTTTCCGGCGGTCACAACCAGTATTTTATTAAACATCATTTGTCCCGCCCCCCACATGGCATTCATTACTTTTTGTGCCTGACCCGCATAATCTTTTTGAATTTTTGCAATCACCAGGTTATGAAAAACCCCTTCGACTGGCATCTCCATATCAAGTATTTCAGGAACTAAAGTCATTTTGATCGGTGCCAGAAAGATACGTTCTGTTGCTTTTCCGAGCCATGCATCTTCCTGAGGAGGAATGCCAACAATCGTTGCAGGATAAACGGGATTTTTTTTATGAGTGATGGCAGTGATATGAAATTTTGGATACCAATCAGGCAAGGAATAATAACCGGTATGATCGCCAAACGGGCCTTCCCAAATCATTTCATCTTCGGGATCCACATAACCTTCAATTATAAAATCTGCATCTGCCGGAACTTCAACATCAGGTTGTGAAATACATTTCACCAACTCCACTTTTTTCTTTCTTAAAAAACCCGCAAGCATGTATTCATCAACGTTTTCGGGCAAAGGCGCTGTCGCAGAATATGCATAAACCGGATCACCACCAAGGGCAACTGCGATTGGCATTTTCCTTTTTAATTTTTTGTATTCATTAAAATGTTTTGCCGAAACTTTATGTTTATGCCAATGCATTCCTGTGAGTTTTGGCCCAAAGATCTGCATACGATACATTCCTACATTTCGCGAATTCGTATTAGGATCTTTCGTATGAATCACTGGAAGCGTCACAAACGGACCGCCATCTTTTGGCCAACATGTGATGACAGGAAGTTTGGTAATATCGGGTTCCTCCATAATAATTTGCTGGCATTCACCTCTGCCGCTGATCACCTTAGGCATCCAGCTTCCAAACTGGTTCAGCTTTGGCAACAATTTTAATTTCTCAATGATATTTTCTTTGGGAGAAGAAAGTAAGTGAAATAAACTTTCAATCTCTTTGGCGGTATCATTCAAATCATTTACACCAAGCGCGAGACACATTCTTTTTTCGCTTCCATACACATTCATCAAAACAGGAAAATCATAACCGGTATTTTCGAAAAGCAAAGCTTTTCCGCCATTCGCGCTTTTGCTGATCCTGTCGGTGATTTCGGCCATTTCAAGTTTTGGATCAACATACTCTTTGATGCGAATCAATTCATTTTCTTTTTCGAGAACATTGATGAATTCCTGTAAATTTTTATATGCCATTTGGCAAAGATAGTTGAAGGAGAATATTGGAAAATTCACTCCTCATTTTTGATTTTTAGTAAATGAACAAATAATATCAATTTTTATTTTGGATTTTCTTCGCAGATTATTTTTTTGGAACAAAAAATGTGATGCTTTCCAAATCGATACTTTACTTTTGAATCAATAACTTTTCGCGGATGAATAAAAAATTACTCTACCTTTTTTTCCTGGCGCTGTTTCATTTTTATAGTCCTGAAATTTATTCGCAGGATGCAATTGAACTTACCAATTTCTTTTCCACAAAGGTTTTATACCAGCAAACGAATCGTGATAATTATGATGAAGACCGTTACCTGAAACCAACGACATTCATTATTCCAGGCGCATTTCTAATTTATTCCGGGTTAAAACCTTTTGTTGATGATATTGGAAAACTCGACAACAGGATCATGGCGAATGTGCAAAAGAGTTATCCAAATTTCCACACAAATGCTGCAGATTATTTAATGTGGGCTCCTTCTGCTTCAGTTTATGCAATGGATGCATTGAAAGTGAAAACCAAACACGATTTTAAACAACATTTAATTCTGGATGCCGGATCGATATTGATCACAGGAGGAATTGGATATGGAATGAGATTGATTTCAAAACATATTGACGCTTACAGTGAAAATGGAACCAAATTTCCCTCTGGGCATGCAGCGAATGCATTTCGCGGTGCGGAAATTGTTCACCAGGAATTAAAAGATCAAAGCCCGGTTTTGAGCTACAGCGGTTATGTAGTAGCGACCGGTGTTGGATTAATAAGGATTTACAATAAAAATCATCTTCTTACAGAAGTACTTGCCGGCGCGGGTTTGGGCATTCTTTCTACTAAACTAACTTATTGGATTTTTCACAAGACAAGTTTGGATCAGTAGCAAAAAGTTTGTATCTGATTTTTTTCGTACAAGCATCCTTGTTATGTATCAAAAACAGATTTGCAGAAGCTTTCATTCACGAACCTGTTATTTGAAATGATATTTAGAAGTTTTATCTTGCTAAAGCGAACGGGTAAAAGTGGAATCGATCATTTGTAAAACGTTGTATGAAAAATATCAAAATTATCGAGGTTCCGAGTGAAATTGGCGCAGGAACGCGTGGTGCAAGTTTGGGTGTAGATGCAATTAAAATTGCGGCGCTTGATTTTATGAGTAATTTTTTTGTGCATTTTCCTTCAGAAAAAATTGAAACGGAAAACCGTTTGTTATTCGAACCCATTTATTCTCCTTATGCAAAAAGAATCAATGGTGTTTTAACAATGTATGATCGTGTTGCAAAAGCGGTAAAAGAAACAATAAAAAATAATTTTTTTCCGGTAGTGCTTAGTGGCGATCATAGTACGGCGGGGGGAACTATTGCTGGAATCAAACTTGCCAAACCTGATTCTCGTCTGGGAGTGATCTGGATCGATGCACACGCAGATCTTCATACTCCTTTTACCACACCTTCCGGAAACATGCATGGAATGCCACTTTCAGCCTCAATTGGTGAAGACAACGAGGAAAGTAAAATGCATCAGCCCGACGAAAAAACAATTAAAGAATGGAATGAATTAAAAAATTATGGAAAAATAAATCCGAAAATTTTACCAGAAGATATTGTCTTTATTTCGCTGCGTGATTTTGAAAAAGAAGAAAAACATTTGATTGATAAATATGGAATGAAAGTGATTACAACCGGAGAACTGAGAAGAAAAGGCCCGGAAAATGTGGTTCGTGCAGCACTTCGTTTTTTAAATGAATGCACTGATATTTATGTGAGCTTTGATGTGGATTGTTTGGATTCCGTTATTTCGAGAGGAACTGGAACGCCTGTCAGCAACGGATTGCGTGAAAGAGAAGCGGAAGATCTTGTCAGTAAATTTATGCAGAACAGAAAAATTTGTTGTTTTGAAATTACAGAAGTGAATCCAACTCTTGATAAGGAAAACCTTATGGCAGAAATTGCTTTTAATATTCTTCAAAGAAGTGTGAATGTTTTGATGATGTATTGATTTAAAGCCCAAATGGAACTTCATTTTTCTGCCTGTATCTTTTTAATTGTGGATCTAAGGAAATAGCGCTGTCACAAAGTTTTTGTCCTTTTTCTTTTTCACCTAATTTTTGAAATGTCATTCCTGCCATGTATAATGTTGGTGCATCTTTTGGATTCATCTCTAAAACTTTCGTGAAATACTCAAGCGCTTCATTATATTTTTTGGTGTCATACATTGCATAAGCAATGTTGTTCAGTAATTCACGATTGTTGGGCTTGCGCTCTAATACAATCTTCAACGTTTTAATACCATTTTCTGTATCGCCGGAATAGAGTTGCGCAAATCCATAATTTTCATAAAAATCATTGGTTTTATTATATCCATCATCTACTGCCATTTGAAAATATTTCAAAGCATTTTTGTAATCATTTTGATTGTAGTAAATCAATCCCAATTCATACATCCATTGATTATTTTTTTGTAAATCGATAGCTTTTTGAAAAGAACTGATTGCATTTTGAAAGTTGTCCGATTCCAGATACGTTCTCGCTAAAGTATAAGATGCATCAGCATCCTGTTGATGTTCCAGTAAAGCCACTTTTAAATACTTTTCTGCTTTTCCATAATCTTCAAGATAGTAATAACTCATTCCAAGAATTCTCGAAGTGTTATTACAATTGACACATTTTTGTGCGAAGTCAATCGCTTTTTGAAACTGGTGATTATTAAAAGATAAAGTTGCCAATTCGCTAACCACTTCATTATTTTTTGGATCCAATTGATAGGCTTTTGAAAAATTTTCATAAGCTTTTCCAATCACTCTCATTGCAAGATTTACTTTTCCATTTTCAATATAGGCTTCTGTAAAATTCGAATTGAAGGAAATTGCTTTTTCAAAATTTTTTGAAGCAACTGCAAATAACCTGGAAGCATTTGCTTCAACACCTTTATTGAAATAAAATTGCGCGCTGTCTTTATTTTGACAAAAAGAAAATGATGCAATTAAAATTGCAGGTAAGATAAAAGCAAGGGATTTCATGTGATTCAATTTCTAAAAAACTATTGAAGTACTATCGCACTTAACGCGGGGAGATTTAGTTTTATTTCAAACAATTTGCTTTTTTTATCCACAACTGTTGTTTCGATTTGCTGGTGAGTAAATTTTCCGGTGCCCCAATATTTTGCATCGTCGCTGCAGAAGATTTGATTCCATGAAGATTTGCCATGAACTTTAATTTTCCAATCATATCTCTCAACTGGCGTCATATTCAAAACGATCAGCACATCATCATTTCTTCTTTTTCCTTTTCGCATATAAGACATCACGCATTCGTTTCTGTGATCCAAATCAATCCATTCAAAACCTTTCGGATCAAACTGGTATTCATAAAAAGCCGGATGCGAAGTATATAATTTATTGAGATCGCTGAGGCAATTCTGTAATTTTTGATGCGGTTCGTACTGCAATAAATTCCAGTTCAGTTCGGTGCTAAAATTCCATTCTGATGTTTGTCCAAATTCATTTCCCATGAAAAGTAATTTACCTCCGGGATGCGTGTACATGTAAGAATATAAAGTGCGCAGGTTTGCAAATTTTTGCCATTCATCACCGGGCATTTTATAGATCATCGGCGATTTTCCATGAACCACTTCATCATGACTTAGAGGAAGAATAAAATTTTCATCATAAAAATACATCATGCTGAATGTGAATTTATTTTGAAAATCTTTCCGGAACAAAGGATCAATTTTAAAATAATCAAGTGTATCATGCATCCAGCCCATCATCCATTTCATTCCAAACCCAAGTCCGCCAGCTGTTGTAAATCCGGTAATTTCAGGCCAGTCTGTTGCCTCTTCTGCAATCATCTGTACATCAGGAAAATCGCGATAAACCATTTCGTTCAAACTTTTAATAAATGCAATCGCTTCAATGTTTCCATTGCCTCCAAATTCATTGGCTTGCCATTCTCCTTCTTCTCTTGAATAATCGAGGCGAAGCATAGAACTAACTGCATCTACGCGCATTCCGTCAATGTGAAATTTATCAAACCAAAATCTTGCATTACTGATCAAAAAAGATCTTACTTCTCCTCTTGCATAATTAAAAATGTATGAATTCCAGTCGGGATGAAATCCTTTTTGCATGTCGGCATATTCGTAAGTATGGGTTCCATCGAACATAAACAATCCGTGGGCATCTGCAGGAAAATGAGAAGGAACCCAATCGAGAATTACGCCGATATTTTCATTATGAAACGCTTCGATCATTTCCATAAAATCTTCAGGAATTCCGAAACGTGATGTTGGCGCAAAATATCCTGTGCCTTGATAGCCCCAGCTTGCATCGTAAGGAAATTCCATCACCGGCATCAGCTCAACGTGGGTGAATCCCATTTTTTTTACATAGGGAAGCAGAAGTTCTGTGATTTGCTTGTAAGAATTGAAAGAATCTTCGTCAAAAGGATTTGGCTTCATCCAGCTTCCAAGATGCACTTCATAAATACTCCACGGCGATTTTAAAGAATTGTATTTTTTTCGTGTATGCATCCATGTTGTATCGTTCCATTCGTGATGAAGATTTTTTGTTTTCGACGCAGTTTTCGGGCGCAATTCCCAATGATTCGCAAAAGGATCGCCCTTGAATAATTGTGCGCCCTGGTAACCAACAATATAATATTTATAGGTTTCGTATTCTTTGATATAGGGAATAAATCCTTCCCAAATTCCTGATTTGTCAAGTCGCACAAACAATGGATGCGCATCCGTTTCCCAATTATTAAAATCTCCTACAACGCTTACCATTGTTGCATTTGGAGCCCACACTGCAAAATAATATCCGTCAGTATTTAATACTTTCAACGCATGAGATCCGAACTTTTTATAAAGGCTGTAATTGGTTCCGTTTTGAAAATTGCGAATGTCTTCTTCATTCAATAAAGAATAATTCCATACCGGCTTCGATGCATCAACAAAATTTCTTTCTTCGTATGGAATTTCTTTTGCCATACTGCAATTTACAATTTTAGCTTTTGCATCATTGATTAAAATTTAGGCGGTTTTATTTTAAACAATTTTCTGAAACACTAAACGAATAAATAGTTCTCTTTTTTAATCTTATTTGCTACGCCTTAACATAGTTTTATGACGAAACATTACAATTTAATGATAATGATAGGACATATTTGCAATAACATTTATCCAAAAGCTAATGAGAAAATCTATTGTTTTTTTAATCGCACTGTATTTATTTCCTCAAATGGTTTTTTGTCAGAGTGCTGGCATTAAAGGAAAGCTTGCAGATTCTTCCAGCACTCAAAAGCCCGCAAATGCTGTCATTGCTATTTTAAATCAAAAAGATTCTACGCTGGTAACATTTTCTCGAAGTGATAAAAATGGAAATTTTCAAATTAGCAATTTAGATTCTGGTCATTATGTTGTTTTAATTACCTATCCAAAATATGGAGATTTTGTCGATCATATTCAATTGAGGCCAAATGAAAATATGGATTTGAAAACGGTTTATCTCACGCAAAAAGCAAAGTTGTTGCAGGAGATTGTGATCAAACAAGCGGCGATGCGATTGAAAGGAGATACAACAGAATACAATGCCGACAGCTATGAAGTGAAGCCGAATGCAACGGTTGAAGACCTGTTGAAACAACTGCCTGGAATACAAGTGGACAAAGATGGAAAGATCACTGCACAGGGACAGCAAGTTCAAAAAGTGTTGGTAGATGGTGATGAATTTTTCAGTGATGATCCGACAGTAGCGACGCGAAATCTAAGGGCCGATGCAGTTTCAAAAGTTCAGGTATTTGACAAGAAAAGCGATCAGGCCGAATTTACAGGAATTGATGATGGTAATACGACCAAAACTTTAAATCTGAAATTGAAAGACAATGCAAAGCATGGCTATTTTGGAAAACTTTCTGCGGGCGTTTCTGATAAATATTATAACGGGCAGGCACTGATCAATGCATTTAAAGCAAAAAGAAAATTAGCGGCGTTTGCAATTGCAAGCAGCACCGATGCTACCGGTTTGAACTGGAAGGATCAACAAAATTATGGCTTCCAGTCAGGGAATGTGCAGGTGATGGAAGGCGGAGGAATTATGATCACTTCCAATTCTTCAGATGATTTGGGAACACAAAATTATTATGGACAAGGGCTTCCTGAAAGTGTGAAAGCAGGTTTGCATTTTTCCAATAAATGGGGCGAGAATGATAAATACAATTTAGGTGGAAATTATTTATTTAATAAACTGGCTGTGAGAAGCGCCGGAAATACTTACACGCAAAATATTCTTGCAGATTCTGTTTTTTATAATCGCGAATCAGCTGAAACTCATTCAGACAGAACCCGTCATTCCGTTGCAGGAACTGCAGATATTCAAATTGATTCATCTTCTTCTGTAAGAGTTACTGCTAATGGCTTTACAGGAACTTCGCAAAACTCAAGCAATTATCAATCAAAAGCATTAAGCGAAGAAAATAATTTGGTTAACAGCAGTGTCAGAAATACTTCAGGCACGGGCGATAATTCTGCATTGAATGTAAATGCATTGTGGAGAAAAAAATTCAAAAAGAAAGGAAGAACACTTTCTGTAAATTTTGAGGAAAAATATAATGCCACCAACAGTAATGGTTTTTTAAACAACATTTCTGACTTTTACGATGCTGCGGGAAATATCATTAAAAAAGATTCAACTGATCAAAATAAAGTGAATGGCAACACTTCTAATGTTGCCGGCATACGCGCAACTTATACAGAACCTTTATCAAAAAAATCTTTCCTTGAATTTAATTACTCCTATTACAACAACAGCAGCACGCAAAAAAGACTTAGCTACAATAAAGATTTAGGGGGTAAATATTCTGATCTGGTAGATTCATTAAGCAATGAATTCAAATATCTTTATAGCACACACAGCGGTGGGATCAATTATCGTTTTAATGATAAGAAAATCAATTTTTCTTTTGGTGGAAATATTGCCAACACAGCATTTCAGCAAACTGATCTCGTAAAAGACACAACCCGCAAATACAATTATTATAACCTGGCGCCACAAGCCAATTTTACCTACAAATTCAATCCATACAGCGGAATCAGAATCAATTATAATGGAAACACACAACAACCTACTATTGATCAGTTGCAGCCTTTAAAAAACAATGAAGATCCCTTGAATATTATTGTTGGAAATCCTTCATTAAAACAGGAGTTTCAAAACACGTTCAATCTGAGTTTTAATAATTATAAAGTACTATCTGAACGTTCCATCTACGTTGGTTCCTACTTCACTTTTACAAACAACGATATCAGTAGTACCTATACCATTGATGATTTTGGAAAACGGACTACAAAATATATCAACGTCAATGGTAACTATTACGTTGGGCTTTATGGCGGCTATTATATTAAAATTCCAAAAACAAAGCTGCGCACCTATTTGAGGACCAATCTTTATTTTTCTCACAATAATAATTTCATCAATGGACTGCAGAATTTAACAAAGAGCCAAAATTATTCGCCCACTGTTGGAATGAGCTATGATAAAGAAGAGAAATACAATTTCGATGTATCCTTCACTCCTTCTTACTCTAAATCAACTTCCAGCATCAGTTCTGTAGCAAGCACTCATTACTGGACTTATGATTATTCACTCAACGGAAGTATTTATCCTGTAAAGAAACTGGAAATAGGGTCTGATATTGATTTTAATTTGAGGCAAAAATTAAGCGCTTTTGATCAGAATAATGATGTAATCCTTTGGAACGCATATATCGAAAAGAAATTTTTGAAAAAAGATGCGCTTACTATTCGCGCCAGCATCAACGATATTCTGAATCAAAACAAAGGATACAGCAGAAATATACAACCCAATTCAATTGTTGAAAAACACTACCTTACTTTTCAGCGTTATGGTTTGATCACCATCACCTGGAATTTTAATAACAAAGGTGGGGCCGGCGCTCCAAAATCTATGTTCTAAATTTTTATCAAATGAAAACAATATTAATAGCAATCATTTTATTCTGTTCGCAATGTTTATCGGCGCAAACGAACTTTATTTCAAAAGGAAAAATTGAATTTGAAAGAAGAACAAATGTCTGGGCGGATCTGAAAGGAAGTTTTGCAGAACAAATAAAAAAAGTAACTCCGCAATATCAATCGTACTTCTTCAATTATGAATTTGACAACAACAAATCTATTTACCAGCCCGGAAGAGAGTCAGATGCTAAACCCGGATTCTTCGGTTCCCCCGCTACTGACAACGAAGTTTACAGCGATTATGCAACGGGCAAAACAATTGCGCATAAAAATGTTTTTGAGAAATCGTTTTTGATTGAAGACAGTTTGCGACATGCAAAGTGGAAGATCACGAATGACTTCCGGGAAATTGCCGGATTCAATTGCCGGAGAGCAACAACCATCATTATGGATTCTGTTTTTGTAGTTGCATTTTATACAGATGAAATTACCATACCCGGCGGCCCTGAAAGTTTTAATGGTTTGCCCGGAATGATACTCGGATTGGTGATCAACCGTTTGCATACAACATGGTACGCAACAAAAGTTGAATTGAACGGTGTGAATGTAAAAGATATTGTTCCTCCTCAAAAAGGGAAAGTAACCACAAATGCTGAGTTGATGGAAACGCTAAAAAAATCATTGTCAGATTGGGGCGAATATGCTAACAGAAATATCTGGGCGATCATGATTTAGGTTTCAAAAAATTATTTTTTTAACCATTAAGGAGTTAAGGGTAGTTAAGAATTTTCTCTTAATAATCTTAACTCCTTAATGTTTGTTGTGGCATATATATTGTGATTTTGGCTGTATAATTTTTTATTGATGAATGTACAGCAAATTGTTTTGGCAAGCAGGCCGAAAGGCTTGCCAACAAAGGAAAATTTCAGAACTGAAAGCCTTGCTCTTCCCGGTTTGCAAAGCGGTGAAGTTTTAATAAAATCAAAATATTTTTCTGTTGATCCATACATGCGTGGAAAAATGAATGATGTAAAATCATACACTCCACCCTACCAGGTGAATGCGCCAATATATGGAGGAGGAATTGGTGAGATAATAGAAAGTGAATCAGAGAATTTTAAGAAAGGTGATGTGGTAAGAGGAAATTTTCCATGGGCAACAGAAGCTGTGGTTGATTCAAAATCTCTTACGAAAATCGATACTACCATTGCACCAGCTACTTTCTATCTTGGCATTCTTGGGATGCCTGGTTTGACTGCCTATTTTGGATTGCTTTACATCGGTAAACCAAATCCCGGAGATACTGTTGTGATTTCAGGTGCAGCAGGTGCAGTTGGAATTGTTGTTGGACAAATTGCAAAACTAAAAGCATGTAGAGTTGTTGGAATTGCAGGAAGTGATGAGAAAATAAAAATGCTAAAAGATGAATTTCATTTTGATGAAGTGATCAATTATAAAACCACTTCAGATATGAATAAGGCAATACGGGATGCATGTCCAAACGGAGTTGATATTTATTTCGACAATGTTGGCGGAACGATTTCCGATGCAGTGATTGCCAATATTAATTTTCATGCGAGAATCGTATTGTGCGGACAAATTTCTTTATACAATTCTTCGGAAACTCCTGTTGGTCCAAGGTTGCAGCCGATGCTTCTTACAAGAAGCGCTTTAATGCAGGGATTTATTGTCGGATATTTTCAGAAAAACTTCAGTGAAGGAATTGAACAATTGGCACAATGGGTCAAAGAAAAAAAACTGGAGTACAAGCAAACCATTATCGAAGGATTTGATAAATTACCGGATGCATTTTTGGGACTTTTTTCGGGAAAAAATATTGGGAAAATGATTGTGAAAGTTTAGCAGTGAACAGTTAAAAGAAAAAAACGATAAGTTGAAGTTGCTATAATTTCAATAATGTTACATCCCCTTCTGTCCTTTTATTTCTCCAGTTCCCAAACGCCACTTTCCATTGGCTCTAAAGAAAAATCAGCAATAGATTTTTCTTCACCGGTAATTACATTTTTCATTTTTGTGAAACCGTTTGTTCGTTCAGAATATTTTTTCATTTCGATGGTTAATTTTTCTTTCGCTGTATTTAAAACAGCCATAATTGTTTGTTTACTGTCATAGCGAAAGAAAACATATTCGCCTTTCTCAGGAGCGAACTGCATCATCTTTCCTGTAGTAATTGCAGAAGAATTCTTTCTAAAATTGGCAAGCTTTGCAATGTATGACCAGATTCTTTCTTCTTTTGGTGTTCTTCCTGCGACGGTAAATTTATTCACGGAATCCGAAGCCCATCCACCCGGAAAGTCTTTTCTTACGTAGCCATCATTCGGTGACGTAAATCCGGTCATTCCAACTTCATCTCCATAGTACATTTCAGGGATGCCGCGACAAGTAAAAAGCCACGCCAGCGCTGCTTTGTACTTCAATTCATCTTCACCGACAACAGAATAAAATCTTGAAAGATCATGATTGTCTAAAAAAATGACATTGCGCATCGGATCTTTATAAACAAAATCCTGGGCAAGTGTGGTGTACATCTCATTGATCCCATCTGTCCATCCAAAATCTTTTGTCATTGCATCTGTGATCGCCCACAATGTTTGAAAATCTGTCGGCGCCTGCAGATTACTTTTGTAAGGAATATTAAATTTATTCTGTACAAAATAGCTTTGATTGATCACACCATGAACCCAGGTTTCTCCAAACATGGTAAGCTTTGGAAATTCGTCCATCAAAGCTTTGTTGCAGCGGTTCATAAAATCCAAATCATTGTAGGCATAGGTATCAATCCGCCATCCATCAATTCCAAATTCTTCCACTGTCCACAGAGCATGTTGAATTAAAAAATTCGCTACATAAGGATTCTCCTGGTTCAGATCAGGCATTGATTTGGCAAACCAACCATCACTCATTTTCTTTTTCTCCTTTTCGCTTGCATAAGGATCAAAAAGAACCTGGTCTTTAAAGTTAGTGTTGGTATAACTTGGCCATTGATGCAACCAATCTTTCATCGGCAGATCAAGCACAGTAAAATGATAACTTCCCACATGATTATAAACTGCATCCTGAATCATTTTCATGTTTTTAGCATGCAATTCATCAATCAATTTTTGATATTCTTTTTCTCCTCCAATTCTGGGATCAATTGTGTAATGATCTGTAAATGCATAACCATGTTCTGTGCGGTTAGGCATGTCATTTACAATAACGGGATTCAGCCACAATGTAGTAATACCAAGGCTTTTAAGATAATCCAAATGATTTTCAATTCCTTTCAAATCACCACCGTGACGTGCATAAACTGAATCGCGATTCAGACTTTGATCACGCATTCCGGGAATACGATCATTGGTTGTATCACCGTTGCTGAATCTATCAGGCATGATGAGATAAATAAAATCTTTGGAAGTAACACCTTGTGCAAAAGCGGTTCCATTTCCTACGCGTTTTTTCTTTAATTCAAAATCAATATTGAACGAAGATTGTTTTTCCTTCACTTTTATTTTGAGCATTCCCGTTTTGGCAGAAGCAGAAATATTTATATCCAGAAAAACATAATTTTTATTTTCAACCTTATTTACTTTTTCAAGTTTTACATCTGGATAATTTATCGTGAACGTATCAGCATTACCGATACCATTTCCATGAATCATAATCTGCACTTTATTCCATTTCATTCCTACCCACCAATTGGTTGGATAACATTTGTAAGAATTATTTTGAGCAGAGAGATTGGAGAAAAAGTAAAAAGTAAAAAGTAAAAAAAGAGTATTTTTTTTCATCGGATTATTTAGGAGATAATTTTAAAAAGAATTTATTTTTTTAGTCTTGATTCTATTTCATTTTTTGGAAGCATGATCAAAAAATAATTCAATTGCCTTCATTAAATTACTTTTTGCTTCATCAACCGATTCACCCTGACTTGCAATATCAAGCTCTCGACAAATAGCTACATACACTCCGTCTTCTTTATCTATGACCATTTTCAAAGTTTGAAATTCCTTCATGAACCTTAATTTAAAATGATACTAACTTTCTGCCAAATGATATTCTATGACTGGTTCCACTTCCTCATCTTTGTCCACTACAATCAAATTCATAACTCCACCGATGGCCATACATATGCCACCAATCACGAGTGCATAAATCGCCTGTTCGTGAAAAATATCTTTGATCACAAAACCCATTACAAATGAGGCAACCAATTGCGGAATCACAATAAAGAAATTAAACACGCCCATATAAAATCCCATTTTCGCGGGAGGCAAAGCACCGGCAAGAATTGCATAAGGCATTGTCAAAGTGGAAGCCCATGCAAGCCCGATCGCAATCATCGGTACCAAAAGCATTTGCGGCGATTTGATGTAGATCATTGAAACCAATCCAATGCCACCAATAATTAAACAAACAAGATGCGTATATTTTCTTCCTATCTTTTTTGCAAGAAGAGGAAGAAGAAAAGCAGCAATAGCTGAGATGCCACTGTAAACGGTAAACATCACACCGACCCAATCACCGGCATCCTGAAAAGCTTTTGATGTGGTATCAACAGTTCCGTAAGCGTTCTGGGCTATAGCCGCCGTTGAATAAAGCCACATACAATAAAATCCAACCCATGTAAAAAACTGTACCACTGCCAATTGACCCATTGTTTTTGGCATTGAAAAAATACCTTTCGTAATTTCTTTCACTGCAACGATAAGTCCTTTTGATTGCGCTTTCTCCTGTTTCCACTCCTCAATATTCTCGGGAGGAAGTTCATCAGAAGTGATCACTGTCCACAACACAGAAAGAAAGAAAACCACGGCGCCGATGTAAAAAGAATATTTTACTGAATCGCCGATTTGCCCTTCGGGAGCCGTGTTGCTGATATGAAAAACATTGGTAAAAATATAAGGAAGCAAAGAAGCAATTACAGCACCTAAACCAATGAAAAAAGTTTGCGTGGCAAAGCCGGTGGTTCTTTGTGCGGAAGTTAGTTTATCACCGACAAAAGCACGGAAAGGCTCCATTGAAATATTAATGGATGCATCCAGCACCCACAACAAAACAGCAGCCATCCAAAGCATGGTGGATTGCGGCATTAAAAAAAGGGCAATCGAAGCAAGAACGGCGCCGATAAAAAAGAAAGGTCTTCTTCTTCCCCATTTGCCATGCCATGTGCGGTCGCTCATGTAACCGATGATCGGCTGCACCAGTAAACCGGTTAGTGGCGCGGCAATCCAAAGAAATCCAATCTTATCAATCTCTGCCCCAAGCGTTTGAAAGATGCGGGAAACATTGGCGTTTTGCAAAGCAAAACCAAATTGAATTCCGAAAAATCCGAAACTCATGTTGATGATTTGCCTGAAGGTGAGGCGATGTTTTGGAACGGGATGTGATGACATAGCAATGGTTTAGTAAACGTTGATGTAAGAATTACACTTTGATAAAAATACAGGAATTTTTAATCAAAGAATTTTTTTCAGAAAATAAATAAAGAAAGGAAATGGCTAAGAATCCAGCCCATAATTTTTGAGAAATTTAATTTCCTGGTTTGATATCTTTTAATTCAAGCAGATTCCACAGTTAATAAAAACCTTTTTAATATCCCTGCTACTTTTAATACCTAATAAAATTCAGGTTTCTATTTTTTCAGTAAAAGAACAAATGAACAGATTTTTTATTTTGATTTAACCAGTTGGGAATGATCTATTCACTATTAAATTCACCCTCTTCTCCTCCAAACTTTTCTCTTAAAAGCCTTTCCAATCTTTCACTCAAAGATTCTGCAGTTTCTCGCGAAACAGACGGCAGATCACTTATTGCTTCACAAAAAATATCCATAGCAATTTCATACCTGCTGAATTGTTTCTCAAGAGTTTTTTTGTCTCCAGTTTCCCAATAATATCCTTCATCAACGAGTGTAAATTCTTTTAAATATTTATTAGAAAGATGTTTTAAAAAATCAATTATTGCGATATGAGCATCTATTCCTGCAAACTGAGTTTTAGTGCTCGCTGTAAAGATCAAATCTTTATCAAATTGCACACCATCATAAATATCTTTACACATGATATTGATAGGCGAAAGTATTCTTCCGTCAGGATTAAATGTAAGGAAAACAGACTCGCTTCCTTCCGGAGCAAAAGAAACACCTTTAATATCTTCATCATCAATGACATGAGACTT
>Ga0157373_10001890_pt1 | contig 15893 bp, 12 predicted proteins | sample C65metaG_FD_113460 | JGI IMG/M metagenome (GOLD analysis project Ga0157373, IMG submission 113460) | Corn rhizosphere microbial communities from Kellogg Biological Station, Michigan, USA - C6-5 metaG | ecosystem: Host-associated > Plants > Roots > Rhizosphere > Soil | place: USA: Michigan... | reverse complement strand
GGAACTAGGACTCGAACCTAGAATAACGGTACCAAAAACCGCTGTGTTACCATTACACCATTCCCCAGCAGGAACGGCGCAGACGCCCTGGGGGACGCTGGCGAGGGCGTGGAGATAGCGCACCGGAACCGGCGATGCAACGGCGGCCGAACGCCTCTGTTGCGGGCCATCCGGGGCTCCTCTATAAGGCGCGCTCCCAAGTCGGAGTGTGGCTCAGTCTGGTAGAGCACCGCGTTCGGGACGCGGGGGTCGCAGGTTCGAATCCTGCCACTCCGACCATCTTCCTTCCCGCGTCGTTTCAGCTCATTGCAGCTTCTTCATTTGACCGCCCTCCGAGCCCAGATAGCCTAGGGGCCGGGCGGCGAGCGGACCTTTCATGAAACAGTTTCTCCTGACGATGGCGGGCGTGTTCGCCGGCTTGGTGATCTTCCTGATCGGCATTCCATTCCTGCTGATCGTGATGGCCGCCAGCGCGACGCGGGCGCCGGCGACGCCCGCGCATGCCGTGCTGCAGCTCGATCTGCGCCAGGACATCACCGACCAGGACGCCCAGAACCCGCTGGCGGCCTTCCAGGGCGGCGGGCTGTCGGTGATGAGCATCATCGAGACGCTGCGAAAGGCCGAGACCGACGACCGTGTGAAGGCCGTCTTCGTGCGCCTGCCGGAGGGCGGTATCGCGCCGGCCGCGGCCGATGAGCTGCGCGAGGCCTTCTGGCACTTCCGCAAGGTCGGCAAGAAGCCGATCTGGGCCTACAGCCAGGGTCTCTATGCGTCGGGGATCGTGACCTCGACCTACATGCTGGGCGCGGCGGCGGACCAGTTCTGGATGCAACCGTCTTCGTCGTTCCAGGCGACGGGGATCGCCAGCGAGGATGTGTTCTTCAAGCGCGCCTTCGACAAGTACGGCGTCACGCCGCAGTACCAGCAGCGCTATGAGTACAAGAACGCGGTCAATCCCTACCTCTACAGCGACTACACGCCCGCCCACCGCGAGGCGCAGTTGTCGTGGATGGGCTCGATCTATCGCTCGGCGATCCTGACCGCGGCGGCAGACCGGCATAAGGAGCCGAACGCCTTCCTGAAGACGGTCGAGGCCGGCCCCTACTCCGCCGAGCAGGCGATGGCCGCCGGACTGATCGACCGCGTGGGCCAGGAACATGACGCCGAAGTCGCGCTGAAGGCCGCCACCGACAAGCATGCCGAATTCGTCGACTTCAACGAATACGCCTCGCGCGTGAAGCACGTGGACAAGGCGGCCTCGGCGATGAACGTCGGCTCGGCCATCGCGGTGATCGGCGGCGAAGGCCCGATCATGACCGGCACGGACGAGGCTTCGAACCCGTTCGCGGGCGGCCAGACCATCTATTCCGACGACCTCGCCGGCGCGATCTACGACGCCATCGACGACCGCGAGGTGAAGGCCATCGTGCTGCGGGTCTCGTCGCCCGGCGGGTCGGACACAGCCTCCGAGCAGATTCTGGCGGCGGTGCGCGCGGCCAAGGCGGCGGGCAAGCCGGTGGTGGTCAGCATGGGGACCTACGCGGCCTCCGGCGGCTACTGGATTTCCTCGCAGGCCAGCGAGATCGTGGCCCAGCCGACGACCCTGACCGGCTCCATCGGCGTGTTCGGCGGCAAGTTCGTGCTGAGCGATGCGCTCGGCAAGTTCGGCGTCGACATGCGCCACCTGAGCGTCGGTGGCGACTACGCCAGCGCCTTTGGGCCGGACCAGAAGTTCACGCCGCAGCAGGAGGCGGCCTTCTCCGGCTGGATGGACCGCATCTACGCCGGCTTCGTCCAGCGCGTGGCCGACGGACGCAAGCTGCCGGTGCAGCGCGTGCAGGCGATCGCCAGGGGCCATGTCTGGACCGGGGCGCAGGGCAAGGCGCTGGGCCTCGTCGACCACCTGGGCGGCTTCTACGACGCGGTGGACCGGGCCAAGGCGTTGGCAGGCTTGAAGGGCGAGGTGCGGCTCAAGCACATGCGCGCCACGGCCTCTCCGTTCGACGTGTTCCAGCGAGCGCTGGGCGTCAGCTCGACATCAATCCGGACGGTCGCGGCGTCGGCCTGGCTGCTGGGCGATCCCCGCTCGCAGGCGATCATGGACCAGCTGATGCAGGCCCGCCTGCGCAGCCAGGGCGCCACGGTGCTGGCGCCGACGCCCGTCCACTGAGCCCAAAAAGAAAGGGCGGCGGATTGCTCCGCCGCCCTCGCAGCTTTGGCAGCCGCTCCGCCTAGAAGCGGAGGCGGAAGCCCGCGTAGTACCGGCGGCCGAGGCCGTCGTACACGTCCGGCTGAGTGGTCCAGCCGGTGGGCTGGCCCTGGCCTTGGCCGATCATCACGTACTCGTCGAAGACGTTGTCGACGCCGACAAACAGGCGAGTGCTGTCGGTGATGTCGTAGCGAACCTGGCCGTTGGTGAAGTAACGCGGTCCGATGTAGGCGCCGTCGATGTAGTCGTTCTTCTTGCACGGAGCCGAGAAGAAGCACGACTTGCCGACATACTGGGTCCGCATGGCGACCTGCAGCGGTCCACGCGAGTAGATAACGTCCAGCAGGCCTTTCCAGCGGGAATAGCCCGTGTAACCCACGTTCGAAGACGGATCGGCGCCCGGGATCGGGATCGTCTTGAACTTGTCGAGATACTGGATGTTCAGGCTGAACAGGGTGTTGCCCCAGTTCCAATTGTCCCGGGTGTACGGCAGATCGCCGACATCCAGGTTGTAGCTGGCCTGCGCTTCAACGCCCTCCGTTTCAAGGGTGGCGATGTTGAACTGCTTCTGATTGATCTCCTGCAGGGCGCCGACGTTCGGGGTATTGGTCCCGAAGCGCACGATGCTGCCGCAGTAGAACGGGTCAAGCTGGTTAGGCGTGGCCCCGCCGTAGCAACGCTCGAGGGTGAGCGTACGGCCGTACTGCTGGATGGCGTTGTCGACCTTGATGTTGAAGTAGTCGATCGAGACCGAAAGCGGCTCGAGCCAGCTATTCCACTTCGGGTTAAACAATACGCCCGCCGTGACGGTCCTGCCCTTTTCGGCGTCGAGGTCCGGGTTGCCTTCGTCGAACCCGCCCACGCCCTGCAGTTCCGGCTGAGTCGGGATGAAGTAGCTATCCCGAGCCACACGGGCCGCCAGGGTCGGATCCGAGTAGCAGGCCACCGCCGTCGAAGAACCGACCGTCGACGTATCGATGCCGCTGCCCGCATTTGACGGGTTGTTGAAGAACGCCGGCTGGCCGCCCGAGAGCGTCAGGCCCATGCAGGGATCGACGACGACCGGGAAGGTCTGGTTACGGCCAGAGTACAGTTCCGAAATGTTCGGAGCCCGCACGGCGACCGCGTACTGGCTGCGGAACTTCAACCAGGAAACCGGCTCATATTCGAGCGAGGCGGCCCAGGCGCTGGTCGTGTTCACCGTCGAGTAGTCGGAGAAACGTCCGGCAAGGTTGAGGTCCAGCGACTCCGCGAAAGGCATGTCGCGCAGCAGCGGAATCCGCAGTTCGCTGAACAGTTCGTAGACGTTGAATTGTCCGCGGGTTTCTTCGGCGATGTTGCCGCTCGCCAGACCGGACTGAAGGGTCGGGTCAGGCGTCAGACGCGACTCTTCCTTCCGATACTCGGCGCCGAACACATACTGCGGCTTGCCGGCCGGCAGACCGACCGGCACCTCGCCGTTCACGAACCCGTTGATCACCCACTCTTCGATGAAGGCGTCGAACTGGTTCTGGACGGAGACATAGTCCACCGCCGCCTGCGAAGTGCGGCCCGGTTCGAACACGAAGAACGGTTCGCAGCCCGCGGCGCGAGCGGCCGGGTCGGCGCAGACGACGGTGCCGTCCGACAGCGTGACCGCGTTGGTCGCCTGATTGAACTGTTGACGCAGGATGCCGCCGCCAGAGAGCTGGCTGCTGACCGTGCGGCCCCAGTTCATGCTGAGCTCGTAGGACATGGTCGGGGTGATATCCCCCTTCACACCGAAGACGAGGCGAGCAAGCTCGCGGTCGGCTTCGTTCCGACGGTTGCCCACTTCGACCAGGCGCCGTTGGTAACCGACGACACGCTGCGCGTCCGTCAGACCAGGCGTATTGGCCCGCACCGCATCGGCAAGCGACTGCGGCACCACGGCGCTGGTGATCGGAATACCGTAGCGGCATTCGATTCCCGCGCCCGTGAAGTTACGGCAGCTCGGCGCTTGCGGCGCGTTGGTGCCGGGGTCACGGAAGATGTCACTGCTCGCCAGCGGGGTCGGTTCGATGTCGTTCTTGGTCTGACCCTTGTAGAAGGTGAATTCCGAGAAGAAGTTCGCAACAGGATTGATCTCGTAATTCAGCTGCATGGCGAACTTGATCGCCGTCTGCGGCACCGAGAGGGCGCGCACGGCCTGACGATTGTAGCCGTACACGGAGCCGACGTAAGGCACCGTGGCGCCGGTGTCCGTCACGACACGCGTCTGGTTGCTCGCCCCGATCCGGGGGACCAGCGCCACGCCGCGCGGAATGAAACTCGAATAGAACGGCGTGAAGGTGGTGCGGAAATCCTCACCGAAATAGCCGCCGCCCAGACCATCGACGCACATGTCCTGGTCGCAACGGTCGCGGGCGAAGACGGCGCCCTGGCTGTTGTAGCTCAGGATGGCGACGATGTTGCCGCGGCCGTCGGCGAAGTTGGAGCCGGTCTTGATGCCGATCCGATAGTTTTCGAGATCGCCGCGCTCGGTTTGACCGCCCTGCCCGGAAAGTTCGAAGCCTTCGAAATTCTTCTGGGTGATGATGTTGATGACGCCGGCAAGGGCATCCGACCCGTAGATGGCCGAAGCGCCGCCCGTCACTACGTCGATGCGCTCGACGAGTTCGGTGGGGATCGAATTGAAGTCGACTTCCTGTGTGCCCGGCAGGCCGGCCACGTACCGGCGGCCGTTGACCAGCACCAGGGTGCGGTCTTCGCCGAGGTTACGCAGGTTGACGGTGGTGACGCCGTTGTCGGTGGTGAAGAAGTTGGAGTTGGTCGGCGTCAGCGCCGAAACGCCGGCTGACGGCAGCTGGCGAATGATTTCGCCGGTGTTCACCTGGCCGGTGGCTTCGATGATGCGCTGGTCAACCACCGAAACGGGGGTCGGCGATTCGAGGTTCGGGCGCGCGATACGCGAGCCGGTGACCACGATCTCCTGAACGGTGTTGCCCTGGTCCGTCGTTGTATCCTGCGCGAACGCAGGCGCCGCCCCTAGAGCCGTGCCGCAAATCATCGAAGATGCCAGCAGCAGGCCCCGTGTCGTTTGTCTTTTCAATTTATTCCCTCCGGATCCGCGCCGACGCCCCTGAAATGCGGCGGCGCTCCCCTCATGAGTCAGCGTGTCCCGGGACAGACTGCCCCCGGTTGCATGGACGTTAGGCAAGGCCTTCAGGGACGGTCAACGCGCATTACCACCCTGTAATGCAATCGCTTCGCCATTGTCGCACTTTGGCAACATCATGGCAGACCCGCGTTCGTTGACGCCCGGTTTCGACGCCAAAAGACGCCCCGGAAGCGCGAGTTCGCGCTCTTGAGCGGCCAGCGTGAGCAAAAAATTCCTAACGGTTCGTATTCGTTGCGCCTTTGACACAAAGGTAGCGGGAACGGTGGTGGTCTATGATGTTGTCCACCCAGCCGGTGATCCGCGGGCTCACCAGGTTCTTGTTCACGTAGAAAAAGACCGGAGCGACGGGGGCGTCCTCCAGCATGATCTGCTCGGCCTGCGCCATGAAGGCGGCGCGCTTCTTCACGTCGGGCTCATTGTCTGCCTTGGCCAGCAGGGCGTCGTAGGCGGGATTGTTGTAGTCGCCGTAGTTCTGGGGGCCCGTCGCCGACTGCTGCAGGTAGAGGAAGCTCATGGCGTCGTTGAAATCGGCGATCCACGCCGCATCGGCGATCTCGAAGGCTCGCGCGCGATAGTCGGCGTAGGCGATCTGGCCTTCCTCCTGGGCGAGGCTGGCCTCCACGCCCACTTCCTTCCAGTCGGCCTGGATGGCCGGCATGAACAGCATCGGGTCGGCCGAGTTGCGGTGCTTGATCTCGATGCGCAGCGGATGATTCGGCCCATAGCCCGCTTCAGCCAAGAGGCGGCGCGCCTCGGCCTGACGCTTTTCGAGGGGCCAGGTCGCCCAGACGGGCGGCGGCGGCGGCGTGTAGTTGGCGATGCCCGGCGGCGTGAAGGTGTAAGCCGGGACCTGACCGCCACGCAGCAGCTTCTGGGTGATGAACTCACGGTCGATGGCCATGTCGAGGGCCTGGCGTACGCGCTTGTCGGCCAGTGCCGGGACGTGGCGATTGAAGGCCAGATAGGCCACCCCGACGTAGGTGTGGGTGCGGACGTACTGCGGGATTTCCTTGCGCAGGAAGGCGATGCGGTTGGACTGGATGTCGGTGTTCCAGTCGAGCTCGCCGCGCTTGACGCGCCGCTCGGCCGAGATCGCGTCGGTGGTGGGATAGCGGTAGATCTCGTCCACGCAGACGTTCTTGGCGTCATAGAAGCGCGGGTTCTTCACCAGCCGGATGTAGTCGCCGAGCTTCCATTCCTTCAGCACATAGGGGCCGTTGGAAACGTAGTGGCCGGGCTGGACCCAGGCGTCGCCCCACTTCTCCACCGCGTGTTTCGGCGCCGGGTACATGGTCTGGTGCTTGGCCAGCTGCGGCAGGTAGGGCGCGGGGTGCTCGAGGCGGATTTCCAGGGTATGCGGATCGATGGCGCGCACGCCCAGACTCTCGGGGGGCGCCTTGCCCTCGTTCACCGGCTGCGCGCCCTTGATGAAATAGAGGAGCGAGGCGTACTCGGACGCCGTCTTCGGATCGAGGATGCGGCGCATCGAGAAGACGAAGTCGTCGGCGGTCACCGGCACGCCGTCCGACCAGTCCGCGTCGCGCAGGTGAAAGGTCCAGACGAGGCCGTCGGGGGTCGTTTCCCAGCTTTCGGCCATCCCGGGGATGGCGTTGCCGGCCGCATCGTCGGTGGTCAGGCCGACCAGCATGTCGCTGATGATGTTGTCTTCCCAGGTGCCGGTGGCCTTATGGGGATCGAGGGTGGCGGGGTCGTTGGTGTTGCCGCCGGCGATGCAGATCTTGCCCGCTGGACAAGGCGGACGGCTGGGAGCCTTCTGGGCGCACGAAGAGGCGAAAATCACCACGATTGTGGCAAGGAAGAGATTGCGGATCACGCAGGGGGCCTCTTCAATGGGAAACACATTCAGTTCGGAGGGGACCGATGACACAGTTTAGCCCGCGCAAAAAGGGCGCTCTCGTGGCCGCGGGTCTCCTGCTGGCCGCAGCCGGGACAGCGCAGGCCGCGCCGAAGGACCTGGGGCGGGCGGCCGTCCTCAAGGCTGTGGTCGATTGCCGGGGCGTTACCGACAATGCTGCGCGGCTGGCCTGCTATGACGCCGCCGCCGCCACGCTCGACGAAGCCGAGGCGAAGGGCGATGTGGTCGTGCTCGATCGCGAACAGACGCGCCAGGCGCGGCACGAGGCTTTCGGCTTCACGCTGCCCTCGCTCAGCGTTTTCAATCGAGGCGAAGAGCCGGAAAAGCTCAACCGCGCCACCTATTCCGTCGAGCGCGCATGGAAGGAAGGGGGCAAGTGGGTCGTGGAGATGGATACGGGCGCGGTCTGGCGCCAAACCGACGACATCGACCTGCTCCGCGCGCCTCACAAAGGCTCCGTCGCCGAGATCAAGACCGGCGCCCTCAGCAGCTACTACATGAAGATCGACGGCCAGCTCGCGATGAAGGCTCACCGCGACAAGTAGGCCTCAGCGGTCCTTCGGGTCGATGGCGTCGCGCAGGCCGTCGCCGATGAAGTTGAAGCACATCAGCGTCACGATCATCACGATCGACGGGAAGATCAGCAGCCAGGGCGCGAGCTCCATGTCCTGCGCGCCGGCGCTGATCAGGGTGCCCAGCGAAGCCATCGGCGGCTGAACGCCTAGGCCGAGGAAGCTCAGGAAGCTTTCCGCGATGATGACGGCGGGGATGGTCAGGGTGACGTAGACGACCACGACGCCCAGCAGATTGGGCACGATGTGGCGGGCGATGATCGCGCCCTGGCTGACGCCCGACGCCCTCGCCGCCTCGACGAATTCCTTCTGCTTCAGGGAAAGGGTCTGGCCGCGGACGATCCGCGACATGGTCAGCCACTCGACCGCGCCGATAGCGACGAAGATCAGCAGGATGTTCCGCCCAAACGTCACCATCAGCAGGATGACGAAGAAGATGAAGGGCAGAGAATAAAGGGTATCGACGATGCGCATCATGATCTCGTCGGTGCGCCCGCCGACGTAACCCGCGACCGAGCCCCAGGCGACGCCGATCACCAGCGACACCAGAGTGGCGACCACGCCGATCGCCATCGACACGCCCAGCCCCATCAGCAGCCGCGCCAGCAGGTCCCGCCCCAGCGAATCCGTGCCCAGCAGGTGACCGCCGGTCAGCGGCGGCATCCACACATCGTTCTTGCGGATCTGGTCGTAGTGGAACGGCGCGAGCGACGGTCCGACGATGGCAATGACGACCAGCAGGCCCAGCACGATCATGCTGGCGACGGCGGCCTTGTTGCGGAACAGGCGCCGGCGCGCATCGTCCCACAACGAGCGGCCCTTGACCGCGTTCTTGAGCATCTCGGCGCGCTCGGGCGAGCCGGGGATCATGGTGGTCGCGGTCATGCCAGCCTCACGCGCGGATCGAGGACCGCATACAGAAGGTCGGCCACAAGGTTCAGGATCAGGATCAGAGCGGCGTAGAAAATCACCATCCCCATCACGACGGTGTAGTCGCGTTGCAGGGCGCTGATGACGAAGAACTTGCCCAGCCCCGGCAGGTTGAAGATGCGCTCCACCACCAGCGACCCGGTGATCAGCCCCGCGCAGGCCGGGCCGAGGTAGCTGACGAGCGGCAGGATGGCGGCGCGGAGCGCGTGCTTGCGCACGATCCGGCTCTCCGAAAGGCCCTTGGCGCGGGCGGTGCGGACATAGTTGGAGCGGAGCACCTCGATCATACCGGCCCGCGTCAGGCGCGAGATGATGGCGATCTGCGGCAGAGCCAGAACGGTGACCGGGAGCACCATGTTGATCAGCGCCCCGTTGTTCCACCCCGCTGTCGGCAGCCAGCCGAGCTTGGAGGCGAAGGCCAGCACCAACAGCGGCGCGGTCACGAAGGTCGGGATACAGACCCCCAGGATGGCGATGGCCATGGTCATGTAATCGGCCGCGCGATTCTGCCGGAGCGCTGCGATCACCCCCAGGCTCACGCCGATGATGCCCGCGAGGATGATGGCGGAAAGGCCGAGCTTGAGGCTGACGGCGTAGTTCTCGTGCAGCACGTCCAGGACGGTCTTGTCCTTGTATTTCAGCGACGGCCCGAAGTCGCCGCGTACGGCGTCCTCAAGGTAGTTGAGGTACTGCTCGCCCAGCGGCTTGTTCATGCCGTACTTGGCCATAACGTTGCGCTCGACCTCGGGCGCGAGCTTGCGCTCCATGTCGAAGGGGCTGCCGGGCGCCGCGCGCATCATGAAGAAGGCGAGCGTCACCACCAGGAACAGCGTCGGAATCGCCACAAGCAGGCGACGGAGAAGGAATCGGAGCATCGGGGGCTCGGCTACGCGGCCTTTTCGGGCCAGGGGGTCGTTGCGAAACTTTCACCCGCCCCCGATGATGTCAACGTGCCACCCGAGGAGCCCCCCATGTCCGATTTCCGCCGCGTGAACGACCACCTCTCCGTCAGCCCCCAACTGAGCATCGCCGATGTAGCGGAGGCCAAGGCCAGGGGCTTCGTGACCCTGGTCAACAACCGCCCCGACGGAGAGGCGCCGGACCAGCCGACGAGCGCCGAGATTGAGGCGGCGGCGAAGGCGGCGGGGCTCAACTACATCCACATTCCCGTGCGCGGCATGCCGCCCTCGCCCGAGCTGGCGCAGGAGACCTGCCGGGCGATCGAGTCCTCCGAAGGCCCGGTGCTCGCCTTCTGCCGGACGGGCACGCGCTCGATCAGCTGCTACTCGATCGGCAAGCACATGCAGGGTCACGACCGCGACGATCTGGTGAAGACCGCCGCCACCGCAGGATACGACCTCTCCAACGTGCTGCCGGGATGATCCCCTACGTCCGGGACATCCGCTTCGAATACGGCGTCTGCGAGCAGGTTTCCCCGCTGATCCGGCGGGTGATCGCCAATAATCCGGGGCCCTTCACCTATGTCGGCACCGGGACCTACATCGTCGGGCACGGCGAGGTCGCCGTCATCGATCCCGGCCCGGCGATGGACGATCATCTCCAGGCCATCCTGCGCGCCACGAAGGGCGAGCGCGTCAGCCATATCTTCCTCACCCACCACCACCTCGACCACTCTCCCCTCACCGCCCCGTTGGCGGACCGGACGGGCGCCAGGATTTACGGCTGTCCGCTGGCGAAAGCCCAGGTGCCCCCCGAGGTGCAGATGGAGGCGGGCGACGACGACAGCTTCCGCGTCGACGAGACGGTCTGCGGCGGCGGCGTGTTCGAGGGCGCCGGCTGGACGCTGGAGGCGATCCCGACGCCCGGCCACACCTCCAACCACATCTGTTATGCGCTGAGGGAGGAGAACGCCCTCTTCTGCGGCGACCACATCATGGGCTGGTCCACCACCGTGATCAGTCCGCCCGACGGCGACATGGGCGACTACTTCCGCAGCCTGGAAACCATCAAGGCGCGGGATTTTTCCACACTCTGGCCGACGCACGGCCCGCCGATCCGCGATGCTGGCCCCTTCATCGACGCCTACATCGCCCACCGTCGCGCGCGAGAAGCGCAGATCCTCGGCGTGCTCGACGGCGGCATGACCCGCATCCGCGAGATGGTGCCGGTGCTCTACAAGGACGTGGACCCACGCCTTCACCCGGCCGCGGCCCACTCGGTGCTGGCGCACATGATCCAGCTCGTACGCGAGGGTCGCGTGACGACGGACGGCGAGCCGACGGTCGATGCGGCTTACGAGCTGGCCTGACCGCCCATCGCCGCCACTAGGCCGGTGATGCGTTTGCAGTTCTGGCCGAGGTCGGAGAGGCCGACGCGGCTGATGGAGCGGAGGTCGATGCGGGAGCCGCCGCCTTGGGGCTTCACGCGAACCACCACATCGTCCTTGAAGCCGTACCAGAAGCTCGTGGCGACGGCCTCCAGGCGTCCGGTCGCCGGATCGTCGGTGACGACCTTCAGGCCGTCCTTCGTCAGGGCCGCCTTGGCCGTCGCATAGGCGTCGGCGGGGGCCCTGGCGAGCACGACGGGTTTGGCGCCGGGGCAGGTCCTGGCGTTCACGTCGGCGATCTTCTGGCCGGCGAGCGGGCCGGCGGTCGCGACGGGGTTGGGTATGACGGGATTGGCGTCGGGGCCGCGATCCTTCATTACCGTGTCGGAGAACATCAGCGGCTGCGACCAGTCAGTCGCCACGTCATGGATCGGCGGGGCCTTCTTCGCCTGGCCGCCGATGCAGATGAAGGCGCCCATGGTCAGGATGCCGACGACGAGCGCAGTGAAGGCGCGCCGCCAAAGCCCCGCGCCCATGCTGATGACCAGGCCGACCAGCGCCGCGACGATGGCCAGGCTCGCCAGCGCCGGGGCCCAGCCGAGACCCATCGGGCCCTTCACCATCACGGCGACGAAGCCGGTCTTCCAGCTCCACCAGCCGAGCTTTGTCCCGACCGCGCCGACGACGATCACCACCGCCGGCAGGAAGGCGAGGATCAGGGTGAGCGTGAGATAGGCCCTCGCCCAGGCCGGCGCCGGACGGCGTTCCATCAGCCGGCCGCCGCGGCTGGCTGGGCGGTGGGCAGGGTGTAGCCGGCCATCCGCTGACGGATCAGCTTCTTGTCGATCTTGCCGGTGGCGCCGAGCGGGATGTCATCGACGAAGACGACATCGTCGGGCATCCACCACTTGGCGATCTTGCCTTCGAGGAATTGCAGGAACTCCTCGCGGGTCCCGCTCTCGCCTTCCTTCAGCTTGACCAGCAGCAGGGGACGCTCATCCCACTTCGGGTGGGCCACGCCGATCACCGCCGCCAGCGCCGCTTTCGGATGGCCGACGGCGAGGTTCTCGATCTCGATGGAGCTGATCCATTCGCCGCCGGACTTGATCACGTCCTTGGCGCGGTCGGTGATCTGCATGAAGCCATGCTGGTCGATGGTGGCGACATCGCCCGTGTCGAAGAAGCCTTCGCCGTCCAGGATCTTGCCGCCGGCGCCCTTGAAATACTCGCGCACGATGAAAGGGCCCTTGATCTTCAGGCGGCCGAAGGTCTCCCCGTCGTGCGGCAGGCGCTTGTTGTCGTCGTCGGTGAGCTTCAGCTCGACGCCGGCGGGCGGCCGGCCCTGCTTGAGGCGATAGGGAACCTGCTCTTCGTACGGCAGGGCCGCGATGTCGGCGTTGGGGGCGGAAATGGTGCCGAGCGGCGAGGTCTCGGTCATGCCCCAGGCGTGGACGACCTCGACGCCGTAATCGTCATGGAAGCCGCGCAGGATCGCCTCCGGCACGGCCGATCCGCCGATGGCGACGCGCTTCAGCGTCGTCAGCTTGCCGTTCGTGGCCCGCAGGTGCTGCAGCAGCATCTGCCAGACCGTTGGGACGGCGGCGGAGAAGGTGACGCGCTCAGTCTCCAGCAGCTCGTGGATGGACTCCCCGTCCATCTTGGCGCCCGGCATGATCATCTTCGCGCCCACGGCCGGGCAGGAGAAGGCCAGACCCCAGGCGTTGGCGTGAAACATCGGCACCACCGTCAGCACGGTGTCCATCGCCGACAGGCCCATCACGTCCCGCTGCAGCGTGACCAGCGTGTGCAGGAAGTTGGAGCGGTGTGAGTAGAGGACGCCCTTGGGGTCGCCGGTGGTGCCGGAGGTGTAGCAGAGGCCTGCGGCGGTGTTCTCATCGAAGCCGCCCCAAGTGGCGTTGGCGTCGTGGTCGCGAACCAGCGTCTCGAAGCAGTGCACGGGCTTGGTCGTGAAAGCCGGCATGTGCGCTTCGTCGGTCATGATGATGACCCGCTCGACCGTCTTGCAGCTCGCCATCATCTTCTCGAGCACCGGCACGAAGGTCAGGTCGGTGATGATGATCCGGTCTTCGGCGTGGTTGACGATCCAGGCGATCTGCTCGGGAAAGAGGCGCGGGTTGAGCGTATGGCAGACCGCGCCGATGCCCATGATGGCGTACCAGGCTTCCATGTGCCGGCCGGAGTTCCAGGCCAGGGTGGCGACCCGGTCGCCCGGCTTGACGCCCAGTTCGAGGAGGGCGTTGGACAGCCGCCTGGCGCGCTCATGAACCTCGGCGTAGGTGGTGCGGACGATCGGGCCTTCCACCGAGCGGGTGACAATCTCGCGATGCCCGTGCCAGTGGCTGGCATGGTCCAGGATCTTGTCGACCGTGAGCGGGACATCCTGCATCAGGCCCTGCATTGGGCTTTCCTTCCGTTGTTCAGTCGGGAACGACCATGAGCGGCCTCACGCCGCCCCGTCAATCGGCGAGCCGCGATGCTAGCGCCTGTGCGGCCGCCGCGAAATCGCCTTGCGCATCGATGCGCGCCCAGGAGAGCTCGCCGGGGTCCTGGGCAAGCTGCATGGCCAGCACCGCGACATCGGCGTCCGAGGCGTCGCCTTTGCGGCCGGCCACACGGGCGCGGAGGACCTCGTCCGGCGCTTCCAGCCAGACGCCGGCGAACGGGACTGTGCAGCGCCCGGCCAGAGCGGCGGCCTTGTCGCGCTCCGCGGCCTTCATGAAGACGGCGTCCAGCACGACGGCTTGTCCGGCTCGCAGGCAGAGTTCGGCTTCGTCGAACAGCCGGCCATAGACGCGTTCGGTCACGCCGGCTTCGTACGTCTCCGGAGGCAGCCGATCGAGCGGACCAAAGCCGCAGAGCCGTTTCCTGATCTCGTCGCTCCGCAACACCACCGCGCCCGGGCATGCGCCAAGCCGCGGCGCGAGCACCCGCGCGAAGGTGGACTTGCCCGAACCCGACAGGCCGCCGACCCCGCAGAGCACCGGCGGCGCGGGGCTGAGGTGCGCCAGGGCGGCGGCGAGGTAGGCGCGGGCCTGCGCGTCATCCCCCGCCTGCGCCCGCACATGGCAGCGAACAGCCGCTCTCACCGACAGCATCAGCGGCAGGGCGGCAAGTCCGCTCCAGATGCTTTCCGGAAAGGTTCGCGCCGCCTCGTCGAGCCAGGCCGACAGCACCCGGTTGGCGGCGTCGCGGCGGCCGCGGAAGTCGAGATCCATCAGCAGGAAGGCGAGGTCGTAGAGGACATCGATCTCGCTGAGCCGGTCATTGAACTCGATGCAGTCGAACAGAACGGGCGCGCCCTTCTCCAGCAGGATGTTACCGAGGTGCAGGTCGCCGTGGCAGCGGCGGGCGAAGCCTTGAGCCCGGCGCGCCTCCAGCAAGGGCGCGACAGCCGCGAGCGCGGCGTCCGTCGCCGCGATCAGACGCCCGACATCCTCCTCGCCAAGGCGGGCCGCGAGCGTCCTCAGGTGCTCCGCGTTGGAAGCAACGGTATAGCCGAGACCCCCCGCCCCGCCGCCGTCCGGTTTGACGGGCGCGGATCCATGCAGCCGCGCCACGGTGCGCCCAAGCGCCTCGGCCAGCACGCCATCGACCTTGTCCGGGCAGGCGTCCAGCACCGCGCCGCGGTCGAAGCGGCGCATCTCCAGCGCGTAGTCGACGATCTCGCCGGGACCGTCGAACTCAAATCCCTTGCCGGTGCGGGTGATACGCCTCACTGTGCGGTAGATGTCCGGCGCGGCGGATCTGTTGAACGCCAGTTCCCGTTCGATGGCCCAGCGCCGTCGCTCCAGCGTCGTGAAGTCGAGGTATCCCAGGTCGACGGGCCGCTTGAGTTTCCAGGCAAGCCCGTTGCTCAAGAAAATCCGCGCGCAGTGAGTCTCAACGACCTCATCACTGACGCCGGAAAGCCACATCTCGGGATTCACAAGTCTTTCCCCCTTGCGGTATGGTAAATTTCTACGCTAGGATGAGTCCATAAGAGTAATCGCCATGGGGTAATATGGTGGAACGGGGGGACCGGCGGTCTGAACAGAAGCGCCGGGAGATTTTGAACGCGGCGCGGTCTCTCTTCGCGAGTGAAGGTTACGCGGATACCGGGATGGAAGTCGTGGCGCGCATGGCGTCCGTTTCCACCGCGACGCTCTACGCGCACTTTCCGAGCAAAACCGATCTTTTCAAGGCGGTGGTGGGCGTGATGGTCGCCGACGCTGCGGACGGCATCTATCGCGGGATGCCAAGCGGCGACGCGCGCCAGCGGCTGAACGCATTCGCAAAGGCCTACGCGTCCTTCTGCACCAACCCCGGAACCCGCGCCGTCGTACGCATGGTCTGCGCCGAACGCCGCAGATTCGAAGACGGCGGCATGCAGGTCGAACAGCGCGCCCGGGCGGACATCGGCGGCGCCGCTATCCAGCTGATCGACGAACTGGTCGAGGCCGGCGAGCTGAAGGTCGAAAAGCCCGCCTGGGCGGCCGGTCAGCTGCTCGGCATGGTCGAACACGCCACCCTCCTCTTCGGACTGGTCAACGGCGACGGCGCCAAGGCGCAACGGTCGCTGGACGCCATCTGCGAGGATGCGGTCACGACTTTCCTGGCCAGATACGCCGTCAGGGAAACAGCCGGCTAGTCTTCCAGTTCGTGCCCACGCGTTGGAAGACTAGCCGCTCGTGCAGGCGAAACGGCCGGTCGCGCCAGAACTCCATGCTCTGCGGCCTCACCCGATAGCCCGACCAGTGCGGCGGGCGCGGAACCTTGCCCAGCCCGAACTTCAGCCCGAACTCCGCGACGCGCTTCTCCAGCGCCAGGCGGTCCGGCAGCGGCTGCGACTGATCCGAGGCCCAGGCACCGAGCTGGGAATC
>Ga0157373_10001889_pt1 | contig 15894 bp, 20 predicted proteins | sample C65metaG_FD_113460 | JGI IMG/M metagenome (GOLD analysis project Ga0157373, IMG submission 113460) | Corn rhizosphere microbial communities from Kellogg Biological Station, Michigan, USA - C6-5 metaG | ecosystem: Host-associated > Plants > Roots > Rhizosphere > Soil | place: USA: Michigan... | reverse complement strand
TACCGCCCGAATGGCGAAACTGGTAGACGCATGGGACTTAAAATCCCCCGCTCGTAAGGGCGTGCCGGTTCGATTCCGGCTTCGGGCACCATCTTAAATCAAGGGTTTGCGGGCGAAAGCTGATGCAAGCCCTTGTTTGTTTCTGGTCCACAATCATTTGGTTGGCATTGCTGTTTGCCCTTGCGATTCCTGATGTATGGCTCGGTCATTATCACGGTCGTACACTCAAGTTGATTCCCCGCCTGCAAAATCTCACGCTGGACTCTGCCTTGTCTGTACCTGCCTTGGCGCGCAAATCTTGCCTCTGAAACTCAGCCTTAAGCCATCCGTTCCGCTGGTCGCCGTTGGGCGCGGAGGGGAATGCATTCAGGTGGTGTGCCAGCGGTTTGATACGAGGCGGTTGTCATAGCTCGCAGTTTCATCCAAATCTCTCGATTGCCCAGCGGCTAATATCTGCAAGCTGCATGGCGTTACGAAAAGATGCCCGGACGTAGCCGGGCTTTTAGGGAAGAGTTCAGCGCGAATCCACTTCTTTCGGAGAACGAGACGAAGTTTTTTCACTTCGTCTCCGAAGCCAGCTAAAGAACGCGTGTACCGGATGCAGGAAGGCCACAAGCACGCCGATGAGCATGATGATGAAGATGGCCACAAGCGGGATGCTTTCGTGCGAGAACATGGTGGGTTACTCCTGTAGTCACTATGTCGGAACCCGCAGCCTAGACGCATCGAACCATGTTTTCGATGAACGTATATTCATCCTTCAGCGCCTCGGTTGTGCTACAGCGAGGCTCACCAGTCAGGCGGTATCTGGAAATCAGCGAGCAACCAAAAGACCCTCCCGAGTTGGCTGGGTTATTTGAAATTTGGTTCGTAAAACATTCGCTGTATCGCCGCGCAACCGCCAGACAAAACCAGTTGCTCAATGCTGAACCCGCTTGTGAAGTGCCTGTTCGGGTATTAGCACCCGGCAAACTGTGCGTCCGCCGGGAACCCGGCGCGTTTAAGGCATCAAGACAGAATCGACAACGTGGATCACGCCGTTTGACTGCATCACGTCTGCGATGCTGATACTTGCCTTACCGCCTTTGGCGTCCACCACCCATAGCTTGCCTTCGTACAGCTTGATACTCAGCGACTCACCTTGAACGGTTTTCAGCATAACGGTGCCGCCGTTCTTTTTGGCCTCGGCCATTATTTGTGCAGATGTGTGAGTGCCGGACACAACATGGTAGGTCAGGATTTTGGTCAGATCGGCTTTGTGTTCAGGCTTTACCAGCGTGTCGACGGTGCCTGCCGGAAGCTTCGCAAACGCTTCGTTTGTCGGAGCGAAGACGGTGAATGGACCTTTGCTGTTGAGCGTATCAACCAGCCCGGCAGCCTTGACCGCCGCTACAAGTGTCGTGTGATCCTTCGAGTTGACTGCGTTCTCAACGATGGTTTTAGTGGGGTACATCGCTGCTCCTCCGACCATCACCGAGTCGGCGGCAAAGCTGAGCGTTGCAGTTACACAGAGAATGGCGAAGCAGGCTGCTGCAGCAATTTTTTTGTAAAAGGCATGCATGATGTATCTCCTTGGCTCTTGTGCCCTCCGAGTGAGGGTATTGGATCTACGAGCCAGCGATCAAAATGGATGCATCGGTTGTTGAAATGATTTTGTGAGTGCTGTCCGTGTCAGGCTTTTGTCCTGGTACTGGTGGCCGCTCATAAAGGTGTGCCGGTTCGGCCCCTCTGAATAGCAAAGGCCTGCATGAGTTTCCTCATGCAGGCCTTTTTTGTGCCTTGCTTACACGCACTGCTAGACGAATGCTTGCCCGCTAAAGCCGCGAGGCAAGCGCTGAAGACCGGCCATTGCAGTCAGGCGCTCGATCCACTCTGCGCGCCAGTTGGTTGCACCGTGGGAGGTTTTGGCCTGACGGGCCATGCGACGGGTGGCGTTGCGCTGATCCTTTCGCGCCTGTTTGTAGGCATCGGTATTGCGGCAACTGCGGCACTTCACGCGATTGAGTTCGCGGCTTGCCGACAGTTGTTTGCCTTTATGGCCGCAGGCCAGATGCCCGTCGACGTTGAAATGGATAACCATAACTGTCTCCTATGCGACATGTATAAGTTATGACAACTCACGCACGGTAACCGTTCGCCATTTGGGCGCTGGCCAAAAAAAACACCCACATGCGGGCGGGAGAGGGCGTTACTTTGCAAAGGAGTGATTTCACTGTCGTCGCGCAGATGCAGTCGTCACGTGAAAAACTGGAAAAATAGACATTACGGGCAGACACAAGCGCGGTGACTCCTGTGTCACCGCTAATGAGCAAACTCCTGACACCCTGGCCGAGTCGAAGTCATCTGAACCGAGGCAGTGGCCGATCGACAGGCTTTAGCGCCGACAGCGTGTTGCGAATCAGCGGAGCATCCTTCTCGATGTCGTTCAGCCGGTCTCGGATGCGCAGGGCGGTGGGGTGTCCACCTTGGTGATCGACCCAGTCGGCGATCTCTTTGCAAGCGGCGGCGAGGCGCGCTTGTCGAGCGTCGAGCAGGGTGAGGAGGGTGGTGATGGACTCTTTTTCGGACATGGAACACCTCCGTTCTATGAAACCTGAGCTGCAGCAAAAAGCCCGCGTGTTGCGAGCCTTCTGCCGTGGGGCGCTGCTCCTTCAGCTGGTTTCAGTATAGACCCGCTTCTGATCGGCATCAGCCTGAAGACTGGCGGGCCGCTGATGGGGAACTCGCTGCGTTGAGGCGTCTGCATTCACGTCCTGCTTCACCCTCCGTGTCGTAGCCATCGCCGATGAAACCGCCAGTACGTGTGTCGCAGATGCGAAACCAGCTAGTGGCTTTCGCGGGATCATGCTGGCTGTCTTCGGCACGTCGGCCGTAAATAATGATCTTGTTGCAACGCTTCACGACGAAAATGTCTTCCATGGCGTCACCGCAGCTGATTCGTGTCAGATCAACTATAGAAGCCCTCGGCAATCGTGCAAAAAATAGGCAGGTCAGCTCGTCGGTTGCCAGCGCCAGCCTTCGGGGTGCCAGGTCAAACAATGGCTTGGGTTTAACGCCTGTAAAAACGCTTGATCGTGGGAAACCGCGACAATCGCTCCGGGAAATGCCTGCAAGGCGTGTTCGAAAGCGTGCACCGACGCCAGGTCGAGATGATTGGTCGGCTCATCCAGCAGCAGTAATTGTGCGGGCGTCTGGCGCCACAACGCCAGCGCAAGGGCTGCTTTCAAGCGTTCGCCGCCACTGAGTGAGGCGCACGGGCGGTTAACGCGTTGTGCGTCGAGTTGCAGATGAGCGAGAAAGCTGCGCAACTCACCTTCGCTCAAAAGTGTTTGCTGTGCCTGCAACTGATCGACAATCGATGTGTGCTCATCCAGCAGCTTCAGTTGTTGGTCAAGAAAGGCAAAAGGCACGTGCGTGATGCACTCGCCACTTACCGGCGCCCATTCACCTGCCAGCAATTTCAACAGCGTCGATTTGCCACAACCGTTGTGACCGCTGACAGCGATGCGCATCGGCCCTTGAATGGCGAGGTCAAGGCGGGTGGTGGGCGCATCTGCCGGTAACCATGGCAAGCACGCGTCGATCAGCGTGCACACCCGCCGATTGCTCGGCACCACGCTGCCCGGCAGATTGATCAGCACGCCGTCGGCGGGCAGGACGTTTTCGTACGCCTCGCGAACACGCTGATCCAGATCGGCCTTGCGTGCCTGGTGGCCGACTTTTACCTGCCCCATGATGTCCCGCGCAGCGGCTTTTAACGCTGCCCGCTCGAAGCCCGAAACGTTGGCACTTTGTGCGTGGCGACGGCTGCCGGCGGCATGGCGCTGGATCGTGTCGTGCTCGCGTTGCAGCCGCGTACGTTCGCGCTGACGTTCGATACGGGCCTGATCGAGTTGTGCCTGCGCCGTCTGTTGAAGCATCCGGCGTTGCTCGGTGAAATCCGAAAACCTTCCGCTGAAAACCGTTACTCCCAACGCCGTGAGTTCGACAAAACGCTGCATCTGCTCCAGAAGCTGGCGGTCGTGACTGACGATAATCAGGCCGCCACGCCAGCGCTCAAGCAGGCTCATCAGCCATTGCCGACCGGCGCTGTCGAGGTGATTGGTGGGCTCGTCGAGCACCAGCAATGGCGCCTGACTCAGCAGTGCGCCGATCAAAGCGATTCTGGCTTGCTGGCCACCACTGAGGTGCTCCGTCAGATCCGACCCGGTGAGGTCGGTCAGCCCGGCCCCATCGAGCATCTGGCGCAAGCGTTCGGCCAGATCCCAGCGTTCATCGATGAGGTCGAAGTCGTGCGCAGTGGCACCACCGCATCTTAGTCGCTCCAGTGCGCTGAGCGCCGGGGCCGTCCCCGTTGCATCGGCGACGGTTTGCCCGGGTGTGGCGATGAACGTTTGTGCGACGTAATGCACGCAAACCGAGCGTGCCACGCTGCCGGTGCCGGGTTGTAATTGCCCGGCAATCAAACGTGCAAGCACGCTTTTGCCAACACCATTGCGCCCGACGATCGCAGTCGGTTGATGATCGAAAGTCAGGTTCAGGTCTTCAAACAGTGTTGCGCCATTGGCGAACTGAAAGCCCAGTTGATTCAGGGAAACGAGTGCGGGTGTACGCGAGACGTGAGTCATCGGCACCTCCAAAAAATGTCGTGAAAACTGACAAGCGCCGAGAACGGCGTGTCGCGATTACATTTTTAGAAGGCTGGATTGTTCACTGCTGCGGTCGTCCGAAGGAGGAGAGGTCGCTAGCCTAGATGACGCTCCCTTGCGGATCAAGATGCATCGGTCATCTCGCTCATTCGCTCGAGAAACATCGCCAGTGCCACTTCCTCCGCACGCAGGCCTTTGCGCACGCGCGGGCGAGGCAGTTCAGCGAGGGCGCCGAGCATGAATTTCTCCACCACGGCGGGGTGGATGTAGCATTTTCGGCACACCGCCGGGGTGTTGCCCAGCTGCTTGGCGACGCCTTTGACCATCTCCACCACATGCCGCTTGGCCTCGGTCTCGGATTCCCATTGCAACTCGCGCAACACCGCCAGCGCCAAGGCACTGCCGGCCCAGGTACGGTAATCCTTGGCGGTGAAATCGGCGCCGGTCAGGGTTTGCAGGTAGGCGTTGACGTCGGAAGAACTGACGGTGTGTCGCTCACCGTTTTCATCCAGATACTGAAACAGGTTCTGCCCGGGAATCTCCAGGCAACGCTTGATGATGCGCGCCAGACGCCGATCCTTGACGGTGATCTGGTGTTCGATGCCGCTTTTGCCGCGAAACTGGAAGAGGATCGCGCTGCCGTTGACTTCGACATGTCGGCTGCGCAGGGTGGTCAGGCCGTAGGAACGGTTGTCGCGGGCGTATTGCGTATTGCCGACCCGGATCAATGTGGCGTCGAGCAGGGTGATCACCGTCGCCATGACCTTGTCACGACTGAAGCCGGGCGCGGCCAATAGCGCCTCCAGTTGCTTGCGCAGTTTCGGCAACGCGAGACCGAACTCACGCAGGCGCGAATACTTGTCGGCATCGCGCACTTCGCGCCAGCGCGCGTGATAGCGATATTGCTTGCGGCCACGGGCATCACGGCCGGTGGCTTGCAGATGACCGCGCGGATCCGGACAGATCCACACATCGGTATAGGCGGGTGGTACGGCAAGGGCATTGATGCGTTTGATTTCATCCGGATCACTGATGCGCTGGCCTGACGGCTCGAAATAGCTGAACTTGCCACGCAGCTTCTTGCGGGTGATACCGGGCTGGGTGTCGTCGACGTAATGCAGGTCGGATGGCAGGTCGGCAGTCAGCACGGTGTCGGGCATGGCAGTTTCCTTTGATGGCGCGGCGGTCTGTAAAACGATTGACCGCATGCCGTTGCTGTGGTGCCGAATGATTTAAGCGAGGACTGCGACCGCTTTGATCTGCGCCCATAAATGCTGGCCCGGATGCACGCCCAACTGGTCCCGGGAATAGCGTGTAATACGCGCGAGCAGCGGAGTGCCGCCAGCATCGAGGCGAATCAACACGTGGGCGGCGTTGTCCGCCGATTGTTCGCTGACCACCGTCACCGGCAGTCGATTGAGGATGCTGCTGAATTCGCTGTTCTGCAGGCTCAGGCTGATATCCCGCGCGTGTACTTTGCAGCGCAGGGCCTGACCCGGTTCCATCGGCGCGTGCGTCACACGGATGCTCATCTCGGTGGCCGGCAATTGCAGGCTCAGCAGTTGATATTGCGCATCGTAGGCGCTGACCTGACCCTCAATGATCACCCCGGCGTCATCGCCCATCGCCATCGGCAGGTCAAGACGTGCGAGGGTTTCGCCAATCGGGCCGCTGGCCAGCGCTTTGCCTTCGCTGAGCAAGACCAGATGATCGGCCAGTCGCGCCACTTCATCCTGGGCATGACTGACGTACAACAGCGGAATGTCCAGTTCGTCGTGCAGACGTTGCAGGTACGGCAGGATTTCACTTTTGCGCTGGCTATCGAGAGCGGCCAGCGGCTCGTCCATCAGCAGCAGTTTCGGGCTGGTCAGCAGGGCGCGGGCGATGCCGACACGCTGGCGTTCGCCTCCCGACAAATGTTGCGGATGACGCTCGAGCAAATGCTCGATGCCCAAGAGTTCGGTGGCCTGCGCCATGTCGACCCGACGCTGGGACTTGGCGATGCGCTTGAGGCCGAACTGCAAATTGGCCAGCACCGACAGATGCGGAAACAGGCTGGCTTCCTGAAATACATAGCCGAGCGCGCGTTTGTGTGGCGGGACGAAAATGCCGTTATCGCTGTCCTGCCAGACTTCATCGTTGATCTGGATGAAGCCATGTTCAGCGCGCTCAAGCCCGGCAATGCAACGCAGACAGGTGGTTTTACCCGAGCCGGAATGCCCATAAAGCGCAGTCACGCCACGGCCCGGCAAGTGCAGATCGACATCGAGGCTGAAGCCCGTATAGACCCGTTTCAAACGCACATCAATCATCGATCAGCTCCAGCCTGCGCGGGTCTTGCGGCTGGAGTACAGCGCCAGCAACACCAGAAACGAAAACACCAGCATCGCCCCGGCCAGCCAGTGAGCCTGCGCGTATTCCATCGCTTCGACGTGGTCATAAATTTGTACGGAAACCACGCGGGTCTTGTCGGGAATGTTGCCGCCGATCATCAGCACCACGCCGAACTCACCGACGGTATGCGCGAAACCGAGTATCGCTGCGGTGATAAAACCGGGGCGCGCCAACGGCACAATCACGCTGAAAAACGTATCCCACGGATTGGCACGCAAGGTCGCGGCCACTTCCAGGGGACGGGTACCGATCGCCGAGAACGCGTTCTGTAACGGTTGCACCACGAACGGCATGGAATAGATCACCGAACCGATCACCAGCCCGGTGAAGCTGAACGTAAAAGTTCCCAGGCCCAGCCATTGGGTGAACTGGCCGAGAAAGCCGTGCGGCCCCATCATCAGCAACAGATAGAAACCGATTACGGTCGGAGGCAGTACGAGGGGCAGGGCGACGATCGCCCCGATCGGGCCGCGCAGCCATGAATCGGTGCGCGACAGCCACAGGGCGATCGGCGTGCCGACCACCAGCAAGATCGCGGTGGTCAGGGACGCCAGTTTCAGGGTTAGCCAGATCGCCGCGAAATCTGCGCTTGTCAGTGACATTTTAGAGCTGGTAACCGTAGGACTTGATCACCGCAGCGGCTTTCGGGCCCTTGAGGTATTCAACCAAGGCTTTGGCGGCGGCGTTGTCTTTGCCTTTGTTCAGAATGACCGCGTCCTGTTTGATCGGGTCGTGCATGCTCGCAGGGACGATCCATGCCGAACCGCTGCTGACTTTGCCGTCCTTGTAGATTTGCGACAGGGCGACAAAGCCCAACTCAGCGTTGCCGGTCGAGACAAACTGATAAGCCTGGGTGATGTTCTGGCCTTCAACGATCTTGGCTTTGGTGGCGTCGGTCAATTTCAGTTTTTCCAGCACTTGCGTGGCGGCCAGGCCGTATGGCGCAGCTTTCGGATTGGCGATGGACAGGTGTTGGTATTCGTTCTTTTTCAGCACTTCGCCTTTCGCATCGACATAACCTTCTTTCGCCGACCACAACGCCAGCGTGCCGATCGCGTAGGTGAAACGCGAACCTTTGACGGTCTCGCCTTCTTTTTCGAGTTTTTCCGGGGTGGTGTCGTCAGCGGAGAGGAACACTTCGAACGGCGCGCCGTTCTTGATCTGAGTGTAGAACTGGCCAGTGGCGCCATAGGCTGCGACCAGTTTGTGCCCGGTGTCTTTTTCGAAATCGGCGGCGATGGCCTGGATCGGCGCGGTGAAGTTGGCTGCCACAGCCACCTGCACTTCATCAGCCTGAACTGCGCCGACGGCGAAGACGGCGAGCAAAGAGGCCAGGCAACCAGGGGCAAGACGTGAGGCACGAATGGTCATGTAACAGCTCCGTTATTGACGAGTGCAGCGGGCAGCTATTGTTTGAAGTGGGCTGCGCCGATGCGAGGGGTGAATTCGCTATATAGCGAAATATATAGCGAAATGCCGCCAAACAGGAAGTGTTGGTTAAAATCAGCGCGAGGATGTTTGAATCTTCACGCTGTGCAGCTTCAGCGGCGAGCGAGTTTTGCCAGTGCGCCTTCGGCCAATTGTCGAGTCAGTTCAGCGCTACCGAGGTCTTTGCCCAAGGTGAATGCCTGACCGGCCCAGAGGTTGGCAAACGCTGCTTCGTTGATCGCTCGCAGCGGCATCAGCGCACCCCCGGCCAAGGGAAATGCTGGTGCCTGGGGCGAAATCGGGCCCAGTTCACGCATGACGCGATTGAGAATGCCCCGTGCCGGCCGCCCGGTAAAAATATTGGTGATCGCCGTTTCGCTTTCCTTGGCGGTGCGCAGCGCCTTGTGGTGAGCGGCGCTGACTTTTGCTTCCGGCGTGAACAAATAGGCGGTGCCGACCTGTACCGCTGAGGCCCCCAACATAAACGCCGCCGCCATGCCGCGCGCATCGGCAATTGCCCCGGCGGCAATCACCGGTACGCTCACCGCATCGACCACCTGAGGCACCAGGGCAAACGTGCCGACCTGACTGCTCAGATCATCACTGAGAAACATGCCGCGATGGCCGCCGGCCTCGTAGCCCATGGCGATAATCGCGTCGCAGCCGTTCTGTTCCAGCCAGATCGCTTCATCGACCGTCGTGGCCGAGGAGAGAATTTTCGCCCCGGTTGCCTTGACCCGCTCGAGCAAGGATTTCTCTGGCAGACCGAAATGGAAGCTCACCGCTTCAGGTCGAAACTCTTCCAGCACTTCACAGGCTGCGGCATCGAACGGCGCGCGGTTGGACACCGGCGTCGGTGCAGCGAAATCGGCGCCCAGTTCACGGTAATACGGTTCCAGCAAATGCTTCCAGTCACGTGCACGTTGCTCATCGGCTGCCGGTGGCTGATGGCAGAAGAAGTTCACGTTGAAGGGCTTGTCGGTGTGCTGGCGGATGGTTTTCAGCTCTTCGCGCAATTGCTCGATGCTCAGCATCGCCGCCGGCATCGAACCCAGGCCACCGGCGTTGCACACGGCGATGACCATGGACGAATTCGTCGCACCGGCCATCGGGCCCTGGATGATCGGCAATTCAATGCCGAGCAGATCAAGAAGACGGGTGTCTGGCCATTGGCTCATGAGGGCGGTTCTCCAAACGGTGTAGCGGGCAGGGGGCAAAACCGGTTTTTAGCAGCAAAACCGGATTCGGGGCCAGTTGGAAATTCAGAACAACCCGTGCAGTTTTTCAGCGTCGATGACATCCGCCGTTCTTTGGCCTCCAGAAGCGTGATGAAAATTGCTGGTACGCCGGTGGTCGCGGCAATGGCGAACTCTTTAAGAATTTCGGCGAAACCACGACCGTAGAAAAAGCATAGATGCGGGCCATGGAAATGCCCGGCGAATTCGCCGATTGGCGCAAAGTCGAATGTGGCAAGGTGTTGCGATGTGCTATTTCAAGGCACGACATTCTGAAAACAGTCCAGCGAGGCAGTCATGTTTAACGCCATTGTGATCGACAAAGACGACAGCGGTTATCGCGCCAACCTGCAACAGGTCAACGAGGAGCAATTGCCTGAAGGCGATGTCACCGTGGCTGTTGCGTACAGCACGCTGAACTTCAAGGATGGCTTGGCGATTACCGGCAGCAGTCCGGTGGTGCGCAAGTTTCCGATGGTGCCGGGGATCGATCTTGCGGGCACCGTGGAAGCCAGTTCACACCCCGACTATAAGGTGGGTGATCAGGTGCTGCTCAATGGCTGGGGTGTTGGCGAGAATCACTGGGGCGGTCTGGCGCAGAAGGCGCGACTCAATGGCGATTGGCTGATTCCATTGCCCAAGGCCTTTACGGCGGCGCAAGCGATGGCTGTCGGTACGGCCGGTTATACGGCGATGCTGTGCATTCTGGCGCTCGAGCGTAATGGCGTGACGCCAGAGCAGGGTGAGGTGCTGGTCACGGGGGCCAACGGCGGTGTCGGCAGTTTTGCCATCGCCCTGCTGAGCAAACTCGGCTACCGCGTCGTCGCGTCCACCGGACGGGTCTCCGAGCATGAATATCTGCAGCAGTTGGGCGCCGGCGAAATCATTGACCGTGCGACGTTGTCAGCGCCCGGCAAGCCACTGGCCAAAGAGCGTTGGGCGGCGGCGATCGATTCGGTTGGCAGTCACACCCTGGCCAATGCCTGCGCGAGCACCCGCTCCGAAGGCACCGTCGCCGCCTGTGGTCTGGCCCAAGGCATGGACTTCCCGGCGTCAGTGGCGCCGTTTATTTTGCGCGGTGTGACCCTCGTCGGCATCAACAGCGTGACCCAGCCCAAGGCCCGCCGGCTGCAAGCGTGGGAGCGTCTGGCGAAGGATCTGGATTTCTCGCTGCTGGCATTGATCAGCCACGAAATCGGCCTGAGTGAAGCCATCGAGGCGGCGCCAAAACTGCTCGCCGGGCAACTTCGCGGACGGGTTGTGGTGGACGTCAATCGCTGACAGGTTTTCAGGCTGCGTAGCATCCATTGACCGTTCACGCCGGCGTCTCGCGCTCAAGCAACTGACGCTTGCGCTCGACCCCCCAACGATAACCGGAAAGGTTGCCATCGCTGCGCACCACGCGGTGGCAAGGGATTGCCACCGCCAGGCGGTTGGCCCCGCACGCCTGAGCCACTGCGCGCATGGACGTCGGCGCGCCGATGCGCTGGGCAATCTCGGCATAGCTGGCGGTGCTGCCGAGCGGAATCTCCCGCAACGCTTGCCAGACACGTTCTTGAAACGCCGTCCCCCGTACGTCCAGTGGCAGATCCAGGCCAATGGCCGGCGCTTCGATAAAACCCACGACTTTGGCAATCAACTGTTCAAACCCGCTGTCTGCGCCAATCAGGTTGGCTTTGCGAAACTGATCCTGCAGGTCGCACACCAGTTGATGCGGGTCGTCACCCAGCAAAATCGCGCACACCCCACGCTCGCTTTGCGCCACCAGAATCGCGCCCAGCGAGCATTGGCCTACGGCAAAATGGATGTCGTTGTTTTGACCGGCAGCGCGGTAGTCGCCAGGTTTCATACCCAACAGTTGATTGGCCGATTCGTAGAAACGGCTGTTGGAGTTGAAGCCTGCGTCATATAGAGCATCCGTCACCGAATTGCCGTCCGCGAGACATTCACGCACTCTGCGCGAACGATGGGCGGCGGCGTAGGCTCTTGGCGTCAGGCCAGTGGCGGCTTTGAACACTCGATGAAAGTGAAACGGGCTCAAACCGGCCGTCTCTGCGAGCTCGTTCAGGGCGGGCGGATTTTCGGCTATCTCGATTTGTCGGCATGCCGTGGCGACGGTCGCGGCATGCTGCGCGGCGACATCACTTTGATCCTTGCTCGCACGTTTGCTCGGCCGATAACCCGCGGCTTCGGCCTGTTGGGCGGTGTCGAAAAACTCGACATTCTGCGGTTTCGGCAAGCGTGCCAGGCTGCTCGGGCGGCAATAGATGCCCGTGGTTTTTACCGCATAGACAAACTGCCCGTCCGCCTGCGGATCCCGTGCAAGCACGGCGGCCCAGCGTGGATCATGTTCGGTATCAAGCGGGGTCGAAAGCGTTTTCATGATGAGTAATCCGTTGACCTGTTTGATTCAGGTTAACCTGCCTCGCCAGGCACAACACTCCGGGCCTTGCGGTCAAATTTTTCGGGTTTAGCGAGCCAGCCGAAACGTCAGATTGATCCGCTGTTGACCCAAGCGCGGATGCTGACCGTGCTTGATTGGCAACACGCCGTGGTAGCGCAATCGGTCGACGCCGCCCCAGACCACCATGTCACCGTGCAGCAGCGGAATTCGCCGGGTCTTGTCGCTGCGCGCAAAACCGCCGAACAGAAATATGGCAGGCAATCCGAGTGACAGGGAAACGATCGGCGCGGCGTAGTCCTTTTCATCTTTATCCTGATGCAATGACATTTTTGCGCCGGGGACATAGCGATTGATCAGGCAGGAATCTGCATTGAAGCCAGAGAAACCAGCTCGCTCGGCTGCCGAATGCGCCAGAGCAGCGAAGGATTTCGGCATCTGCGGCCAAGGCAGCCCGTTGAGCGGGTCGACACTCGAATAACGATAGCCGCTGCGATCAGTGATCCAGCCCCACTCACCGCAACTGCTGGTGCCGACCGACATGCTGAAACCGCCCGGTGTAACCATGTGGCGCAAGGGGGCCGCTGCGAGAACGGCGTCCAGTGCCGGCAGCAATTGATCGACAATCGGCAGGGCGAAGCCGCGCAATAGCCAGGATTGCTCGCCAACCTGTTCGGCTCGGGCTTGTTGTTCGGGTTCGTGGTCAGCGAACAGGTCGAGAGTTGTTGAGGACATGGCCATCAGGTTGCGTCGTGAAAGATGATGCCTAGGGTATGCCTTTTTCCACTGTGCAGGCGACTGACGCCGTGGCGCATGGTCACCCGGTAGTCGCCGCGCACGCCTTTGACGGGGCGCTGATTCACGGCAAAGATCAGCGCATCACCTTTCGTCAGATCGAGTACGTGCGGGCGAGATTGCATGCGCGGGCGCTGCTCGGTGAGAACGAACTCTCCGCCGCTGAAATCTTGCCCGGGTTCTGACAGAAGAATCGCCACTTGCAGCGGAAAAACCGATTCGCCGTACAGGTCCTGATGCAGGCAGTTGTAGTCCTGCGGGCCGTACTGCAACAGAAGAGGGGTAGGGCGTCGTTGACCGGCGGCATGGCAACGCTGAAGAAACTCGGCGTGGTTCGGAGGGAAACGCTCGGGCAGGTGCATGCGTTCGTACCAGCGATTGGCCAAGGGGACCAAGCGCGGATATAAGGCGCAGCGAAGGCGTTCTACCGGTGTTGGCAGGGGATATCGAAAGTATTTGTACTCGCCGCGACCGAAACCGTGGCGGGCCATGATGACCTGCGATCGAAACGGTTCGGTCTGTGGATACAGCGCACTCAGGTGATCGCAGGTGTTGGTCAGCAGCAGCGAACGGATGATCGCGTAGCCGTCCTGATCCAGTTGTTGCGCAAGGCTTGCCCAGTCGAGCGAATCCAGACGCGAGGGTGACATCGACATGCTGACTCCTTGACGCTTGGTCGAAGAAAGTCAGTCTAGGCAAGACCTGGCGGCAGAACACTCCGCCGCTTGCGGTCAAATTCCTGTCGATGCTTACAGCGCTTTGCTGACGGCGATCTCGCTGATCACATCATCTTTGCCGTGGATCGCGTCAAGCGCAGCCTTGGCTTCTTCGGCAGTGCCGTTTTCCAGCTGCGCGAACTCGAAGCGGCGTTCACCGTTGAGTTTGTACTTGATGACGTATTTGGTTGTTTGGGCCACGGTCATGCTTTCCTTTCTGGTTGAGCGGTGTGTCTCAGCTGAGTTTGGTGCTGGAGCGACGGATGATCTTGATCGAGTGGGTCAGCGTCGGCTTGCGGGTTACGCTGATCGCACGGCGGTTGACCGTGTCTATGGTGATGTTCCAGAAACCGGTGCTCGGCGCGGTGATACGGGCCGGGAAGGTGTCGAAGGCGCCGCCGTGATAGGTGTGACGGCCGCCGTTCTTGAAGCTGCGGAAATTGGCGTCGTTCATCAGACGGATGTTGCACATTTGCGAGCATTGGATGACGACGATGTCGTCTTCGTTGAGGTGTTCGCGCTGGTGAATGAATTTCATGGGCGCCTCCAGAAGGGCTTTTTCTACAAAATCAAAACGATAGCTTGTAATTGCGCGCAGTTTATCAGCCCGCACGGGTTATTATCTGGCCGTCGGGCGTTGGTTTGACAATTTTGAACAGATATTCGCAATCGGATGCGGGTTAAATGCAGAAGGCCCCGGAGAAAAACGGCATTTGTGCTGTCGGACGGTCTTTAACGGAGGTTTTGTATGAAGTGGGGTGTGGTGTGTCTGCCGTTGATTCTGGCTGTGGGTGGTTGTGCGAGTGTTTCCGAAATCAATGAAACGCTGCCGACCATGAGCGTGATCTCCGGCAAGAAACCCCATGAATATGCCCAGTGTCTGGCCGATAAACTGGCAGACAGCCGCGGCGCGCTGCAAGTGCAGCCGCACAAGGACGGGGTTCGGGTCATCGTACCGGGGAAACTTTCTACGGGTGCAGCCGCGGTGTTTGATATCGAAGATCGCTCCGGTGGCAGCAGCATCAAGTTGCATGAGCGCATGTCGAATGTGCCGGTTCGCCCGCGTGACGTGCAAAAGGCCGCCAATGCGTGTATTTCCGGCTGATAGACTGACAGTCATCAGCACCGATGCCGTCGCAGTCATGCTGTGACGGCATTTTCATTTCTGGAGTCGCGATGAAGCGAGAGCAAGTACGGGAGCGCCACGTAGAGGGCCTGATCTCTGCCACCCATGTTATCCAGAACCCGGCGAATCCGGGTGAGTGGATCGTGTTTTTCAAGAAGAGCGCCGGGCGCAGCTACTTTCTGGTCGACGATAACGACGAAGTCGAATCCTTCAACCGTCTCGACGATCTGATCGAAGTCGTTCGTGGACTCGGGATCAAGTTCGCCGAAATTCATATGTAAGGTCTATTTGCAGACCACGACAACGCTGCGGTTCTTGTAGTTGCCGACATCAACGCCCAGGGTTTTGTCGCTTTCCTTGGGCTGGGGTGTGCCGTCGGTGCCAACGATTCGGTAGCCAGTGCCCGCGCAGGAGGCATCGGCTTTTTCATAGCAGGTCGCCCAGGAATTCGCTTCGCCGGAACAATCGATCGATAGCCCCTGTTCACCATTGTTCAGGTATGTGGGTTGGGAGGTGGCGCAACCGGCCAGTGCCAATACCGCGATCAGGGGCAGCCATTTTTTCAGATTCATGTTTGTGGTCTTCAGCGAGGGGGACTAGACGCTCTGACAGCGCCGGTGTGAAAAGGTTATAGCGTTTGGCCACTTGTTTGTAAGTGGGCACAAAAAAGCCCTGCTCAAGGGCAGGGCTTGGGGCGTCGCAGTCGATCAGTCCTGATCTTTGCCACGGCGCTTGGCCGATGCCGGAGTGTCGGTGAACACTGCCGCTACATCGGTCGCCATTTGTTCGCTGTCGAAAGGCCCGGCGATGTGTTCGCCATTGGTCGTGGTCAGCGTCCACTTGCCGTCTTTCTTGTCGATCACATACCCGTTGACGATTTTTACCGCAGCCATCTATCTGTCTCGTTCGCTGGTTCAAAGGCGCCATGATACCGGCAAATGCTCGCATTGGGGGGCGATGAGCGTATGGTGATTCAGTTTCTCGGCTGCTTTGAGCTACGCTGATCTGGCTGCGCCAGGATGTCGATGGAACTATCGGCGAGAATATTTCTCTATGTTGGCATCGGTTAGCCAGTGCGGGGCATTGTAAGGTGCACGCCGCCTGATTAGACTGCGCCGAAACTCGTACACACAGCCCTTTCAAGGACTTA